>Ga0255778_10002899_pt1 | contig 14475 bp, 14 predicted proteins | sample 071ome_31_FD_179976 | JGI IMG/M metagenome (GOLD analysis project Ga0255778, IMG submission 179976) | Coastal salt marsh microbial communities from the Groves Creek Marsh, Skidaway Island, Georgia - 071405CT metaG (version 2) | ecosystem: Environmental > Aquatic > Marine > Intertidal zone >...
TGAAATAAGCTCCGCACTATAACTACCAGTTTTATGAGCAGTATCTAAGGCTATTAAGAAACCTGTCTTTTTCACTGAATCAAGAACTAACTCAACATCAAGTGGCGCTACCATCCTCATATCTACAATCTCAACATCAACTTTAAAAACCGCTTCCAGTGCTTCTGCAGCCTGTAAAGCTTCAATCGTCATATAAGAGAAAGATGCAATTGTTATTTTGGAGCCTTCTCTCAAAATATTTGCTTTGTTTAAATTAACTCGGTAATGGCCGACCGGAACATTTGATTTTGTTTGATGTAGCCAACGGTGCTCAATAAAAATTACCGGATTATTATCTTCAATAGCCGCAATCATCATTCCTTTTGCATCGTATGCTGTCGATGGCATAACAACTTTAAGCCCAGGGTTAGCGGCATAAAGTGCTTGTAAGCTTTGAGAGTGCTGAGGGCCCTGCCCCCAGCCACGCCCAACGATCATTCTGACCACTAGTGGCACATTCGCTTGACCATTAAACATATAGTGCCATTTAGCTGCATTGTTAATTATTTGGTCTACAGCTAATAGTGAAAAATCTATTCGCTGATGAATTAAAACCGGGCGAAGCCCACTCAAAGCAGCCCCTATGCAGATACCCGTCATGCCATTTTCAGATAGAGGCATGTCAAAAATTCTTTGTTTCCCGTATTTTTCTTGCAGCCCTATGGTGGAGGTGAAAATCGCCTTAGGATCTGGAACACCCTCTCCAATTAGAACAACATTTGAATCTAACTCAAGGGTTAGGTCGAAAGCTTCTTTAATGGCCTCAATATAAGTCAGCTCCCTCGAACTCATGCAGAGAATACCTTCATCGAAGCTGACGCTAGATCACCCGATGGGCTCTCACATGCAAACTTAAAAGCCGCACTTAGTTCACTATGAATTTCATTTTCGAAAACAGCAACATGATTTTCATTCAATACATTTACCGAATACAGTTCTGATTTGAAATTTTCTATAGGGCATTGCGACAGACCCAGTCTTATATCTTCTGAGGATCTGTAATTTAGTTCGTTGTCAAAATTTGGACCACAGTGCTCTCGCCACCTATAAACATTAAACTCAAGAAATTGCGGTCCATGCCCTGCTCTAGCTCGATTTATTGCAGCCTTTGATTTTTGATGTACTTCAATTATCGAACTACCATTACCTTGACACGAGTCAAGCCCATGAGCTTCAGCAATTTTATAGATTTGCCTTGACGGTTGACGATCATCAATATGTGTATAAACCGAGAAAAGATTGTTTTCACATATAAAAACAACAGGCAAAGCATGCAATGCTGCAAAATTCATAGACTCATGAACTACACCCTCTTCAAAACATCCATCGCCAAAAAAAACTACGGTCACGTCATTATCACTAGAAAGCTTTGATTTCCAGGCTGACCCAACGGCTAATGGGACCGTACCACCTACAATAGGGGTCGCACCCATAAAACCAGCATCGAGATCAATAAGGTGCATGGAGCCACCACGACCACCACAACACCCAGTTGTACGTCCGTATAATTCAGCAATCATTGAATTGAGGTCGCCGCCCTTTGCGAGATAGTGACCATGAGCACGGTGATTGCTGTATACACGATCAGTGATTTCTAGGTTTTCACAAACACCCACTGCTACAGCTTCCTGCCCTATGCAAAGATGCATAGGGCACCGCATTTCTTGCTCTGAATAACGATCAGCAAGCATTTCCTCTGCCCGTCTTATTCTGAGCATTTTGAAAAGTAGGGATTCCTTCTGCATTGTATAAATGGCAGTTTTAGATGAAATGGTCTATATCAGAGCTGCGTAATCAACAAAAACGTGCTGAAATTGTAATATTACCTTTCCCACAAAACAGGAAAAGGCCCGTTATCTGGTAGATAGTCACCAGGAGTTACACTAATTTGAGAGGTAAAAGAAGCACCTTGGCCCGGTCTAGGATCGAATTTTGCTTTTGTTGTGATGAACCTAATAGAAACGCCTCTTCGTGTATAACCATTTTCAATATTAGGGCCTGATTGATGCCATACATATCCGTCATGCACCAACATGTCAGTTGGATTCATTTCAAAAACCTTGACTTCAAAACCTGCTTTGGCTGGATCCTCAGGAATAAGAGGCCTGTCCTCATTTTCAAATGGCTCTCGAGTATGTAAATTAGTGGAACCTACTGCCCCCGATGTATGAGAACCAAGTGCATATTGCATTGCGCCACGATCTTCATTTACCGATTCCAGTTGGAACCATACAGCAATTTGATTATTAGGATTTAGAGGGAAGTATGAAACATCTTGATGCCAGTTCAGTCGATTACTCGTCATTGCTGGCTTGTTAAAAATAATACACTCCAAAAGCTGCAAACGATCAACATCAAGTTCACTGGTTATTGCAGGTATAATATTTTCGTTGATAAATGCAAGTAACTCGGGAAATTTAGATAGCCTAGCAGTTCTTTTTGCCTCACCGACAACATGCTTCCAAAAAACAACCAGTGGTTCATCTTTAGTGTCATCAAGACCTTCTAAAGTTTCATTTAGGAAATCATATTTAATTCTTAGCGTATCTATTTTATTTTCAGGCAAGACATCCTTCAAAAGAACAACGCCATCTTTATTAAAATTATCTATAGTTTTCATTTAAACTCCTAAATCATAATTAATAGCTTCGAGAATAGACGTATCCAAACCACCGTGCTTAATCATCAAACTGTCATCATCTAAACAAAATTTATTTATAAGTCTTCTTTTGAAACCTTTTTTTTCTGAAATTCCAAAAACAATTTCAGCAATGGATAAATAATGGTTGCCAGTTAAATGGGTTATTTCAGGTAGTTGATCTCCCCAGTTCAAGATTATTTCAACCAAATGGCATGCAACATCATCGTAACTTATTGGTGTGTTGTAAACATTATCAGCAACGTTTATTCCAATACCTTGCTCTAGATCACTTAATAGCTTGCCAAAAAGTGTCGAAGGATCATTCTCATCTACAAGTAAAGGTAATCTAACAACACTTCCACCATTCTTTAGAGTTTCTATTTCTCCAAGCCTTTTTGACGCAGCGTACCAGTTTAAAGGCAGTGGCTGAGATGACTCTGTTGGAATGCATTTAAACGGATTAGCACCGAAAACAGCATCAGTTGAAATATAAATATAATTGACTTTGCTTGCTATAAACTTTTCAACATGACTTGCTAAAAAGGTATTATCCAATAAGGCATTTAATCTATTTTCTTCACAAAAAGCTGTTCCCAACTTAGCCGCTAAATTAATTACACAATCGCCAGTCTTAACATTACTAATCCATTTATCATCTAAAGTTTGTTTTCGACCTAAAGGAATAAATTTTAAACTTTTCTTCTGCATGTAAGTACAAAGTTTAACGCCAAGCTTCCCATTGGCACCTACAACAAAAAAATTCACTTTTAAGTCATCCTTTTTAAAATATAACTGAATTATAACTAAATTAAAAAAACAAGCTATTAATTTGCCGCCAATCTATCCCAGCTCAGCCTAAATACTTAAACCAAGTCTTTGTTGCTACTTCTATACTAGAGTTATCCCATACAGGCGCATCTCGCCAGTTCTCAATGACATCCAACATATTTTGAACACCTTGCTCAAAACTGACACTCGGCTTCCAATTCAATAGACTAGTGATTTTTTCAACATCTGCAAATGTACAGTCAGGCTCCCCTGGGCGCTTAGGTATATTTACTGACTCACCACCCAATAACTTTACAAGTAAATTTACACTGTAATGCTGACCACTACCCACATTCATTGCCTCTCCTTTAACATCAGACTTTGCTGCCGCAATAAAAGCATTAGCAACATCAGTGACATACGTGAAATCCCTGGTTTGCTCACCATCGCCAACCACCGTAAATGGTTTGTTATTTAGCTTTTGCGCCAAAAAGACACCAAACACGGCACCATAAGCACCCGTTGTTCTTGAGCGAGGACCATACACATTGAAAAGGCGAAGTGATACCGCCGGAAGGTCATATACCTGGGACCAATGTAAAACCAACTCTTCGCCCATATATTTGGTTAGCGCATAAGGGTACTGAGGCTTGATAGGTGATGACTCAGGCGTAGGGTATTGATCGGGGATTCCATAACTCGAAGAAGAAGCAGCATATACAAATCGACCCACACTAGCATCGCGCGCGCATTGCAAAACATTCAATGTGCCCAAAACATTATTTTGAAAGTATGCATCCGGCTGCTCTATGGAAGGCACGATGTCCGCAATACCTGCCATGTGGAAAACCCAATCAACCCCCTCAAATGCAAAAGCAATTGAGGATCTATCGGCAATATCTAGGTGAATAACTGTTAATGATTCATGATCAGCAAATGAAGCGATGTTCTCAATACGACCGCATGAAAGATTATCTAGGATAATGACTTCATGTCCCAATTTGAGAAGCTGTTCTGAGAGGTGACTTCCTATAAAGCCACAACCACCGGTTACAAGACTCTTCATTTTTTTACCTCTTAAATAAAATTAACGTGTGGCACTTTATCTTCAATCATGCGATGAAGATACCGATTGATCTCATCCATTCGACAATTTCGACGACACTCTTTTATATCAAGCTCGTTACTAACGTACTTGAAACTTTCCATCCGTTTTTCACCCTCCCAGATCTCCTGGAAGGTTTGCTCGTTGATATTGCCGTACTCAAACTTTTTATCCAGAAGATAAGCACTACACCCATAAACAGACCCATCAGCCATAATATAGCCCCATAAAAATGGAGTTGAGTAACATTTTTCATACCTATCGCTTTCAATATACTTTTGCATCGTATGACCACGAAAAACCACATTAAAGCTTTCTGTATTAAAACGACTCAAATCATTTGCCATCTTGAGATACGGTGAATAATCAATTGACTCGTATTGGTGAGTATCGCTAAACATATGCTGCGAATAAGGCTTGATAACCAAATAATCCAAACCAATTTCATCACGACAAAGTTTCGCCAAGTCTTCTAACTCATGCGCATTTTCTGGCAACAATAGACATTGGGCGCCAATGACACAGTCTAGATTTTTTTCTTTTTTTGCTGCGATTAGTTTTTTTAAGTTCTCAATAACTTTTTCGAAATCACGAATTTTGGTTTGATGTACTTTTGCATAGGTATCAGCTGTTCCAGCATTAATGGATACTTTTATCCAAGAGGTCAGCGGCAAGGCCTCTTCGATAAAGTCATCGCGGACAACAGTTGCGTTAGTCGTAAAAGAAACATCAATACCCGCAGCCTTTGTATACTTCACCATCTCGTGGATTTTTTTATGAATCATTGGCTCACCTTCACCAGCCAACATGATGCTACGAACGCCTAATTTACCCATCTCATTCACGCGCTGCTTGTATATATCAATATCTAACATGTTGGTTTTGTAGCCAATGTAATCAACTGCGCAGAAAGTGCACCGGTGATTACAGGCGCCCACTGGAGACACTTCGACATAAATAGGATAAACCACCTTCGCTTTATTCCAATCTTCACCAACATCTAATAATTGAGCAACGCGCTTGGGGTGATATATAAGCTTATGAGTATCAATACCGTATTTATCTGCCATATTTTTTTACCTAATTATAGTTTTTGTTCACAAAGCCACTGCATACAAATATGGCCGACAATTAACTGCAAATCCTCTGCTATCTGCATATCATTAACCTCAAAGTGAATCGCGTGCTGAGCGAGCTCTTTACACTTACCGCCGTCATAACCAAGAATTGCAAAAGTCTGCATTTGCATTGAATTCGCGACCTCGATCGCCTTTACAATATTCGGGGAATTCCCACTTCCGGAAAGGGCTATCAGAAGATCACTAGGATTCCCCTTTACTTTGAGCTGCTCCGAAAAAATATTCTCATAGCCAGTGTCGTTAGCCAGACACGTTAGCACAGCCGTATTGGCAGTTAGCGCCTCGACTTTTAGTCCGCCGCCATTTTTCACTCCTGCACCATATATCAGGTCATTAGCGAGGTGAACCGCATTGCCCGCACTGCCGCCGTTACCACAGATGTAGATACTTCCAGAAGAAGACCGGATGTTGGCCATGGCCTCGGCTAATACTGGGATTTCTCGAAGCGGCTTTTCTTGCGTTGCGGCTTCATGCATTCGATAAACATAGTTTGATACCAGATCTAACTCCATAGCCTAAAACTCCAATTATCAATAACCTCTCGCCATAGCCCTGAACCGCTCGTTGGCCTGCATCAGTTCTCTAAAAGTGCCCTGCGCTCTCAGCGCGTACTAGCGCTTCTGTGAGATGAGAGCCGATGAAGCCGTCGGCAACGGTAATCAGAATTTTTACATTCCCAATAGCCATTCTCACAACACTGATCTTTGCACTTCATATTCCTCTTCTGGCACTGGTCTCATTAAAGACTCTCCAGAGAGGAAACGAACAGCCTCTTCAGTTGCTTCTATCTCCATACGTGTGCGGCAGTCAAGTGACATTGAACCCATATGTGAAGTCAATAGGCATCGATCAATATCTTTAAGTTCACCGTGGTAAGGCTCTTGGTCAAATACATCAATGGCTGCTCCAGCAAGGTGTCCCTCATTAAGAACCCTAGCCAAATCATCCTCATTAATGATGCCACCACGCGAGGTATTGATGACAATCGCATCTTCCTTCATTTCTCTCAAGTCATCATATCGAATCATATTCTTTGTCTCGGCAGTCAAAGGGATGTGCAATGAAATTACATCTGCTTGTTTGTATATCTCATCTTTCGTGGCGTAGTGGACCCATGGCATAGAGGAAAAATCTAATTTAATATCAAGGTCGTTAACTAGGATTTTCGATGGATTGAAAGAAGACAGTCGCTCGAGCACACCTCTCCCAATTCGACCGACACCAATAATCCCAATTGTGACTTCTGGGACACGGCGCCCAAAGTAACGATGCCATAAACCTTGGTGCATCTCGCTATTGGCCACATGGGCATTACGAAGAAGCATCAACATCATTCCCAAGGTAAGTTCCGCAACCGCAGGTGCAGGTGCATCAGGTGTATAACTTACCTTGATACCTAATTTCTCTGCTGCCAGCAAATCAACGCTATCTAGTCCAATACCAACACGCGAGATAAGTTTCAGTTTTTTTCCATTAAGCATTACATTTTCAGTGATCGGCTCCGTGCCTGCAATCAGCACATCGAAATCGCAAATCATCTCAACGAGCTCATCTTCCTTAAGCTTTCGGCCAATCGGATTAACTAAATATTCAATGCCAGCTTTGTCAAGCAGCTGGAGCGGCAATGGGTTTTTATCCGCAAAAGGAACTGTGGTAATTAATGCCTTGGACATGTTTTGGTTCTCACTTTTAAGTTCTTTATAATAAAGGTCGATCGAAATCAATCAACCAGGTAGCGTGACGTACAAGCATTGCTGGGCATTGCTCTGAAGAAACTGAGCTACATAGGACATCTTTGAGCGGAGTTGACTTTTCTTCACCAGAAGCTAAAACAACTATAGATTCCGATTGATCAATCACTCTAGGGGTAATAGTAATGCGCTCTAAAGGTGGCTTAGGCCCAATTACAGAAATAACTTTGCGGTTTTCTTTTAAAAAAGAGCCACCAGGGAATAACGATGCTATGTGGCCATCTTCACCCACCCCTAATAGCAGCATATCAATATAATCTGGCAGAAGCTCTGCGTAGTGGTTTGCTACCAACTCTTTTTCCCTTAGTTCGGCTTTAATACGATGAACAACACAACCAGACGGAATACCAAACCGAAATAATGTCCTCATGGCCAATCCAAAATTACTTTCTTCATGGCTCGGCATTACACAACGCTCATCCCCAAAGAAAAAGTCGATATTGTCAAGATGCGCAAATTCAGGAAACTGCGCCCAAGCCAACATTAAGCTTTCTGCAGACCGACCACCAGTGAGCAAAACAGCACAGCGATCATTTAAAGCCGACTTTTGAGATAGAACTGATTGTACATATCTTGCAGACAACTCCGCCCAATGATTGATTGGATACTTGATTATTTCGGGCAATATAAAGAAATTATGAGCTCATAGCCAGTTCTCGGAACCGCTCATTGGCTCGAATCAGCTGTTCAAACGTTCCCTGCCCTTTCAGCAGTCCCTTCTCCAAAAAAAATATAGTATCGCAGGCTTTTACTGTGCTGAGACGATGAGCTATTAGAATAATGGTGATTTCATGCCCAATGTTATGAACCGCCTCCATAACCGCTTGTTCGGTGAGGTTGTCGAGCGCGCTAGTGGCCTCATCCAAAATCAGCACCTGCGGAGTGTGATACAGCGCTCTGGCAATGCCGATGCGCTGGCGCTGCCCGCCCGAGAGACGAACGCCGCGCTCGCCGACAGTAGTCGCGTAGCCTTGCGGCAGGTCGTTGACCACAAACTCATGCAGGTTGGCGATTTTGGCAGCGCGCTCCACGGCTTGTTGATCGATCTCGTTGGCGTTCACACCAAAGGCGATGTTAGCAGCCACGCTGTCATCCGCCAAGTAAATATGTTGCGGCACATAGCCAATGGCGCGTTGCCATTGCCGACGGTTGGTCGCGGCAATCGGTTGGCCGTCGATTTTTAGTGCGCCTTCTTGCGGCTCGAGCAAGCCCAAGATCGCATCTACCGTGGTGGTTTTGCCGCTACCGGTGGCGCCGACAAAGCCCACTGTGCTGTGCGCGGGAATGGTGAGATCAATGCCCTTGAGCGCCGGTTGTGAGGCGTTGGGGTAGCTGTAGCTGACTTGCTCGAGCCGGATGGCTTGGGTGAGCCGCAGCGGGCTGAGCTGGCCGCGAGGAGCATCGTCGGCTTGCAGGCTGCTTAGCTCTTGGTGCAAAGCGTCCAGCGCCGGGCTGGCAAAGCGCAGGCTTGCGGATGCTTGGTAAATTTGTTGTAACGCGGGCATAAGGCGATAACCAGCAAAGGCATAGAGGGCAATGACTGGGATAGCGCTGGCAAAATTGCCACTTTTAGCCATGAGATATAGGATGACCAACAGCAAGCCGCCAAAAGCGATGGCTTCGAGGGCAAAGCGTGGCAGCTGGGAGATAGCTTGTGCCGTAGCTTGACCCTTGGCGTAGATTTCTGCGGGCCTGGCGAAGCCTTGGATGTACGCCTGCTCCAGCCCGCCGACTTTCACCTCTTTGGCAGCGCCGAAAGCTTCGCTCACCGCGGTGAAGCGCTCTTTGTTCGCCTTCAAGCGATCAACTCCTACACGGGAAAGTATGCTGCGCGTAGCTTTAAAGATCAACGAATAGACGGTGGCAAGCGTCAAACCGACAATGAGTGCGAGTTGCGGATCAATCAGAATCAAAAGCGTGAGAAGCGCGGTGGCGACTGCGCCCTGTGCGATGAGATTCATGAAAGGGAAGAGGCCGCTGCTGATAACCGTGCTAACTTCTGAGAGGACGGTTTTGCCTAAATCGGCACTGTGGCGGTTCAAAAACCAACTATAGGGCTGATGTAAATAGCCTTTTACTAGGCGCTTGCTGATACTGTATTCACGCATAAGGGTAAAGCGCAGTTGTGCGTAGGTGGTGAGCGCTTTGAAAGCCAGAGAGAGCAGTAGCAGCACGAACACCAACATGCCAAGCAAAAATAAGAATTCCTCTGTTGTGTTAACGCCGATGTTGACTGAAGCCGCATAGATGGTTTTAAGAACTATGTTGGTTTCCACCAACTCTGGGCTTGCCAGCACTGTCATGAACGGCATGATTGATGCTACACCGATCATGTCTAACAGTGCCATGCTCAGGATCATGCCAAACAGCCACATAGCCTGCTTGCGCTCGGGCGTGGTTAACATGGCGAAGAGTTTTTTAGGTAATTGCATATTTAGTTAAAGGACGCTGGGACAATTTTTTCTCAATAATTTTGGCCTCGATAATGGCTATTATCGAAGGTCAATTTCCACCCGACAGACAATAGCTACCGCACGACAATTTGGGTTGAAATTGAAGAAAAAAAACATAGCTGAAATTATACATCCCTAATAAAAAATTAGGGTTTAAGTTGAAACCTAAATTTGATTTACGTGATCTCCTTAAGGCACCCTTTAAGTGATTGTTGCCATGATGGGATCTTAAGACTAAAGTGGTTTGTAATTTTTTATTTCCTAACTACTTTCTAACTTCTCTCTTCGGACGAATTTTCAATTCACCATTACAGTTCTTACAAATTTTATTTAGATTTTTTGCACAATCAATACAATACGTGGATTCAAATGAACATATCATTGCATCTGAAGAATAAGATAAAGCCTTATGGCAAATCTCAAACTCTGATTTCATCTCACACCTCCGTTAGTTAAGTGTGAGTCTTATTTTATAGATTTGTTAAGGGGGTGAACAGCACGTTTTTTCTACGCTTGCTGCAACGTGTTGTATTGTGACAAAAGTATTGTGCTTTCAGAGTTTGGTGGCTGTCACCCTATAGTGAATTAATCAGATCTTGCTACGTAAACAAGGCTAATGCAAAACTCAGAAAACTAAGTCAAAAACAACTGAGACTAACTAACAAGTTATTATAAAAATCCTAGGGTTCTTGCTAGTTTCCCCAACCAGAGAGTACTCCACGCCGTATCGTAAACTACACCATTCCATTTTTGAAATTGGAATAACAACAGTATCCAAATAGGGAAAAACTGCGATGCTTTTTTGACATATTCCACAATATCTACCTCTTCAGATAGATAGACGAGTAACGGAAGGCTCAGAAGCATGAACACTCGCGTGTGGTCTAAAGTGAAAGCAGTGATAACAAAACATAAAAAGGAAACTATGTAAACTCGAATACTAAGACTCTTTCGAAAATAAATTATCGGCAACCATAACCATCCAAACGTACTAAACAAATCGAAGAGTGGAGCTTTCAAATGGTGCTTTAACAGAGTCAATAAAGCATCATACATATAGTCTGCTCGGCCAAAATCCGCATTCAATTTATATGTATAAATCGCGTACAAAGCACTTGATGCTATGATGCTTAGAAGGAAAAGCCTATCCACGCGGACTTGTTTTAGAATTAAAAAGAATAGCAGATAAAACGCGGTTATCTGTGGATGAGAGAAAGCTGATATAAGTAAAAAGAAGGGGAAGAGAAACCGATTCTTTTTAACAGTGGCTAGCATGCCGAAACAACTTGCCACCAAAAAAATATCCGCCTTTCCAAACCAAAAGAAAATTGTAAGTAAGAAGGGAGACAGTGTAAGAACTAAAAAAAGCTGCGAATGTTTAATGTGTTCGTTTTTTAGCAGCAGAGAGTAACTTACCAAAAGCAAGGCAATGCCCACCAACTGCGTGAGCACATATGCACCCACCGCATTCAAACGTCCAAATAGACTGTACCCAACTAGATACTGAATTGGAGACTCTTGTAACCATTGCTTTTTCTCAAGCAACGCCATTGGGTCTGAGTACAATGTCCGAAATTCAGGAAAGTGCCATGCACCCACACCATAAATTAGAAAGAATATTACCAGAAAAATTACTGTTTGACGAAGCGTCCAATTAGTAACATCAAATCCAAAATCCTTCATAGCTTTATCCTTTTAAATATGAAGTTTGGCAATGCTGTAATCAGAGACATAACAACTCGCCAAAAAACTGGCGCATAAACCTCTGCTTTTTTCTTGTCGATTGCCTTCACAATCAATGCGGCAACCACAGAAGGCTTAGCCCATAAAATCCCTTTTTTAAATTCACTAGTCATTGGCGTATCTACAAATCCAGGCTTAATAGTTACTACACTTACATTTGATTTATATAGTCTTTGGCGAAGGCCGGATGTGAAAGCTGTAACCATCGCTTTAGCTGATCCGTAAACATAGTTACTAGCTCTCCCTCTATCGCCAGCAACAGAAGAGATGACGCAGATTGTGCCGCTTTTTTTAGCCTCAAATCTAGTTGCAAGTAGCGTTAGTAAACTAATCGTAGATAGAGCGTTAGTTTGAAGAAAAACTACTCCCACTCAATAAAAGCATCAGTATAACGTATTGATTTATATGGTAGTTATTTTCACTTTCTAACAAATTCCTAACTTGTCCACTCATGAGCAACTGCGAAGGGCACTATTAAAACTCAATAGTATCAATGCGTTAGTGAAAAGGCGATTACTTAGTAGCCAACAGAATATCCACTACTTTTCGAACATCGACAATTCGTATGAAAAATACTGCCCAAAACCTCTTTGAGTCTTAAAAAGTGAGAACCCACTTGGACAAAACTTCTGATGATATATTTTCACTGCCTCAGCACGTGAAACTGTGTCAAACAGATTCAACTTATCAGTCATCAAGCCCATTTGCATAGCAGACTCAAATTGAGATTGATTGGTAATTTCCAAGTCTATATCAGAAGGGGAATACTTACCCATCACATTCTTAGTAAAGAAATATCGTGCTTTGTCTGCTATTAAGTCCAAGTATGCCTTGCCAACCTCATTTGGCATTTCTTGTAAAGAATCAATATTTATTGCTAAGTCAAATTCCCCTACTGACTTGCAATTGTCGGCACTTAAAAACGTTATTTTTTTAAATTCTTTTTCATTAAGAACTTGGTACAGATAAGCCTTTGAGAGAGCCAATAATTCTGGCAAGTCAATAATTGTATAACTTTCAACGTCAGTTAGAGACAGAAGTGTATGACAAGTTCTGCCAAATCCAGCACCTATCTCGCATACGCTAACTGATTTATCCAAAGCATCCCTACAGAATGCGTACTCTTCCAAACCTAACAAGTAGTCTAAAGAAACATCAAAGCCTTCAAATCGAATAGTTGGGGGAGAACCCAAGTTCTGACATTGAATTTTAGGGAGCAAATCCTCAATTTTAAAACCTTCGTGTATGCTTTGCTTTTCGAAGATTTCATTCAGATATAACGCAAATTCGTACATAAGAGATTTGTAGTACCGAGTACTACTATCTCTCGCACTCCATATACCGAGCCTATCATTGATACCACCGATTAAACGAAACGTATTTAAGTCAAATGAATTATAGAGCTCCTTCACAGAATCCCAAAGCGGTGAAATATTTGATTTACCTTTATCACTGGGGAAGGGGTTGGTTTGAGTCATAACAATAGTCCGAAAATCAATTATTTTACCTTAGTCTATCTGGACTACTCCCACTCAATAGTAGAAGTGATATAAAGCATTGATTTTTTTTGTATATTTTTTTAGTTTCTAACTACTTTCTAACTTTTGATGACAATCTAAACATATACTGTAAGCAACACATTGCTTAGCAAGCAACACTTTAGCAAAACGGCAATGTGGAAGTTCCAATTCTCGCTCTACTTCAACATAAGCACAATATCGCCAATAATCGTTTCATCACCTTCGATTCTTTCTAAATGTGTTTTTTCACCAAACAAAATGAATTCAAAATATTTTCTTAATTTAGACTTATTAGTTCCATAAATTGATCTCTTAAATTTTAAAAGACTAACGGATCTGTTTTTAAATGCATTTTTAATCTCAATAAGGTCAAAAGATGGGTCCCAGTTTTCAAAAACAATTGACACATTCATACTTGATGGAACTGTATTTGCTATTGCTAACAGCACTTTTCGTTCAAAACCTTCAACATCAATTTTAATCAACCCATTGTGTAAATTTTTTTCCACAATTGAGGCGAACAAGTCAGTAAAGACAACTTCAGAGTTTTTAACCTTAACTGTATTGAGAATGTAGTTGTCTGAATTAATTCCTTCAAAACCATCTTTTTTCCCTAATACATCATCAGCATAATCATTGCCGTCTTTTACAAAAGCGCCTCCCCAATTGTACTTAGGTACGTATAAATCAAACTCTCCGTCTTCATCGCCCAATGCAAAATCGAAAATTTTAAAGTCGCCTTTACTTAATGAAATTGCCAAATTAGTTTTTAAAATATTTACACATAAAGGGTTTGGTTCAAAGCAATATACTTTTTTAAAACCATTACCATTTTGGCACGATGTCAGACCAATATTCGCACCGACATCAATAAAAAAATCTGACATTCCGTTTTCGGCACAATTGCCAATAAATTTTGTCAGAGCGTGCTCGTGTGCGCCCTCAAGTAAAGGGTCTACTGAAATTATGTCACCACCCCTTAAAAAAACATTAAGACTTTTTCTTGTAAGTTTCTTAAAAATGCTTCGCTTAAAACGTCTTTTAAAATTACTATATTCCGTAGATTTCTGCAGAATCATAGGTAAAGTTTCCATTTAATTTTTTCTAAATTTTATACCATTACAACTATATAAGGCATAGTCTCTACTCAATTTCTCTACAAATATATTGACTGTACAAAAATGTGCGATTTTGACTCGTTTTAGTGCATTTAGGTTTTACTAATCGTTGCTTTTACAACGCTACTAAAACGAAGGTGTAGGCTTTATAGGGTTGAAGTGCTTGTTGCTTTTGCACAAAGTCATTTCGCATATCAC
>Ga0255778_10002925_pt1 | contig 14398 bp, 9 predicted proteins | sample 071ome_31_FD_179976 | JGI IMG/M metagenome (GOLD analysis project Ga0255778, IMG submission 179976) | Coastal salt marsh microbial communities from the Groves Creek Marsh, Skidaway Island, Georgia - 071405CT metaG (version 2) | ecosystem: Environmental > Aquatic > Marine > Intertidal zone > Salt...
GCGACGACGTCCGCGCGCGCGCGCGGGTATCTTTTTTCGGCATACCGACGTCGGTGTCTGTGTCGATTTGACGGTTTATGATTCGAGGGTTTTGTAATTTAAATGTAGTATGGTTTCTGTGTGCGTGAAGTACGTACCGTATGTCCGATGATTATTATTTATAGTTTGGGTGCGTCTTTTAAGGATTTTAACGATCCGCGGCGTCCGCCGGGGCTTCATTCACAGGGCGACGGACGGACGGACGGACGGACGGACGGACGGGTCTTCGGTGTTCGTTTCTTTGCGCGCGCGGTGTGTGTGTGTGATTGTGTGTGTGTGTGTGTGAGTGTCGTTCGCACGCATGCGCGGGTCGACGAGCGCGGCGTGTCGTCGCGCGACGCTCACGGCGGTGCAGCGTGAGAGCGCAGAGCGTCGCGCGGTGCGGCGTCGAACGGGCGCGCGCGGTGCGGCGAGACGGGCGGTGACGACGATGGCGTCTTCGGCGTCGTCGACGCCGATTTACGTCATGGTGAACGGGGTGAGCGGGAAGATGGGACACGCGACGGCGACTTCGGTGGCCAAGCGACCCGGGTACGAGCTCGTTCCGTACGCGTTGACGAAACGCGCGAAAGAACCGACGGACGTGGAGGGGATCGCGGTCGAAGGGATCGTCGTCGGTGAGGGTGGGGAAGACGCGGGTGAGGTGTTGGAACGGGCGAAGAGGGAGTATCCTGGGTTGGTGGTGGTGGATTACACGCTGCCGGAATCGGTGAATGAAAACGCGGCGCTGTACGTCGCGCACGGGGTTCCGTTTGTCATGGGAACCACGGGTGGGGACCGGGAGAAGATGCTCGCGGATGTTCAGGCGAGTGGGAACTACGCCGTGATCGCGCCGCAGATGGGTAAGCAGGTGGTGGCGTTTCAGGCGGCGATGAGACTCATGGCGGAGCAGTTTCCGGGAGCTTTTTCGGGGTACACGCTGACGGTTACCGAGTCGCACCAGAGCAGTAAAAAGGATACGAGCGGAACCGCAAAGGCTATCGTCGCGTCGTTTAACGACCTCGGGTGTGGGTTTGACATCAAGGATATCGAGCTCGTCCGCGACGTCGAGAGCCAAACGGGACGCATGGGCGTTCCGGAGGAGCACTTGTTGGGTCACGCGTTTCACACCTATCGTCTCACGAGCGCGGATGGAACGGTGTCTTTTGAGTTCCAGCACAACGTGTGCGGCAGAAGCATTTACGCCGAAGGAACCGTCGACGCCGTGGGTTTCCTCAAGCGTAAGGTGGATGCCAAGGATTCCAAGACGTTGTTTGACATGATTGACGTGTTGAAGGAGGGTGCTATGAACTGATTTTAATAATTTACAATCGATGATATACATTTTCGCCTCACGCCTCGAGCGGCAGATTGCGACGACCCCGACCGAGACGCACGAGCCCGCGGTCGGTATCCACGGCGAGCTCGCCTTGGTTTCGCAGAGCGGCCAAGCCGAGAAAAATGACGTGATACTCAGAACCCACGCCTTTCCAGGGAACGTCGATCGGAGACACGATAAAGACGCAGTCGTTCACGGACAGACACGTCTTGAGCGAAGATCCGGCGTACTTGGTCTGACCATTCGTATCAGTAAACTTTGCGTGCATCTGATACGTTCCCAGGTGAAAATCCGAAGCTTCATACAAGTCGCGCGAGACGAGCACGCCCGTCGTTCCAGTGTCAAAGACGCAATAAATCGGCTTTCTCGACCTATACCGCTCACCGTTGATCCACAACTCGTCGCACGCGACGGCGTAGTGATATACCGGTGCCCCTCGCGGGCGTAAATCCACCGTTCGCAGCACCCCTTCGTCGGATTCATCAAAGAGCGGCGTCGTACTAATCGTCAGCGTCTCGCGCTCGAAATCCAACGAAAACGCCTCGGCATCCGTCTGTTGTAAAAACGAGGGCCGTATCCCTCTCTCTCGATTTGTATACTTGACCAAACCTAAAAACGGAGCCGTGTTCTGCCCACGCACGTCATCCGTCACCCCGAAGACGACTTCATCGAGGTTCCAATCGCCCAACGCGCAATCCCCCGTCGCCCACTCTGTTCTTCCGTCCACTTGCAACCCGTAGGTCTCATACGTGTTCCCGAACGCCCCGTTAAACCGTACGTCACCCCTGGACACGCACCCCCACCCGGCATCGCACGCCATTCGCGTCGTTAAAAACGGCGAACCGCTATCGACGACGGCGCGCAGCCGCGCGGCGCCGATTGTAAAAGACGCGACAAAGGTGCCGCCTTCGAGCGTCATGGGCACCGTCGTCGACGTCGACGCTGATTTGTTCGTCGAGCGCGCCTCGATGAGCTGCGCGCGCAACGGAAGCATCGCCGCCGACGTGGACGTCGACGCGGACGCGGACGACGACGCGGACGCGACGACGAGCGCCGCGGCGCCACTCAACGAACCAACCAAACGAACGCAGTCGCGTCGACCAATCTTCTCCCGCGGTTCGTCGTCATCCCCGACGGTATCACGCGACGACGCGCGCGAACACGCAGCTCGGGGAGCGTTTCGTCTCCGTCCGTGCCGTCGCCCGACGCTCGCGCGCGGTGACGGTCGCGAGTGGTGCGACGGGACGAGCACCATTGTGTGACGCGTCTCTCGGCGAGAGTAATCCAGAATGTCAACGCCGAGCGGCGTTCCGTCCGTCGACGCGCTCGTCCAAGGCGCGGGCAGCGCGCACGAGTTCGACGTGAACGACGTGTTTTCGCTGCGGAAACCGAAAGACCTCGCGGGCGGGGTGTCGTCCGGGTTGCAGAGCATTGGGAAATCTGTCTTGATGGGCGCGTCTGCGCTCGTCGCGGCGCCCATCGTGGGCGCGCGCACCGAGGGCGCGGCGGGGTTCGCCAAAGGGCTCGGGCTCGGGGTGGCGTCGGCAGCGATATTACCCGTCGTCGGGGCTTCGGTCGGGGCGGTGCAAATGGTGAGAGGGGCGTGCGCGACGCCGGAAGCGATGGCGAACACGAGAGCCGGGAAGCGTTGGGACTCTCGCGCGCGGCGTTGGGTTGCGGACGATTTGCGCGCCGAGGCGGAAGTGTTGGGGGCGACGACGGATGAAGAGATTTTGGATCGTGCGAGGGCACGGGCGGAGGCTCGCGGCGCTCGACCGGGGGTGCAGGGGTTGTTTGACGAAGCCGCGGGCGGCGGCGGCGCCGGACCCGCCGAAACGGAATATTACGACGTTTTGGAGTGCGAGCCGACCTCCACGGCGGCGGAAATTCGGCGCAAGTATTACGTCTTGGCGAGAAAATTACACCCGGATAAAAATTTGGGTGATCCGTCGGCGAAGGAGCGGTTTCAAAAGATTGGAGAGGCGTATCAAGTGTTGAGCGACGATTCTCTGCGCAAGAGATACGACGCGAGAGGAAAGGATGGATTGGGAGACGTGCCCATTGTAAATCCGGCGGCGTTCTTCGGGATGCTCTTCGGGAGCGAACAAATGGAGTCGTGGATTGGTCGCTTGAAGCTCGCGACGATGGCGATGGCTGGGACGGATCTCTCGTCCGAGGAGCAGGATTTGTTGCAATCAAGACGGGAGACTCGACTGGCGATTAAACTCGCGGCGATGCTCGACGTTTACGTCGATTTCGATCTGAATGCGCCAAAGGGCACGGATCGGTCAAAGAGTGAACAGCTTCGGGCGCAGGCGTTCGTCGATACCATGCGTCCGGTGGCGGAACATCTCGCCGACGTGTCGTTTGGCGCCGTGCTCTTGCGCAAAATTGGTTGGGTGTACCAACTCGAAGCGGAGAAGTTTTTACACGACCCTCTCGCCGGCACGGGCACATGGCTCGATCTCGGATTGCGATCGACGGGGGCGACTTTGCAACAAAAAGGCTCGACGATGAAGAACAAATTTAACGTCCTCAAGGCGGGCGTGTCCATCTTCAACTCGGTGCAGTCGAGCGAGCAACAAGTGGCCAAGGCGCAAAACGAAGAGGAGGCGACAGCGCTGAGAGCCAAGCAACAACAAGATATTCTTCCGCACATTCTCGACGCTCTTTGGGGCACGACGGCTGTCGACATCGAGTCGACGCTTCGACACGTCTGCGCCAAGGTGCTTAAGGATGCGAGCGCGAATAGAGTTCGCCGAGCGATGCGAGCCAAGGCACTCGTCCTCCTTGGTAAACTGTTTCAAGAGACGAAGGGATCGAACACCGATGCCAACGACGCCACTCGCACGCTTGAAGAGGCGATTCGCGCAGCTTTCATGAATGGACATGAAGAAGAACAAGACGCGTGATGATGATGATGATGATGACCAATTCAACTATTGATTAAATAGACGCGCGCTACAGTACGATGTAATGATACAAATTGTGTACGTTTTAACGAATGGACTCGTGGACAAGCTTGACTGGTTGCGACGGTTCTCGCCCGGCGAGTTTATCGGAGACAACCTCCGCGGCGAGTTTACCGCTGAGAATTGCCCCTTCCATGGAACCTAAGAATTTTTGCGACGTGAAATCGCCGGCGAGCGTGAAATTTTCAATCGGCGTGTGCTGAGATGGTCTAAATTTGTTTCGCCCCGGAACCGCGGCGTACACGGATCGAGGCGTCTTGACGACGGCGAATTTACGCAGTTTCGCGCCATTTTCAGACCCGAGCTCATCCGGGAACAGGTTTTCGAGCTCTTTCATAGTCGCTTCGACAATCTCTTCGTCGCTCGCACCGATCCAGTTGACGTCTGACCCAGCCTTTTGATCGCAGGGCGCAAAGACGAGCTCGAGCATAGATCGATCGGCGTCGGCGTATTCCTTGCAGCACTCGCTCATGTCCGCGTACACGCTCAGTAATGGTGAACGACTAAAGACGAGACCGTTGTAGGGTCGCAACTTTCTGTCAAACCACAAGTGCACGTTGATCACTGGGATGCCCTCGAGTTCGTTCAACTGCTTAAAGAACGGCATCGTCTTCCATTGCGTTGGAAGCTTGAGCTTGAGCGCATCCACCGGCATCGCGGAGACGTAGTGATCCGCAGTCATGATTTCGCCGTTGCGAAGCTTGACACCAGTCACCTTGCCGCTCTCGTCGTCCACCATAATTTCCTGCATGGGCGAGTCCACCATCACTCGACCGCCGCCGACGCGCTCAATGTGTTCCGCCATCGGCGCACAGAGACGGTCCGGTTGGTTGCCGTCCAAAAACGCCGTCTTGGATCCGTGCGTTTCGTTGATGAACCGGTTCATCGCCGTGAGAATTACAGTCATCGAAAGCTTATCCGCGTCGATAAAATCGAGCGCCTTACCCATCGCAATGAAGAGCTCGTCGCGAACTCGCTTTGGCATAAAATTCTTCTTCATCCACTCCTCGACGCTCAGCTCATCCTGAGCGTCGATGTAATCCTGCCCGCCGATGAGCATCGGTACTAACGGCGCCCCGGTTCGAAGCTTCTCCACCCACGTGAGCATTTTATCGTTCGATAAAATGGCGTACCCCATGTTGAACGGCGCGGGTAACACGTCGGGAAAGCTAAACTTTGTAAACTCTCCAGGATTCTCCCGCATCGCGAACGTCATCGAGTGTTCCTTCCACTGAAGACGGTCCTCGATCCCGAGCTCGGCAAACAAATTCATCGCGTTCGGATACGCCCCGAAAAAGATGTGCAACCCAGTCTCGATCCAGTCTCCGTCTTCGTCTCTCCACGCGCTCACCTTGCCGCCCAACATCTTTCCTCGTTCAATCACCGTCGGCGCGCACCCGGCGTCCGAGAGGTACTTCCCGCACGATAACCCCGCAAGTCCACCGCCGATGACGAGCACCGTCGGCGGATCGCCCGCTCGCGCGTCCCTTCTTCTCGACGCGAGTTTCGCCGACAACGCCTTGGCTTCGGCGTAGTTTGCGTTCGTTGCCACGTCGAGGTTCGGTCGCGGGTAATCTCCGCGACGCACCGCATCGGCACGAGGCGTCACCGCCGGTGCGCGTCGTTGACGTCGCGGCGCGCGGGCGTTCGGGTTCGAGCGCGCAGGACGCTGCGGGGCGAGCGCGTGTCGCATCGTCGTCATCTTGCGTCACTGAGTGACGTGTCTTTTGACCCATGTACTGTTTACTCATACAAATGTTCTTTCAATTTTGCTAGTGCTACAACGTTTTTAGACGGCGCCAGTGGTGGGTGCGCGCGGGGCGTTTGCGCGGCTCGGCGCGGCGGCTGCGAGCTTGTTTTTAATCCTCGTCGCGTACCGACGCACGAGATCGTCGCCGCCGCGAGCGAGCTCGTCGAGGAGCGGGGATAAATTTCTAGACGAAATGCGCTCCTTGCACACGCGATGGGTGCACATGTTGCCGAGGGAGAAGAGGGCAATCTTGAGAGGGCTTTGAGCGTCGTTCGCGGCGTCGACGACGCCGTCTGGGTTGGAGATGAGGTTAACCAAGGCGTCGACGGCGCCGGTGCTCACCATGAGATCGCAGAGGACGTTGGAGTTGCGAACCAAGTTGCCGAGCGCGGCGGCGGCGTTGGAACGCGTCTTTGGTTCCTCTGACTCGTCGAGCAAGTGAATCAATGGTTCAATGGCACCGGTGAGCGGGGCGTACAAAGCGTCCGAGTGGAAGGCCGTGTTGCCGATTGCGAACGCCGCGAATTTGCGCGTCGAGCGATCCGTGTCGTTGCATCGCTCGATGAGCTTGTCGAGAGTTTTCAATCCTCTAAAAGCGTCGTAAAAGTAGGCGTCGTGACGACTCATGTTGCCCAACGTTTGACACGCTCTCGTGCGCACGCTCGGCTCTTGGTGATCTAAAAGCCGAGTGATATTGTCGAGAACATCCGCATCGTCGATGATCTCGTAGTTTTGCTTCTTCATACGAGCCAATTGACCGATGGCGACGAGCCAATCGATGACGACTTGGGCGGAACTGGAAGTCAGCGCCTTTTGGCAGAGAACGGGATCGAGTCCACCGCCCGAGACAAACTCAGTCGCGGCGGCGTTCGAGATCATCACGAGTCGACTGAGTAGCGACGAAGGACTGGTCCAGTTTTCCATGGGCGAAACTTTCAGACGCTCGATAATCTTCCTCACGACGCCGTGTTCCTTGAGGATTTCGTGGTATCGCCTCAATGCGGCTTCAGTGGCGTCAACATCCATCTCGCTCGTCACCATCGAGTTCATCGGGAGCAGAATGAGTTCTGCAGCAGGAACGAGAGTGACGTCATTCACCACGTTCTCTCGCACTTTTTTAGCAACCTTGACGAAAGCTGTGAGCGCCAAGCACATGGCTTCGCAGACGCCGACGTCGAGAAGCGTGACGATGGGATGTCGTGTACGCGAACTCAAGAGTGGCGCCATAGCAAACATGACTGCGGCTGCAAACTCTGCGCCCTCAGCGGTAATGTTTCGCTTCGATGTCTCATCGACGAGAATTGCGGCCAAGATGCGAACGCCATCCGCGCTGATGGCTTGAGAGCGAACGTTGTCATTCGACTCGGTGACGACTCGCAACAGCTTCGCCGATTGAATCTTGGTCGTCGCGCTGCGAATGAGCTTTTGAGTCGCGTCATTCTTGAGCGACAACGTAGCCGCGACGCACGATGTCAACGCACCAACCTCTGTCGTCGCGTACAAGGCTCTGCACGTTTCGGTCGCGGTCGCTTGCGTGGACGATTTGGCCAACGCCTGACACAACGCATCCGTCACGCCGCCACCCTTGGATGTTATCGGGCCCAGAGCGAGTCGAGCGGCGGCGAGTTCCGAACCGACCGACCTACGCTTCAAAGACTCTACGGCATCCGCGATCGCCCGCGCGGTGGACGTCGCGACGGTTTCGCCGACGTCTCGATTTTGATACAACAGCATTCTTGCCAAAAAGGTGAGATACCCGTTCACTCCCAAACCGCACCACGGCGAAAGACCTTCGGGCGAAGACATCAAGGACACCACCGTGATGGCGAGCGACAACACTTCAGGCTGCGGCGGGTCGTTGGCGTCAGCCGCGGTCGAACACGCCGTCAACACAGCCCCCGGCAGCTCCTTTGCCATGGCGCTGGAAGCGCCGCCCGCGTTCATCGCCGCGGCGCGCGGCACTTGCAAAATGGCCAAAGTCGTTCGAAGCGCAGAAGCGATATCGGCAAACTTGACAGGTTTCGCCTGACTTCGCTTCGCCGCCAAGGTTTTATTCGACAGGTAGCTAGGCAGGAACTTATTCCTGTACGTCGATTGCGGTTGAAGCGTCTCGATGAGTTTGGTCAACGCCGATCGGTCCCGTCTCAAACTCGCTGCCGACTCTACCGATTTCCTCGAAGAGTTCTCCAGCTCCATCAACGCGTCGCTCACATCCTCTAAGCTCTTAGCAGTGGCTGGCTCCGCCCCAGCTGCCCTTCGACCAAACGCTGCCGAGCTCTCGCGAAGACGATCGCCCGGCGGCGTCTGCGGCACAACCGTTCCGTCGTCATCCGTCTCGCTAGTCGGACTCGACCGCCCGTCGTCTTCGTCTTTGCGCACGAACGGGTGGTCCAGCACGGATGGCCAGTTCAACCGCTGCTGCGCCTTTTTGTTTAGCAATCCTTGCAAAAACGACTTGAACGACGGCGACATGTCCTCGGGCCACTTGACTCCGTCTCTGACTATTTTCTGAATCAACGAGTAAATTGAATTGGTGTAAAACGGCGGTTGACCGACAAAAAGTTCGTACAGTATCACGCCGACGGACCACAAATCCACGGTGTGGTCGTACGGTTGCTCTTGGACGAGCTCTGGTGCCATGTACAGCGGCGTACCCTTGATGGACGTCATCACCAACGACGTCTTGCTCATCGACCGCGCGAAACCGAAATCGCACACCTTGACGCACCGATCCGTCCCAATCAAAATGTTCTGCGGCTTCAAATCTCTATGAATCACCCGATTACTATGTAAATAATGCAACGCATCCACCAACTGAATCGCGATCCGCCGCACCTCTCGCTCCGGTAGCGTCTGGTCGTGTTCCAACACGTCGAACAGCACCCCTTGGGCAAACTCCATCACCACTATAAAATCCGTCTCCGTCTCGAACGCATCCAACATCTTGATCACGTTCGGATGATCCAGCGTCTTCATGATATCGATCTCGCTCCTCAACGACTTCAAATCCTTATCCGTTTTCCCGTGTTTCGGTATAAACTTCATCGCGCACGCGCGTCCGCTGTACCGCTGTCTCGCCTGAAACACTTTTCCGAACGATCCCTCCCCGACCGGTCGTATGATGACGTAATCATCGATGGACGTTTTAGACGTCAACGGGGTCATCGCCATCGCCGTTCGCGTCCGCGTCGCCGGCGGGGACGCCGTCGCCGCCGTCATCTCGGCCGTCTACCGGATCTCACTTCGAATCCAACGAGGGGAACGCAACGGACGCGCGCGAACCTCTAGATCCCGATCCGATCCGATCCTTCGTCGTCCGTATCGAGCGTCGTATCACCGAACGACGACGACGACGATGAGAACGACGGTCTCGTCGCTCGCCGGCGTCGTCGCGCGTCGTCGCTCGTCGGCGTGTGAAGGAAGATGATTACGATTCGATCGCGGTTGGTGGCTCGAGCACGCGTCGTGGTGCCCAGTTTTGATGACATGTTACAACGGATTCGCGCGCGGAGTACGTACGGATGGACGGACGCCGATGGAGGATAGGGAAAGAGCGCGAGCGGTGCCGCGCGCGCGGACGACGGTGGTTGGGTTTAGCGCTTACCGCCGGATTTGCGTTTGCCGCCGCGTCCGCCGCCGCCGCCGCGTTGCTTGGCGCGCTTGGCGGCGTTCTTTTGACCTCTGAGATCCGCGAGCTGACGCTTGTCGACGGAGGGCCCGCCGGCGTTGCCGCGATGGAATTTACGAGCGACGACGGGTGCCTTGGTCTTTTTGGGTTTGCCGTTGGCGGTGCGACGCGCTCTGGCAAAGACGCGCTCTATTTCTTTAGCCTTGCTCACATCCGGAACGTCGTCTTGTTCGATAATGGCGGCGGCGCGAGATCGAGCGGCAGCCATCTTGGCTTCGGCGCGCTTCTTTTTGCGCCACTTGGCTTCGGCGACTTTTTTGATCGGGCGCGTGTTCACGGCGGCGAGCTCGGCTTTCGCGGCGGCGAGCTCCTCCGTCGTGTACTGCGGCACGGGTTTCATAAATCTGCGTTCGTCTTCGGCAAACCAATCGGGAACGTCGTCGTCGTCAAACGCGTATCTGTTGTACCCGTCTTCGATGAGCTCTTCGCGGTCCTTCTTACGAATCATCTTCTTCCCGAGGGCTAAGATTCGAGCGCGCGTGTCGTCGGAAAGCTCGTCCACTTCGGAATCGTAGCCGTAGCCGTCGGATTCATCCGAATCGCTCCCGCTCGACGCGTCTCGCTCGGCGGCGACGACTTCAAAGTCATCTTCACCCTTCTTCTTCCCACCCCGACGAGACGACGGTTTGTCGTCATCCGACGCATCGTCGTCGTAGGTATCGTCGCGTTTCGCACCCCCTTTACCGCCGGTCGCTTTCGCCTTTTTCGTCGCCTTTTTCGTCTTCGCGTCCGCCTCCGCCTTGGCGTCCTTCGCTCGCTTCGCCTTGGCTCGAAGATCATCGAAATCGTCATCGTCTTCGGAATCTTCATCCTTTTTCGACTTCTTTTTACCCCGCTTGGTCGGTTTCGGCGCTTCTTCGCTGTCTGACGAATCCGCCGACGCGCCGCCGCTCGCGTTGGTCGTCTTCTTTTTACCGCCGCTCGCAAACAAATCGTTGGAAAACCACATATCCGCCGCCTTGGCGGCGCTCTTACCCTTCTTCTTCTCCAACTCGACGAGGAGCGGATTCGCACCCTTCTTCTCCGCTGACTTGGACTTTTTACCCACCGGCGCGTCCTCCTCCTCGTCCTCCTCCGTGTCCCACTCGAGTTCGTCGCTATCCGACTTGAACTCGTCATCCGCCGGATCGCTCGGTTGGTCCTCGTCGTCGCTCGATTCGTCTTCGAGCTCGCCCGCGCCGAGTCGCGTGCGCTGATCGCGCCCTTTGCTCGGTTCGGTAAACTTTTCACCTTTTTTCGAACGACGCGCCTTGTACATGGCCCACATTTGATCTACTTCTCTGTCTAACCGCCGCTCGTCCTCCTCCGTATCCGAATCAGACCCACCCGAGTCCATCTCTTCGTCCGGGTCTTCGTCGCTGTCGTACGCGGCGGCGCTTCCCGGCGCCGGAGCCTTGGATACGACATCGAGCGCCTTGGCCGTCTTAATGCGAGCCAAGGAGAACAAATCCATCTCTTGTTCGACGATCGCTTCGCCGCTCGCGGCTAATCCTCGCGCGACGCGAAGACGTTCCTTGGCTCGGAGCTTTGCCTTCTTCTTCTTGTCTCTTCTCGCTTGCGCGTCGATTGAATTTTTCAATTCGCTCATTTCATTCAAGAGCTGATCCTTCTCGTCCGCATCCTTGTTTTCATCGTCGTCTTCGTCTTCGTCTTCGTCTTCGCCGTCTTCGTCCGAAGATTCTTCGTCCGACGACGCATCCTCGCCGCGTCGATGCTTCTTCTTTTCCAATCCCGTCTGCTTGCGAATCGTCATTCGCCAGCGAAGCAAAAGCTTGAAATCCGCCTTGCCCAACACGCCGAGATCGCTCACCAAGCTGCGAATCTCATCCGTCGTCGTCGGGTGGTTGTCGAGATCCATCCATCCCTCTTTCGGTGGGACGAGACCTTTGCGGTTCTGCGTCGGTCGTGAAAAATAAAGTCAGTCGATCGATTCGATTCGCCGCGCGTCGCGAACGAAGATGGAAAAATTTGGCGTCTTTCGGAACGAAAAGCCTCAGATGGGTAAACGGCATTGTACTAGAAAGATTTGTTTCAGCAGGGGCTCTGACCTCCCTTCAAACAAACTGTGAAGCTGTATCTTCATAGGCTTTTGTTTGTGCGTTCCAAAAGACGCAAAGAACCGGAAGAAAGAAAAACAAAACGAAACGACGATTCGACGTACCCGTCCATCCAAAATAAACGTGTGATGCGACCCGAGCATCTCACCGGGTTTATCATTCACGATAAACTCCTCAGCCGCGCACTCCTTGTACAGCGTAGACACTCCGTCTTCGTAACCGCTTCGATTACGCTTGCGTTTACCGTTATCTTTGGTGACATCAATCGGTTGAATCTCCGCCTCGGTGTCCGCAAACAAGTGCTTGGCGTCGAGCAATCTAGGATCAATCTTTGTCGGCGCCAAGTATCCGCTACACACGACGTAAATCTCCGCCGAAGTCCCACGCGAAGCGACGGGTTTGGTGCTCTCCACCTTTTTAAACAACTGCTGACACGCGTACAACAAGGCGTGATATTCAACAGATCTGAAAACCTTGGTGACAAACCAACCACCCGGGCCTAAAAATTCCGTAGCCAACCTCAACGAATCGAGCGTCAACGCCGCCTGCGTGTAACTCTCCTTTGCAAAGTTACCACCGACGTTTGGCGCACCATCATGAATTACTACATCGTATTTCAACCCCTTGGGCGTCACTCTCTTGAGCGCTGCTCGACAACTCTGCGTCGTGATATCCTCCACCAGTGTCGTCACCCCGCGAATCGGTCGAATCGGCGCCAAGTCCACCCCGACAATCGTGCTCGACATGGGCATGTACTTTTGCGCCACTTGCAACCAACCGCCAGGGGCGGCGCAGAGATCCATACACGCCCGCGCTTTGGAGAGGAAGTCATACTTTCGGTTCAGTTGAACGAGCTTGAACGCCGCCCGCGAACGGAACCCCTGCTCCTTGGCGAGGTAGTAGTACTTATCTGTGTTCGTCGCGTCGCGTCGTCGCGTCGTCGGTCGTCAGTCACCGAGTGAGATTGTCATCGCGATCCGCGTCGTCGTCTTCGCATCGCATCGTCGCGTCGCCATCCATCCATCCGTCGCGTTTGAATGAATCAATGCGAAAAGGCGTTTCTCGCCGCCGCCGCCGCCGCCACGAATCGAAAAACGTCGCATCCATCGAGCGGTACGACGACCGCGGGCGACGCGGGCGGGGTTCAAAGACGCGCGTGGACGCACCTAAACGATGTTTCCCTTTAGCCTTGCGACCCATGGCTGCGGATCGACGGCGGGTTGGCGCGTCGGTCGGCGCCGAGGTCTGACGCTGGCGGTTGGTGTGCGAGTCTTTGTCGGTTCCATTGCCTTGATATGTGTATTTAGTATGGTCTTTCGAATGGAGTGTCGTTTTGAACGACTTTGTCGCGACGCGCGAAAAGCTCTAACGATGTCGCGTTTAAATTACACCTCTACGGCGACGGGTGCGTCGACCCGTTCCAGGGAGACGCCGAGAGACGCGGCTTCGGCGGCGATAAACTTGGCGAGTTCGCCGAGTTTGGCGCTTACGAATTTCGCCAGCTTGACATCCGGGAAGGACTCCGGGGGGATCATCTCGTGGATTCTAGAGAGGAGACGAAGGAGGTGCGTGGCGCCGTACGCGACGCTGGGTTTGGGAAAGGATGGAGTGTGCCACTCGTCCTTGTAGAGGAGGTAGGATTCGAGCGTGGCGTCAAAGTATCGCTCCACATCGCGCGCCAGGGACGCGATCCTCGGCGCGTTAATCGCGCTCTTCTTTGACACCTCGGCGACGAACCTGTCTAAAATATCCTTGACACTCACTGACGGCTCGATGTACGCCCGCGGATCCGTTCCTCGGGATTCCTCGTAATCTCGAAGCATCGCCTTTTTGAGCGCCGGAGCGAGCGTGAATCGAACCCGTCTCTCTTCCTTCTCCTCCTCGGTCAACTCTACGTTCGCCCTCGTTGTCAACGCCGCCAACTTTGCGCTATCTTCGACCGGTAGCGACAACGAATCCATCATCACCTTTTCCTTCTTCGTCGTCTTCTTTGCCGGCTTCTTCTCCTTGTTTCCTGTCTGTTTCGTCCGCGGCGCCGTCTTCGTCGTCCTTTTCCCATCCTTACGACTCACCTTCTTCACGCCCCTGCCCCCGCGAACCACCGATTTCACCGCCTTTTCACCCCCCACCGTTCTCACCTTCTTCTTCACCCTCAGCTCTTTCCCCGACACCCACGCATCGAACTTCGAGTTCCACCCAATTTGGTGCACCAAGTACGTCTCCTCTGCGCTTCGTCCGTCCAGCACCTTTGCCTTGTACTCGCGTCCATCCTACACCACGCGCAAAGATCGAGCCCCCCCGCGGACGTCAGTCGGTCAATCGATGCGTGAATAAATAAAACGCGACGCATCATTTCGTCGTCGTCGCACACCGTCGTCGTCGTCGTCGTACCTTTACTCTGTACACCAGCTGTCCTTTTTCAAAACGCATCTTCACGCCTTGACGCGAACGATAGCTCCTATTCGTGTTCGTATCCGAACGAGCGACGGCTGAGAGGCGAAGAACCTAAAACCTCGTTCGTTCGCGCGACGTCGCGCGTTCCACCGCGCCGCGGGCGTGTCACTGCCGGGTCGA
>Ga0255778_10002934_pt1 | contig 14385 bp, 12 predicted proteins | sample 071ome_31_FD_179976 | JGI IMG/M metagenome (GOLD analysis project Ga0255778, IMG submission 179976) | Coastal salt marsh microbial communities from the Groves Creek Marsh, Skidaway Island, Georgia - 071405CT metaG (version 2) | ecosystem: Environmental > Aquatic > Marine > Intertidal zone >...
AGCCGTATGCCCCGGCCATGGTTGGCTATGCCCTTACGGCCAAAATCAGAGGCAAAAATGCGCCGGAAGATAGCCCCGAGACCCTGAAAGAGCGACGGATGGGATATTATAAATATGTGGCAGAAGGTGCGCGGCCGGGTCTGGTGGTTATTGAGGATGCTGACCAGCAAGAAGCCTGCGGGGCGTTCTGGGGCGAGATCAATACAAATATCCATAAAGGATTTGGCCTTGAAGGGGTGGTCACCAATGGCGTGGTGCGCGATCTGGGCGATATCCCGTCTGGCTTTCCCTTGCTGGCAGGTGCTATCGGGCCCAGCCACGGCTTTGTACATTTGCTGGAATATGATTGCCCGGTTGAGGTCTATGGGATGCAGGTGCGCCCGGGCGATCTTGTCCATGCTGACCGGCATGGGGCCTGTGTTATTCCAGGCGATATTCAGGATAAGATGATAACAGCCCTTGACCAGCTACATAAAAGCGAATCGATTATTCTGACGGCTGCAAAAAAGCCCGGTTTTGATTTTGCAGCCTTTGAAGCGGCATGGGCAGCTTTCGAAAAATCCAGAACCTGAAACGCGTTTAACGCCACACCTCTTTCTAGCCGATGCTGGCAGGAACAGGCACAGACAGATCATCTGAAATCTGTTTGAGCTGGTCACAGATTGTTTGGCTCAAATCCACGCCATTTGCCTTAACTTCTGCGCGTTTGGCACGTTCCGGATCACCCGGGATCAGTACATCGCGTCCATCCTGGCGTGGCGGACAGGTGCGAATAGAGGCAATAAAATCGGCCACTTCCTGCTGCATGGTATTTTCTGTATCGAAATCTTCTGCTTTGAACACCAGCGATAACATTCCGTTGCAAAAGGGACGCTCATGGGCGTTTGTTCCTGCTCCTGTCAACGCCCCTGCCAGCAGCTCGCACGCCAGGCCCAGCCCCGATCCCTTATGCTGGCCAAAGGTCTGGATAGCCCCTTCGCCCGCTCGCGGATTAGGCACATTACTGGTCGCGCTCTCTCCATAGATGGTCACAGGCTGGTCAGAATCCTCGCCCTTGCTATCTACCATCGCATCAAAGGGTAATTTTGTGCCGGTTTTCTGGCTGACCAGAATTTTGCCTTCGGCGACCCGGCTGGTGGCAAAATCCAGAATGAAATGTTGGCCATCGGCACTTGGCACACCTATCGCAATCGGGGCGGTAGAGATGCGCGCCTCTCGCCCGCCAAAGGGGGCAACAATTCGTGACCCTGCAACCGTGACAAAATGCAGCGAGGTCAGCCCGGCATCTGCCAGCAATTCTGCCCAGCCGCCAATCCGTCCCAAATGGCCGGCATTGCGCAACCCGATAAGTGCCAGACCCTGGCTGGCGACCATTTCTTTTGCCTGTGCCACCACATGATGGCCCAATACCTGGCCAAAGCTATATTGCCCGTCTATCAGGCGCAGACTGCCAGAGGACATCAGCGTTTTAATGGCACAAACCGGGCGCACCGTACCTTCTTTAATATATTCCATATAGCGCGGAACACGCACAATTCCGTGGCTGGGATGGCCGGACGCATCGGCATCTACCAGATGGGATGCGATTAATTTTGCTTCTTCTTTTGGACAGCCTGCGGCGGTAAAAAGGGCATCCAGCCAGTTGGTAATTTCATCTTGATTTATGCGCATATCAGGCTCCATTCTTTTATTTTTTTTAAAACTATTCTTGCTATTTTTTGCCTCTAATGGCTGGATTTGATGGCTTGCCTATAGCCTTTTTCAAAGCGGTCAAAGGCTTCTTCCAACAGGGCAATATCCTGGGCATAGCATAGGCGGACATAGCCTTCTGCCTGCGCCCCAAAGGCCAGGCCAGGGGCAAGACCCACACCGGCTGTCTGAATAAGGGCTTTGCAAAAACCGACCGAATTAGTCAGGCCGTCAATCGAAAAAAAACTGTAAAATGCGCCATCGGGATCGATAAATTTGACATCCTCTATGGCTTGCAGACGGGTTTTAATCAGCTGATAGCTTTGTGCCAGCCTTTCTTGCAGTTGGCGCACCTCGCCCTCGCCCTGTTCTATCATGGCCTTGCCGGCTTCCTGTACAAAGCCTGAACTGCAAGACATATTATATTCGGTAAGCTGGGCAAAGATAGGTTCCAGCTCGGGCGGGCCAGCCAGCCAGCCCAGCCGCCAGCCTGTCATTGACCAGGCTTTAGAAAAACTATTTACCGAAATAATTCTGTCTTCGCGGTGGCCGCAGCTCATCATATTGGGGGCAGCATCGGCAAATTGATATAATCTGGAATAGACGTCATCTGAAATGATCCAGATGCCATGTTTTCGGCAATGGGAAAGAAGCTGCAACTGATCTGCTTTGTCCATCACCCAGCCTGTCGGATTATTGGGCGAATTGACCAGCACCGCCTTGGTGTCCGGGGTCAGGCTGTCTATCAGCCTGTCCATATCCAGATGCCAGCGGCCATTCATTGCCTGTAACGGAACAATATGGATATCCCCGCCAGCGATTTTAAAACTTTCAGACAGGTTCGGCCAGGCAGGGCCAACCACAACAATTTTATCCCCCGGATCGGTCAGGGCTTGTGCGGCCAGCATCATCGCCTGCATACCCGATCCTGTCACCGTGATAGCCGATAGGGATAAATCCAGCCCGTAGAGCCGGTTCATATAATTTTGCAAGCTGGCACGCAAAGCCGGTTTGCCGCTATTGGGCTGATAGAAATGGTCGCCCTTTGCCAGTGCGTTCTGGGCAGCGGTGACTGCAATTTCAGAGGTAGGCCATCGCCCCTCGCCAAACCAGAGCCCAATAACATCTGCCCTGCCCATGGCGGATTCGGCAACTTCTCTTATCAGGCTGGGCTGCAAGGCAGCGGCGCGATGACTACTGGAATTCATAAGTTTTGCTCTCACAAAATAGACAGCTATAAAAAAACAGACTGTTAGAATAATACTGTCCTAAAGATGGCCGCAACTGACAAGTTAAAAACAACATGACAATTGCCAAAGCTGGCCTATTATTAAAACAGATCCATTTTATCCAATATTACAGATTTTATTTTTAAGGAGAGAAAAATATGGGACGTTTCATTTGTGCAGAAACACCGGGGAATGCAGATGTCTTGCAATTGCGTGAGCGTCCTACACCTAATCCGGCAGCCGGTCAGGTGGTGGTATCCCAGACAAAAATGGGGCTGAATTTTCTGGATGTCTATCAAACATCGGGTGTTTATCCTTTCCCGGAAAAAGATGTATTTGTTCCCGGCAATGAAGGAGCAGGCCGGGTATTGGCAGTGGGTGAAGGCGTAAACGGCTTCAAAGAAGGGGACAGGGTTGGCTATCCCATGGCCGTTGGCGCATTTGCCGAAGAGCGTGTGATTGCAGCTGATCGCCTGGTACATCTGCCAGAGGAAATTTCAGATGATATGGCCGCTGCATCCATGCTGAAAGGGATGACCGTAGAATATTTGCTGAACCGTTCTGTGCCATTGAAGGCTGGCGATAAGGTGCTGTTCCATGCAGCGGCCGGCGGGGTAGGGCTGCTGGCAGGTCAATGGCTGCGGGCGATAGGCGTTGAATCTATCGGGACAGCCGGTTCTGCAGAAAAATGTGCCCAGGCCAAAGAGGCAGGCTATGATCATGTAATAAATTATAGCGAAGAAAATTTTGTCGAGGTGGTCAAGGATATCACCAGCGGCAAGGGCGTGCGTGCGGTCTATGATTCGGTGGGCAAAGATACCTATCCCGGCTCGCTTCAAGTCTTGCAAAATTGCGGGTATTTTATTGCCTTTGGGCAATCCAGCGGCATGATAAAGGATTTCAAACTGGGCGATCTGGCCAGCAATGGATCGCTCTATGCCCAGCGTCCGACATTGGCTACCTATATCGCCACCAATGCCCAGCTTAGCGAAAGCGCTAATAATCTGTTTGCCATGCTGGGGTCAGGCAAATTGAAAGTTTCGGTTAACCAGCGTTATGATCTGGCCGATACAGCCGAGGCGTTTCGTGCGCTAACCGGCCGCAAGACAACCGGTGTAACGCTGATTGAAACCGGTCTGTAAGAAAGAGCTAAAAATGCGCGCTTGCCGCCTTTAGCATTAAAGGGCGGTGAGCTGGCCATTGGCAAAGATAAGCGGTGCTTTATCGTGATGGTTATGGCCAAGAACCTGGCCGATAATGATAATATGATCGCCGCCCTCATAGACTTTCCATGTCTGGCATTCCAGACTGGCCACCACCCCATCCAAGATGGGCTGGCCATGTTTGGAAGGCTGCCAGCCAATATCTGTAAAGAGATTCTCTTTCGTGGATGAAAAATGTCGGCATAGATCTATCTGGTCGCCTGCCAGAACATTCACCGCAAAATATTCGGCCTGCTGAAACACCTCCAGGCGGGCAGAATCACGGCTCAAGCTCCATAAAATCAGAGGCGGGTCAAGCGAGACAGAGCTAAAGGAATTAATGGTCAGCCCTGTTGGCATGGCTTCTGTCCGGGTGGTGACAACCGCCACGCCCGTCACAAATCGGCCAAGCGTATGACGCAGATTTCTGCTTTCATCCTCGTGCATAACACTATCCATAACAGATAAATTAATCCTGTGCTCTATTTCTGATTATTGCCAGCTTGTCTGACAGTGTTTTTTACGTATTAAGGGGCTGGCCAGACCAGTGGCGGGGCACCCAGCAGACTTTGGGTAGCGCTGCGCATGGCAAAGGCTTTGCTTGTCCTGTCTATCTCTACATCGTCAAAAGTGAGTATCTTATCCGGCACGATATCTGTTTTCAGCTTTGCATGATTGGCCAAACCCAGAGGCAAATAGCCTTCTTTTACGCTTGTATGTGCCGGGCGCAAACCGCCATAAATGGTTGCCCCGCCTTCCCCATCCAGAATTGTACCAGCGCGCAAATGCGATTTGGCAACAGCGACCACATCGGCATTAAAAACCCGTGCATAGCCGGTTGGCTCACCGCGCAAACCAATGCTGGCCACCGATATGGCCAGTTCCAGCCCGATCATATGCCATTTTTTATGGGCAGCCATATAGCGGCCAGTATCATCGGTGGTCACGCTATATTCTTCAAAACAATTTTTCATATATTCGCTATCTGCCTCGATGGCGACCCATACCCCTTTGCGAATATCATTAGCGATAGGCTGGCCGTCTTTTGTCAGGCAGGATACGACCTCGACCATGCCGCTATTTTCCAAAATGCCGCCTATTTCTTTTGGACGCATTAATTGCGGAATGTCCTCGATGGCTCCTGGCGGGAAGGCCAGCCCTTCTTTCGGTGCTTTTAGCATACAGGCATTGGCAATCGCTGCTGATTCAATGGCCGGTTTAGAGCCATCCAAAAAGGCATTGAACATTTTCGGGTTCAGCTTGCCGCGTGCCGCTTGCTCTGCGGTCAACCCCCAATGATCCCATACCGTATCCGGGGTGGAGTGGCGATAATGGGGCATCCATTTATGTCCCCGGCCAGCAGCCATAACCTGAAAGCCGCAGGCCCTTGCCCAATCGGTCAGATCAGCTGCAAGGGCAGGTTGGTCGCCATAGGCCATAGAATAGATCACCCCGGCTTGCCGGGCAGCAGCGGCCAGCCCTGCCCCGCAAAAAGCATCGGCTTCAACCGTGACATTAATAACGTGTTTTTTGGCGGCAAAGGCCGCACTGATATGTTCTACCGCTGCCAGCGGATCGCCAGTAACCTCGATAATGATCTCAATCCCGGGGTGGTTTATCGCCCCTTGCCAATCATCGCTGACGCAAATGGTTTTACCTGTCAGCGCGTCATCAATAGTGCTGGCTGAAAAGGCTTCATCCGGCCAGCCTGCCAGTTCCAGGTTTTTTTTGGCATTTTCTGGATAGAGATCAACCAGACAGGCCAGGTGGATTGCGGGTAGTTTGCGCAGCTGGGCTAAAAACATGGTGGCAAATTTGCCCGCGCCAATCATTGCGATAGGGATGGTTTTGCCAGCCCGATAGTGTGCCTCAAGGCGGGTAAATAAATTCATACGCCAAACTCCCCCAAAAAATCTTTGCTCAAAATGCCTCTATTGGAAACAGGATGTCAATCACCAATAAACTAGCGATATCTGCCCTTTTCTATTGAAGCTGTCTTTTTTTTCGTTTGTTATAGAAACAGGCTTTTTTTCATCCTGACAAAAAAGGAGCGGCAAAATGACAAAAGTTGGCATTGTGGGTATTGGCGATATGGGCAGCGGCATTGCAAAAAATCTGATGGCTAACGGCTTTGAGGTTTGCGGGCTGGATTTGGATAAAAAGCGTATGCAAGCCTTTACAGAGGAAGGCGGTATGCCGGCCAAATCTCTGGCTGAGGTGGGAGAAGATGCACAGGCTGTCTTTGTGATGGTGATGGCGGGGGCACAGGCAGAGGCGGTCATTCTGGGAGAGGCCGGGCTGGCAGCGCATATGCCGCAAGGGGCATCTATTATTCTGACCGCCACAATAAAACCCGCCGAGGCAGAACAAATTGCACATAAACTGGCCCGCTCTGCTGTCCATTTGATCGACAGTCCGGTAAGTGGCGGTTTTCCCGGGGCGCAATCCGGCAGTCTGACGATGATGGCAGCCGGTTCAGATGACGCCCTGACTTCTTGCCGTGAAATTATGGAGGCGGTCTCTTCTACTATTCATATTGTTGGGGATGCTGCCCCGAAAGGGCAGATGGTCAAGGCCTGTTTGCAATCGATTATCGGGTCTGTTTTTTCCTCTGTCTTTGAGGCGGCATCGCTGGCAGCCAAAGCGGGCATCAAGGGCGAGACATTATTCAATGTGGTCTCGACTTCCGGGGCAGGCTGCGGGGTTGCGCGCACAGCCCTTGAAAATATTATTGACCGAAAATTCGAAGGCACAGGCAGCCATATTGCCACCATGCACAAGGATTTAACCATTTGCCTTTCCATGGCAGAACAGCTGGGCGTGCCGTTGCATACAGCCTCTACCGCCATGCAGCTTTTTCATGCCGGCAAGTCAAAATATCCGCAAGGCGATAATTGGGTTGTAACACGTGTGTTAGAAGAAATTGTCGGGGCAGAATTGCATCGATAAAGGTGCAACCAGAGGAGAGATCATTATGAAACTGGGTGTGATTTGCGATGGTATCAGCAGGGATTTAGAACATAGCCTGAAAGTAATGGATGAGTTCGGGCTGGAATATGCTGAACTGCAATTTATCTGGGAACATGAAATTGGCGACCATGATGCCAGCCAGATGGCTAAGATCAAAGCGCTGCTGGATAAATATAATAAACCTGTTTCCTGTCTATCGCGGCATATTTTTGCTGGCCTGACCACGGCCAATCGGCCAGGCGATATTGACCATACCCGCCATATGGATGCGCTGAAACGGGTGATGGAAATGGCTCATGATTTGACCTCCCCTCTGGTGCGGATTATGACCTCGAAAAAGGAACAGATTTTATGGGGGCGAAACGGGGCAGAACAATGGAATGTTGCCAAAGGCGCATGGGACAGCTTGCCGCCTCTGATTGCCCCTGCTGTTGAGCTGGCCAGAAAAGAAGGGCTGACATTGGTAGTGGAAACAGGCAATGGAACAATGGTGAATTCCAATTATACCGCAGTTAAATTGATAGATACACTCGATGCCAAAGATGTTTTGAAAATATTATGGGATCCGGCTAATAATTGCTGGTGTCATGAACAGGCTTGGCCAGATGGATTTGAAACTGCAAAGGATGGCTATTTGGGCCACATTCATATCAAGGATGTTCAGGTTGATACCCCCAAGGCGACGCTTGAGGTTCGCCCGATGGGCAAGGGGCAATTGGCAGATATGTTTGCCCCGATTGCACAAGGCCTGAAAGAACTTCCCTATGACGGGGTGATTTCCTTTGAGAGTGTTTATCATCCGGGTAATGGTAATTTTGAAGAAGGGTTTCGCGGTTCGATTGATGTGTTCAAGGCACATTTTTCTTGAAAAAGCGATAAAACAGGCTGGCAACAGCCCGATAGGAGCAGGTTGATTTATGAGTGGGCTTTTTGATTTAACAGGTAAAACAGCATTAATTACCGGTGCATGGCGTGGCATTGGATTTGCGCTGGCAGGCGGTCTGGCCGAGGCAGGGGCAAATATTGTTCTCAATGGCCGGGCAGAGGACAAAACGGAAAAAGCGGTAAAGGCGCTGACAGAAAAAGGCTATCAGGCCCGGGAACTGGTTTTCGATGTTACAGATGCCCAAAATGTTACCGCTGCGATTGATGATTACGAAGCCCGGCATGGCGCTATTGATATTATCATTAATAATGCCGGTATTCAGCATCGTGCCAGCCTTTTGGAATTTGATCCAAAAGCCTTTGAGGATGTTCTGGCGACCAACACGCGCGGCATTTTTCATGTTTCGCAAGCTGTTGCCCGGCATATGGCCAAACGCGGGCATGGCAAAATTATCAATATCGCCTCTATTATGACAAAAATGGCACGCCATCATGTCGGGGCATATGTCACCTCCAAAGCAGCGGTTGGCGGCCTGACTCGTGCGATGACATCCGAATGGGCAGAGCTTGGCATTAATTGTAATGCGATAGGGCCTGGCTATATTTCAACCGAATTAACACAAGCGCTATTTAACTCTCAGGCTTTCAGCCAGTGGCTATGCGATAATACCCCGGCCAAAAGATGGGGCGAGGTCCAGGATCTGATAGGCACTGCCATTTATCTGGCAGCCCCTGCTTCCGATTTTGTGCATGGCCAGATTATCTATGTCGATGGCGGGATGACCACAACAGTGTGATTTTTTATCTAAAGGGCGCGTCTTTATAGAGGTCTATTTCACCAGATGCCTATTTAATTAGATGTTGGCATTCGGGTACAGGGGTGAGTACCGCACCCTTTTCAAAAAACTGTACCAGATTATCGACGGTCAAATCGCCCATCGCCTGTCTGGTTTCCACTGTGGCTGACCCAATATGCGGGGTCAGCACCACATTGGGCAGGTTAAACAGCGCTTCTGGTACGTGCGGCTCTTTTTCAAATACATCCAGACCGGCATAACCAAGTTTGCCTTCCTGTATAGCGCTGACCAGGGCGGCCTCATCCACGACCGAGCCTCTGGCAACATTGACCAGACACCCTTCAGAGCCGAGGGCTTCCAATACCTCTTTATTGACCAGATGTTTTGTTGCTGCCCCACCTGGCGTGATCACAATCACTGCCTGAACATCGCGTGCCATTTCTGTTAGATCGCCATAATAGCGATGCGGACTATCGCTGCGCTCTGTGCGGGCATGATAGGAAATCCGGCAATTAAAAGCTTCCAGTTTACGGGCGATGGTCTGGCCAATGCGCCCATATCCCAATATACCGACAGACAGGCCATCAATGGTGCGGGTAAGGGGGGCTTCGCCCTTTTTCACCCAGTCCCCGGACAGGATATAATCATAATTCACAAAAAGCTGGCGGTAACAGGCCATCAGCAACATGATAGCGGTAGTGGCCACCTCATCATTTAATACATTGGGTGTATGGGTAACCAGAATACCGCGCTTTGCAGCCTCGCCAACATCAATGGCATCATAGCCTACCCCGTAACAGGAAATAATTTTCAAGTCAGGCAGGCCAGTTAAAATCGGCGCAGGTACGCCATCATGGCCAGTGGTTGCAATTGCCTGAACCGCTTTTCCCGCCCCGCTGATAAAGCTGTCTATATCGGGTATTTCATCATAGCGGTGACAGATAAAGGCTGTATCAAATGCCGCGGCCATGCGCGGGGTTATTTTTCCAATAATAAGCAGTTCTGGTTTCATCTTTATTTCCGTTTTCATGGGCTAGACCAGGCAGATAGAATTATCTGTCTGGCTATCCGCAGGGTGTTTGGCCTAGAGGTTATTTTGACGAAGCAATTCCAGATAAATCGCGGAATGATCGGTATCTGCCCCATCCATTTCATATGTCAGCGCCTCATAACGCTGCTGGATTTGTTCGGTTAAGGGCAGGGTAAGACCGTGGTGACCAGCCTCTTCCAGCGCATTATTAATATCTTTTAGCTGGAATTTTGTCAGACCGCCCGGCTCAAAATTGCCGGTGGTCATGCGCTCGCCATGCTGTTGCAAAATAACAGAATCGGCAAAACCGCCTTTCAACGCATCGCGAATAGCCGCCGGATCAGCCCCGCCTTTTTCTGCCAGCAGCATCGCTTCGGCTACTACCCCGATGGTCACGGCCACAATAGTCTGGTTGGCCAGTTTTGAAAGCTGGCCTGACCCATCAGGGCCTACACGAACGGGTCTTCCCATTGGCGTGAAAACAGGTTTTGCCGTCGCAAACACCTCTTCTGCCCCGCCTACCATAATGGCCAGGCTGCCAGCTTCTGCGCCCTTGGTGCCGCCCGATACAGGGGCATCCAGATGATTGCGTCCGGTGGCGCGCATTTCAGCTGCATGTTCTCTGGCCTCGCTGGCCTTGATAGAACTCATATCAATCAGGCACGCGCCCGCCTTCATTTGCTGGCACAGACCATTGGTGAAAAACATATCGCGAACAGTTGGCCCGTCACTTAACATGGTAATCACATAATCGGCGTCTTTTACAGCTTCTGCCGGTGTCTGGGCAATCTCTGCCCCATCGATGGCCAGGGCTTCTGCCTTGCTGATGGTGCGGTTCCATGCATTTAGTGCATAGCCGGCTTTCAGCAGATTGCGTGCCATGTGATTACCCATCAGGCCAATGCCCAGAAAGGCAATTTTCGGTTGTGCTGTCATGATATATCCCTTTTTCTTAATGCATCCGCGATGCCAGCTTGTGATGATTTAATATGTTGCGCGTCCGCCTGAAATATCAAATACACCTGCGGTGGTAAAGCTGTTCTCGCGGCTTAGCAACCATGTCACCATAGAGGCAATTTCCTCTACCAGCAAAAACCGTCCACGCGGGATTTTTGCCAGCATATAATCAATATGTTCTTGCGTGATCTGATCAAAAATGCGGGTTTTGGCGGCGGCCGGGGTAATACAATTTACCGCGATATCCTGGCCAGCCATCTCCTTGCCGAGTGTTTTTGTCAGACCGATCACCCCGGCCTTTGACGCAGAATATGCCCCGGCATTTGGATTGCCCTCCTTGCCGGCAATCGAAGCCACATTGACAATCCGGCCATATTTATTGGCCTGCATGAAGGGCAGGATAGCCCGATTGACAAAAAATGTACCATTCAGATTCAGATCAATCACCCGCTCCCATTCCTGGGTGCTATATTCAATGGTTGGAATAGCGGCTCCGGCGATACCGGCTGAATTTAACAGCTGGGTGATAGTGCCAAAATTATCGGCTGTCTTCGCGGCGGCGGCATCAATTTCATCCGGGTTTGTAATATCCACTTGTAGACAAAGCGGCGCATTATCAAAGGTAGCCGCGGCCGCATCAAGCGCGCCTTTATCCACATCCCATAGTGCGATTTTTGCCCCGTGGCTGGCAAGGCGCTGGGCACAGGCAAGACCTATCCCCATTGCTCCGCCTGTAATCACAGCAACGTCCTTTTGCATATCATAGCTGGCTTGCATATTCTTCCTCCCGCTTTTTTTGCTAATATCAGTCCTTGCCAACTTGCTGGCGCTGTTTACCCAGCCCCTCGATCCAGACATCCATTACATCGCCCTCTTTGAGGTAGACCGGATCAGGCTTAATGCCCATCCCCACCCCGGGAGGCGTGCCAGTTGAAATGACATCACCCGGATGCAAGGTCATTAATTGAGAGAGGTGCGAGATACATTCTGCCACGCTGAAGATCATAGTAGAAGTGTTGCCGGTTTGCATACGCTTGCCATTGACATCCAGGCTCATATCCAGATTTTGCGGATCGGCAATTTCATCTGCGGTGACCAGCCATGGGCCAATGGGCCCGAACGTGTCGCATGATTTGCCCTTTGTCCATTGGCCGGTCAGCTTCGTCTGGAAATGACGCTCGGACACATCATTTGATACAAAATAACCTGCGACATACTCCAGAGCATCTTCAACAGAAACATATTTACACGCCTTGCCAATAACCACGCCCAATTCCACTTCCCAGTCGGAATGGGTAGAGCCGCGCGGCAGCATCACCATATCATTTGGCCCCACAACAGCAGAGGTAGCCTTCATAAATAAAATCGGGTGTTCTGGAATGGGCGAACCTGTTTCAGCAGCATGGTCTGAATAATTCAGCCCAATACACATAAATTTACCAATACCGCCCACACAGGCCCCGAGGCGCACATCCTGGCTGACAACTGGCAGGCTGGTGATATCTATTGCCCGTAATTTATCCAGGCTGGTAGCTGAAAGCGCTGCCCCATTAATATCATCAATATGTGCGGACAAATCACGGATCTGACCCTCTGCATCCAGAATGCCGGGCTTTTCTGCGCCAATTGCGCCAAATCTTACTAACTTCATCTTTTATCTCCTGTTTTTTAAAATCTTGTTCCGATCACCTGATGGGCGATAAAAAACCCTTAATGATTATCGCGCGGCACCCCTTTGGTACGGGCGATGGATTGATAATTTGGTGCATCTTTCAGCACCATCCCTTCGGAAAATGGCTGAACCATTTCGCGGAAATATTGCTGCCAGGGCGACTGGCTTTCCGGCGATGGGTAGCCGCCATTTGCCGCCAATTCAGCCTTGCGCGCTTCCAGCTCTTCGTCACTGATCAGAATATCGGCACTGCATCTGTTCATATCAATGCGGATGCGATCGCCTGAACGCAGCAATGCCAGCCCGCCGCCATCTGCTGCCTCAGGCGAGGCATTCAAAATAGAAGGCGAGCCGGATGTGCCGGATTGCCGGCCATCGCCAATGCATGGCAGCTCGTTCACCCCCTGTTTAATCAGATAGGCAGGCGGGCGCATATTCACCACTTCTGCCCCGCCCGGATAGCCCTTTGGCCCTGCCCCGCGCATAACCAAAATGGAATGGGCATCCATCTTCAGACTTTCATCATCGATTTTCTTGTGGAAATCCTCGGGCCCGTCAAAGACATAGGCTGTGCCTTCAAAGGCGTTGGGATCATCGGGATTGGATAAATATCGGCCGGAAAATTCGCTGCTGATGACGCTGGTTTTCATGATCGCGCTATCAAACAGGTTGCCTTTCAGATTGATAAAGCCGGCATCAGTTTTCAACGGATTATCAATGGTCTTGATCACATCTGTATTTTTGATGGCAACCCCTTTGCAATTATCGCCCATCGATGCCCCATTGACGGTCACTGCCCCTGGATGCGGTAGTAAATTATGCCGCATTAATTCGCCAACCACTGCGGGCACGCCGCCTGCACGATGATAATCCTCGCCCAGATATTCACCGGCTGGCTGCAGATTGACCAGCAAGGGGATCTTGTGGCCAACCGCTTGCCAGTCATCATTGGTCAGGCTAACACCCAAATGACGCGCCACCGCATTTAAATGGATGGGGGCATTGGTTGAACCACCAATGGCCGAGTTGATCACAATTGCATTTTCAAAGGCTTCGCGGGTCATAATGTCTGATGGTTTCAAATCTTCGAAAACCATATCAACAATCCGCGCCCCGGTTTCATAGGATATCTGTCCGCGTTCGCGGTAAGGCGCCGGTATCGCGGCCGAGCCAGGCAGCTGCATCCCCAGCGCTTCGGCAAGCGAGTTCATCGTGCTGGCTGTGCCCATTGTATTGCAATAGCCAGTCGATGGAGTGGAAGAGGTGACCAAATCCAGAAAGCCATCATCATCAATCTCGCCAGCGGCCATCATTTGGCGAGCTTTCCAAACAATCGTGCCAGAGCCGGTGCGCTTGCCATCATGCCAGCCATTAAGCATTGGCCCGACAGAAAGTGCAATGGCCGGAATATCCACCGTAGAGGCAGCCATCAATAAGGCCGGGGTGGTTTTATCACAGCCAATCATCAGCACCACCCCGTCAATTGGATAGCCATACAGGGTTTCGACAAGGCTGAGATAGGCAAGGTTTCTGTCCAGCATCGCGGTGGGGCGCTTGCCAGTTTCCTGAATAGGATGAACAGGAATTTCCATCGGCACGCCGCCGGCAGAAATAATGCCGTCCCGTACCCGCTTGGCCAGTTCCAGATGATGCCGGTTACAAGGCGACAGATCCGAGCCTGTTTGTGCGATGCCGATAATCGGCTTGCCAGAGCGCAACTCCTCACGGGTCAGCCCGTAATTCAAATAGCGCTCTGTATAAAGTGCGGTCATTTCCGCATCATGGGGATTGTTAAACCATAAACGGGAACGAAGCTGTTCCGGGGTTATTTTCTTTTTGGTCATTCTGTTCCACCCTTCATGAAAAATCTTACCTGTGCTGCTCAATCGTGCAAACTCTGATGGCAAATTTATGGCCTGGCCGTTTCCTGCGCCTATCAAAAGTTTCGCGATAT
>Ga0255778_10002987_pt1 | contig 14249 bp, 13 predicted proteins | sample 071ome_31_FD_179976 | JGI IMG/M metagenome (GOLD analysis project Ga0255778, IMG submission 179976) | Coastal salt marsh microbial communities from the Groves Creek Marsh, Skidaway Island, Georgia - 071405CT metaG (version 2) | ecosystem: Environmental > Aquatic > Marine > Intertidal zone >...
CATTCCACCGTTTAAAATAACTGGAATTCTTAGCTGATCTTTGAATAATTGCATCAATTTAAGCTCATAGCCATTGGTTGAGCCTTCGCTTTCAACCGATGTGAGCAAGATCTCACCAGCACCATTCTCTTGATATTGTTTGGCCAGATCCAGTGGGTTGATATCGACCACACCCTGTTGTTGATTAAAGACTTTATATTCACCATCAACCTGTTTGACATCAATAGAGCAAACAATACACTGTGAACCGAAAATATCGGCTGCCTGTCTAATAAATGCTGGATTTTTCAATGCTGCAGAATTAAGACTAACCTTGTCTGCACCGGCATTTAAAACGGTATAAATATCTTCGATTGTATTAATACCGCCGCCTATGGTGAGCGGCATAAAGCATTCGTTGGCAATGTCAGTGATGATTTCAGCGTTAATTTCATCACCATTCAGACTTGCATCAATATCTAAAACGATTAACTCATCAACGTTTCTAGCATTGTAGATTCGTGCAGTTGAAGTAGGGTGTCCAATGGTTCTGAATGAGCCAAAAGCAATGCTTTTAACCAGCTGCCAATCCTTTAATAGGACGCAAGGAATGACTCTATGCTTCAACATTGATAAAATTCTCGATAATTTTTAGACCCGCAGTTTGGCTTTTTTCAGGGTGAAATTGAAACGCGTTAATATTGTTCTTTTGAATTGATGAGACAAACTCAACACCATAATTTGTTGTGCCACTAACGACATCTTCTAAGGTCTTGAAATGATAAGAATGCACAAAGTAAAAATCATGGTTGTCTTCTATGTCATGATATAAGTCGCTTTGATTTTTGTATTTAACGCTATTCCAGCCAACATGGGGAATATTTAGATTTTCTGCCGTTGGGTCAAGTCTTACAACTTCTGCATCCACCCAAGAAAGACCAGAGGTTTGTCCGTTTTCATACCCTGTATTGGCAATCAGGTGCATACCAAGACAAATACCCAAAAAAGGTTTTTTATTTTGAACAACTTCTTGACTTAATACATCGATTAAACCCAAGCTGTCCAAGTTCTTCATGCCATCTTTGAACGAGCCAACACCTGGTAAGACGATTTTGTCGGCTTGCTCAATTACATTGCAATTATTACTAATAATGGCTTGACAATGATTAACTTCGAAGGCCTTTTGCACAGAGCGTAAGTTACCCATTCGATAGTCAACAATGACAACATTATCTGACAATATACTCATCCTTTCGAATTAAAGAACCATCAATGTCTCTTAAGAAATTTCCCTCGCCATCTCTTTTGAAAATTCTTTTATTGGTATAAGAGTCAACAATCTTAAAAAACTCTTCATTCGAAAATCCTGTATATTTCAGATATTCATTAATGGCTTTTTTGGGGGGGATGCCATCATACTTACTTACTAATCTAACAGCTTCTTCTCTGCTAATATATCCTAATCTTACGTCTAGACATGCATTATCAGTGGCCCTACCAAAACCATACTTAACATACTTCAAATAATCATGCAAATGATTACTGTAACAATCTAAGTTTTCAAAATTCTCATAGGTGGTCTCCACAGGCCTTTCCATAACACTAAAACCATACTCTCTTGACTTCTTAAGAATTTCTCTTACGTCCCACTTAAAATAGTATCCTAGAAATAACCCGGTCACACCCACTCGTCTAATTTCTTCATCAGGCTCATAAGTGTATAAAGATAGATCCTTTTGGGTTAAGCCATCAACACCAACCATATCCGAAATTCGGTTACCTAACAGGCCTCCAAACTCCTCTAACCATTGCCTGTCTAAAATATTTCTATCTTTACTGGCAGCAGGTCCGCCATACTCCATTTGCGGACTCTCTCCCCAAATAATCAGTGGAATATTGAACATTACTGCAAACTTAGGGACAGTTGTAAAAATACCCAGATGATTTTGCCATTCATTATCACCCGTTCTTCTAAAAGCCTCTTTTGCCAGTTTTTTATATACGATTGGATTGCGCTTAATGTGAATGAGGTCAACCCCTAAGTTATTTAGATTGGCTAAATTCCTACGGCCAATTTCGGTTGGTATGGTTGGCTCAAAACATACACATAAAGGATTTAGGCCTAGCTCTAATACTTTTAAAACTTGGAAGGTTGAATCTTTTCCGCCACTCACTCCAATAATACAATCGTAATGACTATTAGCCTTATATTTATCGACCAAGGCAAGAAAATCCTTTTCTCTTTGTTTCCAATCTATTAAGTTATTTTTATCTCCTTGAGTTCGGCAAGCATCACATACACCATTTTCGTCAAAATGCAGATCTGGCTTAGTATTGGGCATTACACATTTGCTACAAAATTTCATTGACCTTTTTCTCCTAAGCTAATTATTCATGTTGTAATATTTTATATATAAGCTTGGCTTGATTCCAATCTTCAATAGTGTCAATATCTTGAACCAATTCTCTAGGAATAATGACAGGAAAGGATAGTTGGGAAAATAATTTCTCATTATTTAAAAAAGATTCCGCCCTGCCCCAATAGAATTGACCAGCATCATGATAGGTTTCTTCTAGATCTTGAGACCGAGTATTGGAATGCTCGGGATAAAGCATTGTAACTCCATTTTGTTTAATCATCATAGCCCGCTGAACAGGAGAAGGATATGAAGTGACAGAAAACGCAAATGACTTATTATGACGTTGTAATTGCTCAAGCCCATCTTGTAAATATTGAACCCGAAGAAAAGGCACAGTAGCATATATGCAGCAAGCATATTCGACCGAAATACCTTGCTCCAAAAACCAATTTAGCGCATGTTTTACTACATCATTAGTGCCAGTATAATCATCTGAAAGCTCACTTGGTCGCATAAACGGGACCTCCGCTCCATAGATTTTTGCAACCTGAGCCACCTCTAAATCGTCTGTAGATACAATTACTTGATCAAATAAATTCGACTTTATTGCTGCCTCAATTGAATAGGCGATAATAGGCTTCCCTAAAAATTCTTTAATATTTTTTCTAGGTATACGTTTGCTTCCTCCTCTAGCCGGAATAATAGCAATATTCATAAGCTATTAATAACCTTTTCTTGATCCTTCGGGTTTAAGTCTACATAAATCGGCAAACTTAGGCAGTGTTGATAAAAATCAGCGCTATTCTGAAGGTTTGGATAAGCATAAAAGGGTTGACTATTAACAGGAATATAATGCACCTGAGTTAGGATACCTTGTGCTTTTAATTTTTGATAAGTCGCCTTCCTATCTTTGACTTGAATTACAAATAAGTGCCATGATGAATTGGTATCTTTATGTTGGAAAGGCAAAGTAATATTTTTTAATTTACTCAAGTAGCGTTTTGCTATTTCTCTACGTCTATCCACAAAAATATCAAGCTTTTTTAACTGACTAATACCTAATGCTGCCTGAATATCTGTTAAACGATAGTTGAAACCTAGTTGTTGTTGTTCGTAGTACCAATCACCATCAGCCTGATGCTTAAATTGATCGACATCTTTAGTAATGCCATGGCTTCTCAAGAGTTGAATTTTGGCATTCAATTCTTGATCATTTGTCAATACAGCACCACCTTCACCAGTAGTAATCATTTTCACAGGATGAAAACTAAAAATTGCCATGTGGCTATAATGGCAACTACCTATTTTCTTTCCCAGGTATTCACCACCTAACCCATGAGAAGCATCTTCAATTACATAAAATCCGTACTCTTTAGACAATGCCCAAATCTGTTTCATTTCACAACTCTGACCAGCAAAATGAACAGGTACAATCAATTTAGGTAATGCGTTTTCTTTCTTAGCATGTACAAGTTTTAATTTAAGCGCTTCAATAGAAAGGTTGTAGGTTTCGGCATCAATATCAATAAATTCGACCTTTGCTCCACAATATAAAGCTGCATTTGCTGTCGCAACAAAAGTATTAGGCACTGTCCAAACTACATCATCTTTCTCAAGACCAATGGCTAAATATGCCAAATGAAGTGCAGCCGTTGCACTCGAAACTGCTGATGCATATTGGGCACCACAGTATGTCGCTAATTCTTTTTCAAACTCGGGGACTTTGCTCCCTTGTGTCAAAAAATCAGAATGCAATACTTCAACAACTGCATCTATGTCACTTTGATCAATTGACTGTTTGCCATAAGGAATCACTTTTAAATATTCCCAATCTTATCTTTATTTTTTTTAATCCATTGTTGCAAATCAGAAATTTCCATCCAATGGCTATTATTATCTGAAGAATATAAGAAGCCAGCCTTAACTTTTACACCTTTGCCTATTCTTATCTGGTCTTCTGACCAATTGTGTATTGAAGGAAGAATTTTAAAATAATCGTCATATTCATATGTATAGATCGAATCTTCAGGACCAATCATTTGCTCATGAAGCTTTTCTCCAGGTCTAATTCCAACCTCAATCTGTTTGGCTTTTGCATCAATTGCTGAAGCAATATCAGTAACCTTCATTGAAGGAATTTTCTTGACATACACCTCACCACCTTCCATGTCTTCAAATGCATGCCAAACAAGCTCTACGCCCTCTTCAAGAGAAATCATAAATCTTGTCATTCTTTTGTCTGTTATTGGAAACTCTCCTTGTTCTTTAATTGACAAAAAGAAAGGAATTACTGATCCTCTGGAGCCCATGACATTTCCATACCTAACCACTGAGAATCTTGTATTATGTGAAGCACAATATGAGTTACCCGATACAAATAACCTATCAGAAGTAAGCTTCGTTGCTCCATATAAATTTGATGGCGCACTGGCTTTGTCAGTTGATAAAGCAACAACTCTCTTTACCCCTTTGTCGATACAAGCATCTATCAAGTTCATTGCCCCAATGACATTAGTTTTGACACATTCAAAGGGATCATATTCAGCAGTTGGAACGATCTTAGTAGCAGCGGCATGAACAACAAAGTCAACACCATCCAATGCTCTATATAATCTATCCTTATCTCGAACATCTCCAATTAAAAAGCGAACCCTTGGATCATCTTTATACAATTTAGCCATTTCCCATTGCTTCATCTCGTCACGAGAGAAAATTACAAGTCTTTTTGGATTGTATTTTTTTAGGGTCATGGGAACAAAATGATGGCCAAATGATCCAGTTCCACCAGTTACAAGAATTACGGAGTTTTCAAGCATGATTTGTTAAATATAATATGAATGTAAGCATATTTTAGTTTTTTTTGGATAAAAATTGAGTTTTTTGGAAATGCATCTTAGCTAAATTTACCCTTATTTTGATTTATTATGTTTAGGTTTGTTTTAATTTAAAAAAATTTATGAAAGGAATAATTCTTGCAGGAGGTTCTGGAACTCGCTTATATCCATTAACAAAGAGTGTTTCTAAACAGCTTTTACCTGTATATGACAAACCAATGATTTACTACCCTCTTTCTGTTTTAATGATTGCAGGAATTAAAGATGTTTTAATTATTTCCTCACCTTATGATATCGATAAATTTAAAAATCTTCTAGGCGATGGTTCTGAGATCGGAATGCAATTTAACTACATTGTTCAGCCTTCGCCTGATGGTCTTGCTCAAGCCTTCATCTTAGGTAAAGATTTTATAGGAGATGATGATGTCTGCTTAATCCTTGGTGACAATATATATTATGGCGAGGGCTTGCCTAAATTACTTAAATCTGCCGTAACTAACTCTGCCAAGAATTTAGCCACTGTCTTTGGCTATCATGTCCAAGACCCAGAGCGTTATGGTGTAGTGGGGTTTGACAAACAAGGTAACGTTTTAAGCATTGAAGAAAAACCTAAGCAACCAAAAAGCAACTATGCCGTAACTGGTTTGTATTTCTACCCAAATGACATTGTTAGGAAAGCTGTAAAAGTTAAACCCTCTGATCGTGGAGAGTTAGAAATTACTACAGTTAATCAAATGTACCTCTCTGAAGGTCGATTGTCAGTTGAGCTAATGGGCAGGGGTTATGCTTGGCTAGATACTGGCACACATGAAAGTCTTATTGAGGCTGCCAGTTTTGTTGAGACACTTGAAAAACGACAAGGATTAAAAATTGCCTGTATCGAAGAAATTGCCTTGGAAAAGGGTTATATTTCAAAGCAGCAACTAATTGAACTTGCAAAACCCCTATCTAAAAACCAATACGGCCAATATTTATTAAATAGGGTCCAAGAACTTTAATGGAATTTATTCAACAAAACATACCAGACGTGTTGCTAATAAAGCCAACTGTTCATCTTGATGGACGTGGTTATTTCATAGAAACCTTCAGACAAGACTTGCTTGAAGACGTAATTGGTTATTCTATTAACTTTTTGCAAGACAATGAGTCTAAATCTACAAAAGGTGTATTACGCGGATTGCACTACCAACTACCACCTTATACTCAGGCAAAACTGGTCAGGGTGATTAAAGGTAGAGTACTAGATGTCGCGGTTGATATCAGGCGCTCAAGCCCTACATTTGGTCAACATGTTGTTGCTGAACTGACGGGTGAAAATAAACATCAACTTTTTATCCCTCATGGTTTTGCGCACGGTTTTGTGGTTCTAAGTGAGCACGCTACCTTTGCTTACAAGGTGGACAGTTACTATGCGCCCAAGCACGATCGAGGATTGGCGTTTAACGATCCAACACTAGGTATTGATTGGCAGTTGCCTTCGCAACAGTTACAACTGTCAGCAAAGGATCAATCTCAGCCCACTCTGAACAATGCCAAAGAACTATTTGAATAATTAATTACCGTGAAAATACTAGTCACTGGCAAAAATGGTCAATTGGGTCAGTCCATTCATCAGGTGGTTATCGATCACCCAACAGCAGATGACTTTGTTTTTGTTGGTAGAAGTGAATTAGACCTCAATGATCCAGTTAATATAGACCAGTATTTTGATCAGCATCAATTCGATGTGATTATCAACTGTGCTGCTTATACAGCAGTAGATCGTGCCGAGCAAGAACCTAATTTGGTCGATCAGGTTAATCATCTATCGGTCAAACAGTTAGCGACTATTGCGCGAAAACAAGCAGCCAAACTAATTCATATTTCCACCGACTACGTGTTTGACGGGGAGAGTGGGATAGCCTATCAAGAAACTGATGACACTCACCCAATTAACGTCTACGGAGCCACCAAGTTAGCTGGAGAAAAAGCTATACAAGTAGAAATGCCAACCAATGCTGTCATTGTCAGAACCAGTTGGGTTTATTCAGAATACGGAGGTAATTTTGTTGATACTATGATCAAACTTGCTAAGCAACGAAGCGAGTTAAGCGTAGTGGCTGACCAACTAGGATCGCCAACCTATGCCGGTGATTTAGCCAAAGTGTTATTAAAAATAGCACAAGAACAAAAGCAATTGCCTACAGCCATCTACCACTTCTGCAACCAAGGTGGCATCAGCTGGTTTGACTTTGCAAAAGAAATATTTGCTCTATGTAAGATTGGTTGTCTAGTTAAGCCAATCAAAACGGCACAATATCCCACACCTGCACCAAGGCCAAAAAACACTATAATGGACACAAGTAAAATAAAGCAAGCGCTATCAATAGAGACTCCACCATGGCAGCAGTCTCTGGCAGCCTGCATAGTAATATTGGAAAAACAATCATGACATCGAAAACAGTACTTATTACTGGCGGTGCTGGCTTTATTGGTTCAGCTGTGATTCGTCACATTATCAACAATACTAACCACCAGGTGGTTAATGTTGACAAGCTCACCTATGCTGGCAACCTGGAGTCACTCACCGATGTCTCAGATAGCGAACGCTACCAGTTTGAACAGGTGGACATTTGTGACGCTGTTGAGATTAAACGCGTTTTTAATCAATATCAGCCCGATATCATTATGCATTTAGCAGCAGAATCGCATGTGGATCGCTCAATCGATGGTCCGGGTGAATTTATTCAGACCAATATTGTTGGCACCTACGTACTGTTGGAGGAAGCTAGGGACTACTGGAGCGGACTAGACTCAGTCAAGCAAGCAAACTTTAGATTTCACCACGTCTCTACTGATGAGGTATATGGCGATTTAGAGGGTACTGATGATCTATTTACCGAAGAAACATCTTATGCACCCAGCTCACCCTATTCGGCCTCTAAAGCCAGTTCAGATCACTTGGTTCGCGCCTGGCAACGCACCTTTGAACTACCGACTTTAATTACCAACTGTTCAAATAATTATGGTCCTTATCAATTTCCTGAAAAACTGATTCCGCTGATTATTCTTAACGCCTTAGAAGGTAAGCCACTGCCTATCTATGGCGATGGCAAACAAGTACGCGATTGGCTTTATGTAGACGATCATGCCAGAGCGCTAACAAATGTGGCGCTGACTGGTGAGGTTGGCGAAACCTATAATATTGGTGGACACAATGAAAAACAAAATATCGAAGTTGTAAAGACAGTATGCGCCATCTTGGATGAGCTAGTACCAAGCCAACTACCAAATGTTGGACGCTATGAAGAACTTATCACCTACGTTACTGACCGAGCGGGGCACGATGTACGCTATGCTATTGATGCCAGTAAAATTGCCGATGAGCTGGGCTGGGTACCAGACGAAACCTTTGAATCTGGCATTAAAAAGACTGTACAGTGGTACTTGGACAACATCACCTGGTGTGAACGCGTACAGGATGGCAGCTATATGAGAGAACGCTTGGGGCTGGTGAAATAACCATGGTGAATATTATTTGCATGAAATGGGGTGACAAGTTCCCTGCTGCCTATGTCAACCGCCTCTACGGCATGGTTGTACGCAATCTGTCACTACCTTTTCGTTTGGTTTGCTTTACTGAAAATGGCAAGGATATTCGTGATGAGGTAGAAATTCAGCCTTTGCCTGAATTAGACCTGCCTGCCAATGCCCCTGAACGCGGCTGGCGCAAGCTCACCGTGTTTAAAGAAGGTTTTGGCGGTTTAACTGGCAAAACACTGTTTCTTGATTTGGATGTGGTTATTGTGGGTAGTTTGGATGACTTTTTCACCTATCCAGGCGATTTTCTAATTGCACACGACAAGAAAAACCCGAAAAAAATTGAAGGCAACTCGTCCTTATTCCGCTTTGAAATTAGTCAATATCCGGAGATTTTGTCTTACTTCGAGGCGCATGCCGAACAGGTCAAGCAAGAAGTCCGTCACGAACAGGCTTATCTTTCAAGAGAAATGCACAAACTGGGCAAGTTAGAATACTGGCCAGACGAATGGGTGCCGAGTTTTAAGTACCGCTGTTGCCCTTCCTGGATAAAATCTTGGTTCCAGGCACCTTTTATTCCCGACGGCGCAAAAGTAATTCTATTCCACGGTCTGCCTAATCCGCCTGAGGCCATCAAAGGCATAAGTGGCAAATGGTATCGACACATTCAGCCTACGCCATGGATTCAGGAGCATTGGGTTGAGTGATATCAAACTGTCAATTGTTATTTTGAATTATAAGAGTTGGCGTGTACTGGCTCAGTGTTTAGATTCCTTTAACCAATACCAGCCCAAAGTTAGTCATGAGATCATCGTTGTTGACAATGACTCGCAAGATGGAGAATTTGAGCCTTTTTCAAAAAAATACCCGGCTGTCACTTTTATAGAAAACAGTGGTAACCATGGTTTTTCTCATGGTTGCAATCTGGGCGCAAAAACAGCACAGGGCGAGTTTTTATTATTTCTTAATCCAGATACGCTACTCACTAATCACACGGCTATTGATGAATTGTTTGAGTTTGCCAGCCAACATACTGAGGTTGGCATCACCTCGTGTCGAAGAATTAATGCCAAAGGCAGGCCAGAGCGAGAAATGGCTTTTAGCAGTCCCTGGTTAATTGTGGGATGGATTCGTGCATTATACAAACTGATTAATCGAAATCACATCAAGCAAACCTTTCCCGATCAGCAACAGCTTTGGCATCCAGACTGGGTAGCTGGTTCAGTCGTGCTGATTAACGCTCGATTATTTAACGAAATTGGTCACTGGGATCAAGAGCATTTTTGGATGTACTATGAAGATGTAGATTTGTGCCAAAGGGTCAAGTCACACCATAAAGCAATTGCCTTATTGCGTAATGTTGAACTAAAACACTTGCATGGTGGCGCTTCTAGAAGAAACCCAGTCACAACTGCCATCACCAAGTCAGAGGTGGTGACCTCATGTCATGTTTATCTCCAGTTGCACACCCAAGGCATCAATAGGTTGTTATTGCACTGCTTTATTCTACTAAATACAGTCTTGTCCCAACTACTCAAAACTTTATTAACGTTACCGGTGTTCTGGCACGCATCGTTTAAGGCAAATGTCCAAACCCTTATTGCCACAACTCGCTATTATTTAAAAGCATTAACACGTCGAACTTGGAAAAGTGCTAAGCTAACACCATGACAACAAACTCAATAGAAATTAACACTATTAAGCCAGATGTCAAATACTCAATTTGCACCCTGGTGACCAATGTGGCTGAATACGAGGGCATGCTAGCGTCTTTTAAAGACAAGGGCTTTACCGATAGGAATGCTGAATTTCTCCATATTAACAACATAGACAGCAATCAATATGATGGCTATACGGGGCTCAATCATATGCTCAATATTGCTCGTGGGGCGTATGTGATTTTATGTCACCAAGACATCTTACTGAATTTTGACGACGAATCAATCCTGGATCGTTGCCTATCTGAGCTTAATCAACAAGACCCAAATTGGGCATTGGCAGGCAATGCTGGCGGCGATTCACATGCAAGATATCGACGCATTACCGACCCGCACGGCACCTCTAGCCTTGGTAGCTTTCCTCAAAAAGTTCAAAGTCTTGATGAAAACTTTATCATTGCCAATACACTTAACAGGGTGGCCTTATCTGGCAATCTAAGTGGTTTTCATATGTATGGAACTGATCTATGCATGATGGCTGATATATTGGGGTATAGCGCCTATGTGATTAACTTCCATTTACAACACAATAGTCCTGGCAACAAAGACATCTCTTTTTATAGGTCAGAAAAAGCGCTAATCAAAAAATACCAAGGCGCTTTTAAATTTAGGATGACAAAATCCTCTTGCACAAAACTGATTATCTCACATTCAAAAATATTCACTTGGCTAGCCAACAAAAAAATCATACGGGGTCTTCTCTTCTTTATGGCTAAAACAAAAAAAATAAGATAAGGTAAACCTGATATGCAGATTTTAATCATAAGTCTAGCAAATGCGAAAGGTAGGCAAAAATTTCAAAAAGAGCAGCTTTCATTCTATAAATTAGCCTATCAATTTTTGGATGCCGTCTCTAAGGATCACATTAGTCCAGAAAAATATCAACAAAGCTTCCAAGACTGGCAAAGACCTTTAAAAGCAACTGAAGTGGCGTGTTATTATTCACACAGAACAGCATGGAAGAAAGTGATAGCTGCCAATAAGCCAATGTTGATTCTAGAAGACGATGTCTTGTTATCAAAATCTATCACTCAGCTACTCCCAGCGTTAGAGATGGAATTAAATGCAGATTTAATTAATCTTGAGAACCGTGGAAGAAAGAAATTTGTTGCCAAAAAAGGCAAAACAACTGTATGCGACTCTCAAATATTAAGGCTTTACCAGGATCGAACAGGCGCTGCTAGCTATATTCTTTGGCCATCAGGTGCCAAAAAACTAATTGAATGCGAGCAAAAGAAAGGCATTGCCCTAGCTGATGCACATATCACCGCCTGTCATACACTTCAATCTTATCAAATTGAACCAGCTGTAGCGATCCAACTTGACCATTGCGAACATTATCAAATGCTTAATCCTGTTGATCAAATTCTAGCTAAATCTAGCGTTAGTAGTCGCTTTAATGGTAAAGGTAATTGGAAATTTTGGCTAAGAAGACTATACCGTCAAGTCCAACTGGGTTGGCGACAACTAGGTTTATTAATAATATCTGAGCGAAGATATATTAATATAAAACCTAAAGATTTCTACAAACAAAGTTAGCTGTTATCGCTAGTAGTCCTGTTATCATGATTCATGTCTTTACTGATATAATTTCATCAATTTTTATCGCACTTATATCAGATTATGAGCGACAACACAGCGATCGAAACCACTAACTTCATTCGCAACCAAATTAACGAAGACATGGATACTGGTCTCCACCGTTCTATCAAAACGCGATTTCCACCGGAACCCAACGGTTTCCTGCATATTGGCCATGCTAAATCGATTTGCCTAAACTTTGGTCTAGCCAAAGACTACAATGGTAAATGTAATTTACGTTTTGATGATACCAATCCTGCCAAAGAAAACATGGAGTTTGTTGAGTCTATTAAACAGGATGTGCAGTGGTTAGGTTTTAACTGGGATGGTGAAATTCGCTACAGTTCAGACTACTTTGAAATTTTTTATGCATGTGCCGTTGAATTAATCAAAAAAGGTTTGGCTTATGTTTGCTTTCTAGACGCTGAACAAACTCGAGAGTACCGCGGCACCTTGAAAGAAAAAGGGAAAAATAGCCCATATCGTGATACCCCAATTGAAGAGAACCTAAATCTTCTTGAAGAAATGAAGGTTGGAAAATTCTCCGAAGGAGAATGCGTTCTTCGCGCCAAGATTGATATGGCTAGTGCATATATTTGTATGCGAGATCCAGCATTGTATCGCATTCGTATGGATCATCATCATCAAACAGGTGATAAGTGGTGTATCTATCCGATGTATGACTTTGCCCATTGTATCAGTGATGCAATTGAAGGTATTACCCATTCATTGTGTACACTAGAATTTCAAGATAATCGTCGCATATATGACTGGTTCTTAGAACATCTTGATCAATTTAATCAACCTAATCGCCCTCGTCAATACGAATTCTCACGCCTTAATTTGGAATATACAGTGATGTCCAAGCGAAAATTACAAAAATTGGTTGAAGAAGGGTTGGTCTCAGGCTGGGATGACCCTCGTATGCCAACCATCTCAGGATTAAGACGCCGTGGTTACACGCCAGCAGCAATTCGTGACTTTGCTGATCGTATAGGTATATCTAAGGTTGACTCAATGACTGATATGAAGATCTTAGAAGATGCTTTACGAGACGACTTAAATATCGTTGCACCTCGCACCATGGGTATTCTGGATCCTATCAGAGTAATAATAGAAAACTATCCAAAGGACTCAATTGAAACTATAAGCGCACCTAACCACCCGCAGAATGAAAGCATGGGTAAAAGAGAAATTTTCTTTTCGAGAGAAATTTTTATTGAAAGAGATGATTTTTGTGAAGTTGCACCTAATAACAAATACAAAAGATTATCTTTAGGCAAAGAGGTGAGACTTAGAAATGCCTATGTGATTAAGGCTATAACTTTTGATACTGATTTCGATGGAAACATTACTACCATCTATGCAGAATATGACAAAGACACCCTAGGGAAAAATCCCTCTGATGGAAGAAAGGTTAAAGGTGTTATTCATTTTGTTGAGTCTACTCAATCAGTTCAAACAGAATTCAGAATCTATGATAGATTGTTTATTTCGGAAAACCCAGGAAAGCATGATCATTTTGAAGAACTAATTAATCCTAATTCCCTGGTTTCTACTATAGGTTTCTGCGAAAGAAATATGATCGGCGCTGAACTTTATAAGTCTTTTCAGTTTGAAAGAAATGGTTATTTCTGCAGAGACAAAGACAATGATGAAGGGATGTTAGTGATGAATAAAACTGTTTCTCTTAGAGACACCTGGAGCAATTAAACCATTCCCTTGATCCAATCATCCACTAGAGTTATCTCTTCTGTGCTTGTAAGGTCAATCTTTAAAGGCGTGATAGATACAAAATTATTTTTGATTGCATAGAAATCAGTTCCGGGACCATTTTTATCCTCTTTGCCATTCTCTCCAATCCAATAGAGCAAGGGGTCTTTCTGATCTTGAATAATATTTTCAGATTTATGCCTCTTTCCAAGCTTTGTTGTTTGAAATCCTTTAATTTGACTGTAAGGAATATCGGGGACATTTACGTTTAGAACTGTGTCTGTTGAAAGTTTTGAAAATTGCATATTATTTACTATCAATTCAGCGACTTCTGCTGCTGTTTCAAAATTCGAACCCTTCCAGCTCGCAAGTGAGATTGCAATTGAAGGGTAGCCGACAAATCTACCTTCAATAGCTGCTGCAACAGTTCCTGAGTAAATAACATCATCGCCTAGATTAGGTCCAAAGTTAATACCTGATATTACTAGATCAAAATCATCTTTAAAATACCCGCATAGCGCAAAATGGGAACTATCACTTGGGGT
>Ga0255778_10002997_pt1 | contig 14228 bp, 6 predicted proteins | sample 071ome_31_FD_179976 | JGI IMG/M metagenome (GOLD analysis project Ga0255778, IMG submission 179976) | Coastal salt marsh microbial communities from the Groves Creek Marsh, Skidaway Island, Georgia - 071405CT metaG (version 2) | ecosystem: Environmental > Aquatic > Marine > Intertidal zone > Salt...
TTCGAGCAGATCTACGCGATTGAGGCAGATCCTCTATTTGAAGGGGGGGACTATTATGACGGGCAATACCCCGAGCAGGGGCTCGCTTTGGCCCGGATGATTGCTCATAAGACCTACGTGTCCCTCTACACCATGGAAGACCGTGCGCGCGATGAGATCGTTCAACCGTCCAGTGGATTCAAACAATATCAATTCAGCCATCCCATCGAGTCCTACCTGTTGCATCAAGGCACCAAATTCGTGCGACGATTTGATGCGAACACTTACATACGATTGTGTGAAGCCTGGTTACGGTTTGATTTGTTGAAGGAAGCGGGGGAAGAGGATTTTGAATCCTTGTTCAAACCTTGTGCACATCAGAAGTACATGATCTTCAGTGTGGATTCAGACGTGTGCTTTTATCCGGAAGAGCAGGTTCAAATGGCCCGTATTCTGAAGCAAAGTGGTATTGACTGCCGCCACATCACGATTCATTCGGAAAAGGGGCATGATGCTTTTCTGCTGGAACCCGATTTGTTGGAGCCCCATCTCAGGCATTCATTGGAGAATCCTTGGTGAGCACGTTTTTATCTTAGCCGTGTCTATGCAGTTTATCCGCAGATGTCACAGATTTACGCAGATATAGAAGGAAGATCCATTCGAATGGCAGTTGAAATTTGGGACACTATTTGGTGAATCACTTAGAAGAAATCAAATCTGGCTTTTATACCCAATATCTGCGTTCATCTGCGCCATCTGCGGATTCCCAATTGAATGATTACGGCTTAGGCCACTACTTTCGGCAAGCTTACGTAATCCGACCTTTCTTCAAGGTGAAAAAAAACCGACGGGGACGTATCCCCGCCGGTATGTTTGGACCAACGATTAGCAACTCAGGACTAGAAGCTGATAATCAAATCGACGGTGTAACGATCATCGAAGATGCCGTCGTCGCTGCTGACGCCATTTTCATAAGCAAAACCGAGATCGACGTTTTTGTGCACTTTGGAGCGGAAACCGAAGCCAATGGCACTGTAGGTGTCGCCGTCCGCGGCTGCAGAACCAAAGTTGATCAAGTCGTAACCTTCCACAGGGATACCGCCGTTACCACCAGACAACACCGTGAAGGAGTTGAATGCCACAAACGGAATGAACCATTTGCAGGTGTAGTAGTCGACTTGAGCGCTCCAGTGGAGTGAGGAAGACTCGTCATCGCCGTCATTCGGGATGCGCACACCCACGCTACCGGTCAAGTGAAGGTTGTCGAAACCTTTCACTGCGGTCACGAAGGCATTCCATTCGCCATCACCGTTGTTCTGGAAAACATCCCCCGAACCGGTGGGGATTTCCAATTTAAGACCGGGGGTGACCAACAATTGATTTTCTTCATCATCCACCACGGCATATTTCAGACCGAATGCGATATCGGCCCAACCATTGCCGGAGATACCTGCTGCGGGCATGTCCAGATCAACATAACCATCCTTGGTCGCGATGATGGCCAATTTCTCATTGACCGCCCATCGTGCCTGAACCGCATAGACGTTTGCATCGCCGCCACCGAGGAACGAGGTGGGCAGTTCGTGATGAATGAAAATAGGACGGATTTCAGTGTTGATCTGTGCAGGCTCGAAGAACAGGGGATTTGTCACAGGGGCGATCGACTTGTCTTTCCAAGAGTCGCCTTGCATTGTGTTGGATTGTGAGAGAACCAAAGCCACGGTTCCAGCCATTAGTAACTTGCATGGGTTATTCATACGCAAGTTATCTTAGCCGTTTTTAAAAGCAGCACCTCACCTGTGTTGCACTTTTTATTACCGATTTTGTGGTTGGTTTGTACAATAACGGGTAGGGAATGAATGGCAGTGTCGCGTCCCAACGCTTCTCTACGATTCAGTGAGCCGGCGATAAGCTTCCAGGTATTTGTCCTGTGTCTTACTGACGATTTCATCGGGCAGCGCTGGCGCCGGAGGTGTCTTATCCCAATCCAAACTCTCCAGGTAATCCCGCACAAATTGCTTGTCGTAACTGGGTTGGGATTTTCCCGGTTGATAGGCGTCCGCAGGCCAGAAACGGGAGGAATCCGGGGTCAGGACTTCGTCAATCAGTAACAACGTGTCATCCAGATAGCCGAATTCGAATTTGGTGTCTGCAATGATGATGCCTTTTTCCCGGGCGAAGGTTCTCGCCTTTTGATAAATGGCCAGACTCAGGGAACGCACTTTTTCTGCGGTATCCTGTCCGACAATCTTCGCTGCTTCTTCGAAGGAGATGTTCTCGTCATGCCCCGTTTCGGCTTTGGTGGCCGGAGTGAAGATAGGTTCGGGCAGTTCGGACGACTCCTGCAATCCGGCGGGCAATGGAATGCCGCACACCGTCTGGTTCGCCTGATATTCCTTCCAGCCAGAACCCGCAAGATAACCCCGGACCACGCATTCGATGGCCAAAGGTTTGGCTTTTTTGACAATCATACTGCGTCCCTCCACCTGTTCCGCGTAGGGTTGAAGCGTTTGTGGAAGCGTTTCGTGATTCCCCAGGGCCCGGTGGTTGGGGACCAGTTCGCTCATTTGATCGAACCAAAAGTGTGAAATTTGGGTCAGGATTTCTCCTTTACCGGGGATGCCGTTCGGCATGATGCAGTCAAAGGCCGAGATGCGGTCGGAGGCCACAAAGAGAAACGTATCGCCGAGATCATAAATTTCCCGGACTTTGCCTGATTTGACATGCTGGATGCCCGGGAGGTCCAATTGCAACAGTGCCGGACGATGGATGTTTTTTAATGACATGGTTTACAAGTAGAAGATCAAAGGTTTTTGCGAAGGTTTTCCAGGGATTCCGAGTATTGACGAGCCAGCGCGGTGAGTGATGCCCAGTCATTTTCCTCCATGATGGTGCGGGTCAACAAAGAAGATCCAACGCCCAACGCGACACAGCCGGCCTTCAGGAATGCCTCCATGGTATCAAGATTCACTCCACCTGTCGGGACGATGGGCAGATGGGGTAGGGGGGCGCGCAGCGCTTTGATGTATTTGGGACCCAGCCCATCGGCCGGGAAGATTTTGACCATATCCGCCCCGGATTCGTAGGCTGTTTGCGCTTCGGTGGGGGTGTAGGCTCCCACCATGATGGGGCGATCAGCTGCCTGGACCATGGGGATCAGCTCAGTACGAGTGATAGGGGTAACGACAAATTGTGCTCCTGCATCGAGCGCCGCCTGGCATTGATCGTTCTGAATGACTGTGCCCACGCCGACAATGGCCTCGTCCCCAAATGTTTCGATCACATCCTTGATGGCTTTGGGAGCGTTGGGTGTTGAGAAAGTGATTTCAATGGCGCGGATGCCTCCATCCAGCAAGGCGCGCGAAAGGGGCACCGCTTGTTCCGTGCTCCTGGCCCTTACCACGGCGATCAAACCTGCCGATTTGAGGGACTCAACGATTCGAATTCTGGGTGATTTGGAATAATCGGTCATAAGGACATGTGGATCCTAATGAATTGGCCATCTCAAGGCGATATAAATGCCAGGCAAAAAAAAATCAAATCGACACTTGAAATGGTTTTTGAGCCGCCTTATAAAACTCCCACTCTTTTACGAGAGCGAGTGTAGCTCAGTTGGTAGAGCGCAACCTTGCCAAGGTTGATGTCGAGAGTTCGAATCTCTTCACTCGCTCCATTTTTTTGTACACACACCTTGTTTTTCCTCCTTCGGACCTTCTTCCGGTCGTGTTCTTCCGGATGCATTTACTTGATTCTTTTTTGCCTAAGTGTTAGATAATCAGCTTTAAAGATGAGGTTGAGAGCCATATCCACGATGCTGTTTTTCCTGTGTAGCTGCCTGCTGTCAGAGGAAACGGTGGAGCGTTCGCGTATTGTGTCGGTGGACTTGATGGAGGGCGGGCATTTGAGGTTGGAGTTTGCAACTGAACCGGAGGTCTACCATCTGCTTTATCACGGACAGGATCCGTTGGATATTCAGTTTCCGATTGAGATGTCCTTCCCGGAGGGGGATTTTGGCCAGTTTGTGATTTCGAAAGAATGGTTGTCCAACGGAGCGCACCACTATTTTATGTTGAGATCGGTCTCTTTGGATACCCCTTTGGATGCAGATCGAGATGGCATCGACGATTTGTTTGAATGGTTTACTCCACCGTTGAATCCTTTGGATGCCACGGATGCCTTACTCGATTGGGATCAGGATGGCGCAACCAATGTCGAGGAGTACCTGTTGGGCACTCAATTGGACGTCATGGATGTCATCCGGCTTACTTCCATGAAGGATAGTCTGGTGATTGGAAACGCCGGGGAACAAATTTTATTGCCGGTCAGGGCTTCCTATGCCGACGGTCGTCCTGCGCCTTCCCAAATGTTGACTTTGAAGGCCAGTCATGGAGGAGAGCAGGTTTTTTCACAGAATTTCCTGACAGACGAGGATGGTTGGATTCGGCCACTGGTTGAAGTTGGTCTTGGTACTCTGCAAATGGAAATCTCCAGTTCGCTTTCCCCTCATTCATTGGAGTATTTGCTCGCCAGTGCCCGGTTGGAGGTTTTGGGAAGTGCCAGTAAGCAGACTCCTGCAGGATCAGAAACGAGGCTTGAATTTCGTCTGTTGGGAGATTTGCCATTGGACGATTTGTCCGATCATCCATTCCAAATCACTGCCCGGCATGAATCAGGGGTTCACCTGCCTGTGACCTTGAGCAGCATTGATGGTTATGGCGTTGCTAAAATGCTGACACCCGAAGGGATGACAAGTGTGCACGTTTCATCTCCTTTGTTTGAGGGGCAGGATCTTTACTTTGATGTGGACGGACAGACGTTTTCGGCTCAGGAACTGCATTTCCAGGATCCGGTGCCATCCGGGCAGGAGGGAATGTGGTACAACCAGAACCAATGGAGCCAGTTTTCCATTTTGGCCACTGATGAGAAAGGGCATCCCCAGCCGGGAGTGCCTGTGTCTTTTGGGGTCCGTGAAGGATTGGCACGTTTCGGTCCAGAGCAGGTTTTTACGGATCAGAACGGGATTGCTACCATGTCTTTGATGCCTTTGGAGGCGGGGATTGTTTCGTTGGAAGTTTCTGCTGAGACGACGCTGTCGGTTGTGAAATCCATTGCCATTCGTCCCATCACTTATGAGCAGGATGTTCAACAGATTTTCAACAAGTGCATCGTATGTCATGATTCAACACACGGTTTGCCGTTCGAGAGCTATGACCAGATACGCAACGGCGTCAGCCCATGGACCCACAAACCGGTGATCAATTCCATTCAAGCTGATTTGAGTCCCCTGGTTTATCTGACAGAACCCCCTTTCGGTGCGATGTACCAGAATGCCGTGTGGGTGAATCCGGACGATCCGTTTACGGAAGCAGAGGCAGAGCTGCTCGGAGACTGGGTGCGTTCGGGGGCATTGAAATCGTTCGACCTGCCTGGCGCTCCTGAATCGATACATTTACATTCTTCAATAGACCAGTTGGGCGTGCCTGAAACTCGATTTCCGAATAGGTTGACGTTTCGCGTGGTGGACGACCGCTCCCTCCCGGTTCCTCTCGTCAATGTGGTCTTTTCGAGCAATGTGCCCGGAGACCGGCTCGAGACGACTGGTAGAACGGATTTTGACGGATTGGTGCACTTGACGCTCGAATTTGATGGGGATTCCCGTGACCGGATGATTTCAGTGGAAGTTCCGGAGAGCTCGACGGTGAAGACAGTTTCATTGCCCATGAACCCTTACTATGATGCAGGTTTTCTTGGGAGATCCACCAGACTCATTGATCAAGCCTTGGTGGGGGTTTTGAAATCTCACAATCTATCACCGGTTCAGCGCAGTTCGAAAAGTGAGTTTCTCAGAAGAATCGTCTCGGATACGACCGGGCGTCATCCTGATCCGGACGATCCTTTGATAGGGCCCGCCATTACCGAGTATATCCTCACGGAGGCCGATACTCAGGAGGATCGCGCCCACTTGATCGAGGCTCTGGTGGATAGCGAGTTGTTTCTTGATCACTGGGTCGGTGAACGTATTTCCACCTGGATTGAAGTGCCCGCTGAAGCGGATCCGCGCCATGATTCCCCCAAGTTTGATGCCCCGGTGAAAGCCTTGTTGCAAAAGAACGATTCTCTGGGCGAATTGGTGGAAACCCTGGGATTGTTGGGAGGGAAAGGTCCAAGTTGGGAGTCCATACCCTTTTCCGAGGCCGGATTTGCCATCACGTCCACTCATGATATCATGGAATTCGGTCGAAATAGTCTGGATCAGATGCTGGGCGCGTTCACTGGACAGAGCATTGCCTGTGCCCGCTGTCACGATCACAAATTGACGGGCCCCCAGGACGAAGTGGCCTGGACACAGGAACAGGCCCATGATGTCTACGCGTTTTCCATTCTGTCCGAAGCTGGATTGGACATGTTGCAGATTGACGGCAGCATCAAGAAACATGAAGTCGAGTTTCCAGTATGGTGGGGTAGTGGGGATGAGTCACCTTTTCGTTCCGAGTATGCCATGACTCAACCGGGTTTGGAATGGGCCACCCGGCAGAATCAGCATCGGGCGGAACTTTGGGGCAGGATCGTAAACGGTCCTTTATTCCCGCGCGCCGTCTCACATCGTCTTTGGTCGGAGATTTGGGGGCCGTTGGTTGATCCTGTCGATATTCGAAATACGACGCTGGAACCACTGAGGCAAAACGGGTTGATTGAAGTCATGCGAGCGTTGCAGGATCAGTTCCAGGCGGATGACATGGGATTGCGGCAGTTTATGACATCCCTGTTTACGACGCACGCCTACCAGCTTTCTTCCGAAGCTCCTGATGGTTATTCCCTTCGTGGGGATTCCTTTTTTGCGCGATTTCCGGTGCGCAGGCATTTTGCCGAAGTGTTGGATCATGGCTTTTATTCCATCACCCAATTCCCGTTTTCAGGGCACGCCTTCTTGCCTTTGAAACTGCTGGGTTATCCCCAAAGACGGATTGTTCCGTTCTGGGATCATCGAAGAAACCCTGCAGGTGTTACTGAGGCTTTGATGCTGCTTAACAGTAGTAAGGCCGTGGATTGGAAAGCCAATCATTCCTTGTCGAGAATTCAGAACCAAACCGCACTTGAACTGGCTCAAGCAACGACGAAGGAAGCCAGGCAAGCTGTGTTTTTGAAGGCGGCCAGGGAAATGGTTTTTCTCTCCCTTTTAAGAAATCCAACAGATGAAGAAGAAGATGCAATGCGTTCCCTTGAGCCCAGTGTTGAAAGTCTGGTTGACTTGGCGGTGGCACTGGGTGTGAGTTCGGAGTTTGTCTTCAGATAGAAGGTTTGCATGAAGCTTGATAGACGAAAATTTTTGAAAGGTGGATCGCTGGGCCTCAGTTCAAGTGTGCTGGGTTTGAGCTGGCTGGATCAGGTGGCCTTGCAGGAAGTGGCTGCTGTCGATATGTCCACTACCCGGCAGTATGATGCGGCCATTCTGGTTTATTACGAGGGAGGGCCTTCGCAGATTGATTCTTTTGATCCCAAGCCTGGCGCCATTGGAAATCGTTACCCGGGGGTCTTGGTTCCCGGATTGGAGGATATTTACGGGCAGCCTGTGCAAGTGAGCAATCTGATATCGAGATTTGGTGCCCTGGATGGTTCCGCCGGGCGACATGCGGAAGGGCACGGCACGATTCGGTTTGGCTTTATTCGGAGCATGCATCACGGGATCCCGGTTCACCAGTTTGCTCAGAAATTCACCACTAATTTTTGGCAGAGTCCGGTGGGATTTGATTATCCTCCGGTTGCTCCTGTCATGTCTCATTATTTTTCCGAACATGCTGCCAAAACGGGATTGCCGGGGTCTGTGTTTATTCGGGGAGGTACCGGACGTGATGCCAATACCTTACGAGGCGGTCGCGTGCCCTTGGCCCTTGAAGTGGATGGCTCTGTTCAGGGGATGGATCTGATGCCTGAAATGCTGAGCGCTCCAGAAGGAGCCCATTTCGAACAGCGTGTTCGTCTCGCTCAAGTGTTTGGTAAAAAACATCAGGAAAAACGGGATCAAGCCGAGATCGCAAGCTGGGTGAAATCCGTGGAGCAGGCGGCTGATTTGACCTTGGGTGGAATTTCTGAACAGGCGTTTCGATTGGATAAAAACCATTTGTTATCGAAGGGGAATTCCAACATCTACGAAGGTTCCAAACAGCGGTTTACCCTTGCTGCACAATTGGTGAAGCATGGCGTTCCATTTGTTCAGGTCGGCATTGAAGGAAACGACGACGGTCATTTCAACAACACCAAGGCTGTCGAACATATTTTTGGTCAGCTGACGGATGATCTGGTGAGGGAGATGGTGCTTTCCCTGGAAGATTGGTGTGTCAAAAAACAGAAGAAGGTGCTGGTTTTAATGATGGGAGAGTTCGGTCGCACTCCCCACGAAGTTCCAAAGTTGAACGGAAACGACACACGTGGACACTGGGCTTCTGGGTTCACCTGGTCGCTCATCTCCATCAACCATTCTGGCTTTCAAAGCACAGTGATCGGTGACACCGGTCCAGATGGGGCCCACACACTCAGTGATGGCCCATTGTTGCATCCTGTTCGCCCAAGCGCCGTGGGGGGGCTGCTTTATCATGTCATGGGTTTTCCGGCTGACATGGCTGGTAACTATATTCAGATGATGGATGGACGTTCGGTTTCCCCGGTTGATCTGAGTTTTGTGAAAAATGAATCGGATGGTTCCTTCATCGAGGGCAATACCCCCTGGTTGATGCAACAATTTGGCCTGGCCTAGAAAAGTCACAGACGGATGAGCGGTTAAGGAGCTGCCACTGCGCGGTAATAGCGGAGGGAAAGCAGGGGGTCAAAACCATCAATGAAAGTAATGGTGTCTTCTTCCGCCCGTATCGTTTCCAGATCAACCCAGTTTCGTAAATCATCCGATGTCTGGAGAGTGTAGCGACGGCCGATTTCGGCGTTGGTGATGATGCGCAGTTGCTGGTCGGCGATCATGCCGATGGATTCGATTTCCAGCCGGAAATCAGGGTCGAATCTGGTGACTTGTATGGAGACTTTTCCAGTGTTGCTGTATTTGAATCCATCCCAAACCCGCCAGGTGAAACTATCCGATCCGGTGTAGCCCCGGTCGGGTGTGTAAATCAATTCGTTTTCCAAACCGGAAAGGACCCCATGTTTGGGCCCTTCCAAAATGACTCGATTCAGGGTGTCCTCATCAATGTCCTCCACATCCAGAAGGAACGTTTTCGGAAGGTTCCGCTGCAGCTTGATGGACTGGTTGTTGCCGGAGGGCTTGTGGTTTGGGTATTGAACTTCAATGACCACGGTGCCCGGATTGCTGTCGAATTCTCCGTCGTTTGCAATGAATTGAAGGCGGTCGAATCCAAAAAAGTCCGGGGCAGGGTGGTAGGTCAGGTTGGGCGGTTCGCCGGAAATGGTTCCGTTTTCGGGTAGGATCAACCATTCAAAGGTAAGGGGATTGTTTTCTCTGTCTTCGATGCCCAGTTCGAAGGATTCCTCTTTGTTACCGAATATTTGCACACCGATATCGCGTGCTTCAGGTGCGGTGTTCTCATCGGTCACTTCGAAGGTGATCTGGGCTGTTCCGGTAGCCCCGAGGTTGTCCATTGCCTGTAGGGTTGCTTCGGTTTTTCCGACGAAGTCCTTGGTTGGCAGATAGCTCAGAGTGGATTCCGCAATGTTCAAGGTGCCGGATTCCGGATGGGATGCGATCGAGAATTCGAATGGATCTTCATCCACATCTTCCGCTTCCAGGTCGATATGCACTTCCTGGTTTACCGCCGTGATGATGTATTGATCGTCCACATCAGGAGGGTTGTTTTCATCACCGATGACGAACTCAACCGTCGCGATGGGGCCGTCCGTTTTGCCATCGTTGGCTCGGTAGGTGAACTGATCAGTGCCGGTGTAACCAAACTCAGGGCTGTAAGTCGCCACATCCGGGAAAGCAAGCACACGCCCGTGTTCTGGTCCGTCGATAATTTCAAAACTTAATGGATCCCCATCAGGATCGTCGGCCGTAAAGGTGATGTTTTGTTCGCGGTTGCGGTTCATTTCAAAGTGTTGAGATAAGGCAATGGGGCGATCATTGATGCCAGTGACCAGTAGTGATGCATCGCCTTCGTCCAGCATTCCGTTGCTGTCTTGAATCACATAAGTGAAAGCGTCTGCTCCCGCAAAATCAGGATTCGGAACATATTTGAATTTGCCAGATTCCAAACGGGTAAGGATGCCGTTGGTGGGTTCTGTCCATTCAACGAGGGTGAATGGATCTTCATCAGGATCCTTGTCATTTTCGAGCGGATCAAATTCGACGGATTCGTCCTCCACCACCACGATTCGATCCTCTTTGACCACGGGGGCGTCATTGATCGGTCGAATGAGTATCAAGACTTCCCCGATCGCCATGCCTCCTTCTTCGTCCGCGATGACGTATTGAAAGGAATCTTCTCCGTTGATGTTCTCTTTGGGTTCGTAGCGAACCATTCCATCGCCCACCTTGAAGGCTCTCCCGTTCAATGGCGGGGAAAGTTCCAGGATGCTCAAAGGAAGTCCTTTGGGGTGTTCGTCATTGAGCAGGAGATTGATTTCAATGGGATGGTCCTCATCTGTCTCGATTTGATCCGTCGCTGCCAAGGGGGGCTGATAACCTTCCAGGATGCTGAAGCTTGCCGTCAACTGGTCGGTCGCTCCTTCAGGATCGGTGAGCCGGAAGGTCAACACTTCTGTTCCGGTCCATGCCGGTTCCATTGGGACCAGCTTCAACTGGTTGAGGTCATCCAGTTCCAACCCCAGATTCACGTTCCCTTCGATGGTCCAGAGCAATTCGTTCGTTGCGTGATCCGGATCGCTTCCGAACCGATTGAGATTGATGGGGAAGAAGGTTCCTACCAGAGGGATTGTCTGACTCAGGATAGGGCGGATCTCAGGGGGCTGATTCACTCTGACAGATTCATCAAAACGACCGCTCCGTTGATTGTCTTTTTGGTAGGTTGGCCAGGGTAGTAAATCTGCTCGATAGGGAGCATTCAGTGACCATGCATAAATACTGTGACGGTTTTTAAGTCGTATACGGGGATTGTCGCGCGCATAAGCGATATCCACCGTGGTCGAGCTGACCACATCCAACTGACCGTCCCCATCCAGGTCGGTGATGGTCGGGGGGGCGTTTTTGATCAATGAGCCACTTGGTAGTTCAATCCATAACCTGTCTTTTTCATACCCCTTACCAAACAGGACCGGCACCCCGGAGGCATTCCAGGCTCGTAGACCGGTTGTGCGGCTGTATTCTCCCGTGCTGAGGAGTGTGAATGTCGATCCGTAGGTGGGAGACAGGATATCCAGTGTTTCGTCGCCATCGATGTCGGCAATCACGGGAGTGCTTCGAATCAATCCATCCCTCACTGGTCCGATGGGCCAGTTGTCCAGGGGAAATCCATGATGATGGATGGCGTAAAGCATGCGGGTCCGATGGCTGGAAACCACGATCTCCAGATCTTCGTCCCCATCCAGATCAGCCAGAGCAGGGGCGCTGTCAAAGTGTTCCTCGAAGATGGCTGGGAAGTTCGGCAGCATGCTTCCGTTTCGATAAAATGCATAGATGCCGCCACGTGTATCTGTTTCCGATCCATCGGCCACTACGATGATTTCATTGGTTCCATCTCGATCCAGATCGCCAATAACAGGTGAAGTGAGCAGCTTGCCGCTGGTGGTGAATGCATTGATGGTGACGTTGCCCGGATCGTTGAGATCGTAGATGCCAACCGATTTACAATCGTTCACGCAGACGATTTCCAATTCGGGATCGTCATCCATGTTGGCGATGGCAGGGAGCAATTCCATGACATCCTGATCATGATCGCATGCCAAAAGGTTCCAGCGGGTCGATATGGTTCCATCCGCCTGGATGACCATGAGCTGTCGATTGTTTGAAAAAGTGCCGCTGGCCGATTCGTGTCCGAGAGCGATGATTTCCTGGGTGCCGTCACCATTCAAGTCGGCCATTACTTTTCCCAGTGATTTGTAGCCTGTTCGCACGGGCCAGCCGTCGTTCATGGGAGTGCCGTCGTGGTGGAATCCCTGAAGCAGGCCTCCGCTGCCGCCCTCGGTAAAGATTTCCATCGTGCCATCCCCGTCCAGGTCTCCCACCAAAGGCAAATCCTGAAAGGGGACCGCATCACCCAGCGTGGTCTGCCAGGCGAGTGTGCCATCGTGATGGTAAACATACAAAATCGTCGGCATCCCGAACAAGTCACCTACCTCTACCAGCACGATTTCCTGGTCTCCGTCCTGGTCCAGATCCTCCACAACGATGGGGCGCCAATCATCTCCCGTGGCTTCTTTACCAATCGAGTGATAGATGGGAAATTCCGGCAGCAGGTTTGCCTCCAGGTGAATGGCTTGCACGATGTGGGTTTCGACCTCTCCCTGAGCGTCGGTGGCGGTCAGGCGTAATGAATAAAGCGAGTTTGGCTCCACTTGTCCCGTATCCCAGGTGGCGAGGGCTTCCTGAAAGGGGGTGGAATCAGTTGTTTCGCTTTGTTCGATTCCCAGTTGCATCCATTCACCGGGATTGGCCCCGACTCCGATTTCCAGGCTGTATGCTCGAGATTTGCCGAAAGCGCTGCCTTTGATTTCGATGATGTCTCCTGCTCGCAGGATATCGTTGTTTTGAGGAAAAATGATTTCAACATTCGCAACTTCAACGGATTTTTTGACGGTGTTGATCTGGCCGAGAGTATCGGTTACCTCGATGCGAAAGGTGTGGATTCCGTCCGCTAAATCTTCCGTGTTGAATTGGGCCAGCAGGGTTTCGTCGGTGACAGGTTGATCACTGCGATGGATCACTGTCCAGGATTCAGGAAAGGGCCCTGGTCCTACGGAAAGAACGTAATCACGAAATCTTTCCCCGTTTGCAGAACCTTGAATGTCAACGATTCCACCCAGTTTATCCGGCAACAGGAACGCAGCACCGGGGAGTCTGTCAATGGTTTGCTGGGCTTTCAAAACGTTGAGACGTCCGGATCCGATGTATTTGTCGGGTTGAATCGCATCAACCGCGTTGAGCAGCATGCGGGTGAGATCACTGGAGTTCCAATCCGGGTTGCGGGCCAGCACCAGCACGGCCGCTCCGGTCACGTGGGGCGCCGCCATGGAAGTGCCGCTGAGAAAACCAAACCGGTTGTCGGGCATGGTGGAGAAAATGGTTTGTCCGGGAGCTGCCAGGTCGATGAAGGGACCGAAATTTGAAAAACGTGTTCGCTTGTCGTTGCGGTCCGTGGCACCTACCCCGATGGTGTGATCAAATGCGGCCGGGTAAAACAACTGGTTGCTCTGGCGATTGCCACCTGCAGCGATAAAAAGCACATCCGCTTCCGCCGCTTCCTCCACCAGAGTGCGCATGATCTCACTGCGAACATCTACTCCCCAGCTGGCATTGATGATCCGTGCTCCATGGTCGATCGCATATCGGACACCCCGTGCCACCGTGGCCACATCAGCCGTGCCCCGAACGCCGAATGTTTTGATGGCCATCATGCTCACTTTTTGAGCCACCCCGGCCGAACCCTGACGGTTGTTGGTGACCGCTCCGACAATGCCAGCAACATGTGTTCCGTGTGATTGGTCATCAAATGGATCTCCGTCATCCGACACAAAATCGTATCCATGAACGTCGTCAATGTAACCGTTGTTGTCGTCATCCAAACCGTTACCCGGGATTTCGTTGGTGTTGATCCATATGTTGTCCCGGATGTCGGGGTGGAAGAAATCAATGCCGGTATCCACGACAGCCACGACCACTTCCTTGCTGCCGATACCCAGCTCCCACGCTTCGGGGAGGTCGATGTCGGCGTCAACCGTGCCTTCGAACTGTCCGGTATTGTTCAGCCCCCAGGATCGGTCAAAGTAAAAATCATTCGGCAATGGGAGCTCGACTTCCGCTTGATCGATATCGATCCGCAGGTTGGGCTCGACATGCAGCACATTTGGATCGAGCCGCAGTTGTCGGATGGCGTTCTTCAGTCCGGCTTGATCGGGCAATCTTACGAGAACCCATTGATCAAGATGCGGCTGCTTGTTCCGGTAGGCTCCTTTGGGGCGAAGATGTTTTCTATCGCCCGAAACGAGCGGTTCCCAGGACCATGTGGAGTTTGCTGGAAAACGTTCGCGCGCCCACGCGCCGGGTGCTTCCTTGAGGCAAACCAGCAACTCGCCTGATCGCACGGACATTTGGCGGGATTGCCCCAATTCTT
>Ga0255778_10002998_pt1 | contig 14226 bp, 6 predicted proteins | sample 071ome_31_FD_179976 | JGI IMG/M metagenome (GOLD analysis project Ga0255778, IMG submission 179976) | Coastal salt marsh microbial communities from the Groves Creek Marsh, Skidaway Island, Georgia - 071405CT metaG (version 2) | ecosystem: Environmental > Aquatic > Marine > Intertidal zone > Salt...
CCTTGTTTTCAGCGCACAACACACTCTCTCGCTCTCTCTCTCTCTGTGTCTGTCTGTCTGTCTGTCTGTCTCGCGCTAAGCGAACCAGAAGGGGCGGGAGGAAGAATCGAGGGGCGGCGACGCGGAGAGCGGGAATTCGGGCGCTTCGCGCGCGTTCTCGCGTTTGTATTCGTTATTACGAAGAGCGAGCGCGGGGGAAGAATTCTGACTCTTGTCATTTTTAGGGTTTTATATTCTTAGGGTTTAGGGTTTATGAAAGACCAGATTGGAGAAAGACGCGCGCGCTCGTGTCGTAAAACAACGCGAGAACGCGAGCGCGCACACAGATGCGCGAAGACGTGGTCGCCGCCGTCGGGACGCTCTTCAAACTCGCCGCCGTCGTCGTGTTATCGATCGTCGCCGTCGGATGGACGTGGGCCGCGCGTCGTCGCGAGTGTTTTCCTCTTCGACGACAAAGACGGTTTGGGTCGTTACGACGACACCGACGCGACTTTGGAACGAAGAAACGAAGAGAGCGAGACGACGACGATTACGACGACATAAACGACGACGAACGGTGGGAAGAAGAAGAAGAAAAAGAACGACCGACCGTTGGCGTCGTGCTTCCCGTGAAAGGTTTCTCGACCGCGAAGAGAGAAAACTGGCGGACGCAGCTGAAAACGTCGTACGATGGGACGGTTGTCTTTGTGTTCGTGGTGGATAAAGATACGGACGAAGCGAAAGAGGCGGCGGAGCGGTTGATAGCGGAGTGGCAAGAAGAAGAAGAAGAAAACGTATCGCAGGAATGCCGATTTTTAGATGATAGCACGACGGGTGATAGAAACTCGAGAAGAAGAAGAAGAAGAAGAAGCGCGAGAGTGGTCGTTTCCGGGAGCGCGGAGACCTGTTCGCAGAAGATACGGCAGCAGTTGCGAGGGGTGGAAGAGCTCGGAGCTCTCGCAGATAATGACGACGACGACGACCATGATTACGACGGTCGTCGTCGTCGTAGTAGTAGTCGCAGTCGTAGTCGTTGTCCTTCTCGAGTAGATGACGATAAAAGGAATGAAATTAAATACGTGTTGTTTTTAGACGACGACGTGATGCTGTATCCGAGCACGATTGGGAGTTTAGTGCGCGCGATGGAGAAGGACGAAAAGGAAACGGGCGGGAACGCTTTGCTGGCTACCGGGTACCCGTTGGATTTTGTCGGCAACGCGTCGGGTAGCAGCAAATCTGCCTCGTGTTTTGCGAATTACATGACCATGGTGTACCACCTCGTCTTGTTGATACCTTTTTCGCACGGTAAGTACACCAAAAACGTTTGGGGTGGGTGCATGCTTTTCCGCTTGGACGAGTTCCTGGCAAACGCGTGTAAAGTGAAAGAAGCGTATGAAACCGGCGGATACTCGGACGATCTCATCGTCGCCGCAGCTGCCGATCGTGAGAAACGATCGATATTGTGCCCCGGAGACGCGTTGTTCCCAATGCCGCTCAATCCGAAACAGACCGTAAGAGATTTCGTGAACTATTTCCATCGACAAATTTTCGTCAACGACACGTATTCCGACCGACACATGAAATTTATCAACCACGGGATGCTTCTGGCGATGTTTCTCTCCAGTCTATGTTTGACGGTTGGAACGTTCGCGAGCGCGTTGGACATTATATTCTGGTTATTTAACTCGCGAGAATGGTTGCAAACAAACTCCTCGATCGCGACGACGAAGACAAACGTCCCTTCGCTCGCTTTCGCCGTGTTCTTCGCGCACTTCCTCGCCGTAACGCGCGCCAAAAAAATGTACGCGTCCTGCGTCTCTCTCTGCGAGAGAACCGCAACCAGCGCCGCGCAAACCACCACACCACAAATAAAAACGAGGCGAAACTCAGCATCAAAATCGATCGAACCGAACGCCGGCCGCATCGCCCGTTCCGGTTTCAACCGCACCGACTGGTTCAAAGTCTGGCTCGCCGTGTGCGTCGTCTACGCAATCGCGCCGTTGCAGTGCGCGTACATCTTCTTCGTCTCAGACGAAGTCGTTTGGAGCGGTATTCGGTACAGGAAACGCCGCGGTAAAGTTTTGCGAGTGGACTGAAACGACGACGATTGGTCTTCGGAGATGTGCTGCGTGTTTTCCTCCTGTGCGCGCGCGTAGCTTTTAGCGTTTTAGTTAAAATTTGAGTTGTTCATTTTTAGTTCTTTTGAGGTTTTAGACGCACTTCTTCACATTAAATTCACTTCATGCTCGTCGCGAGGAAAGCGTCTTTTTCGTTTCTCACCGCGAGCAGCAAATCCGTCTCCTCGTCCTCGTCGTTACTGCACAGAAGAAGAAGACACCTCGCGTCGTTCTCGTCGTCCATCTGCGTCAAAGCAGCAACGGCGTTCCACATGAGCGCGATTTTGCCGCAGAATTATCATCTTCTCCAAAACGCAAAAACACCGTCGTCGTCGTCGTCGTCCTCGTCGCAGAAGAGATCAGACGGGAGAAAAGTGAAGAGAGGGCGCTGTTTTAGCGCCGCCGGTTCTTCTTCTTTCGCTTTTTCTCATCCTTCGGTTTCCCCGCTTCTTCGAGGAGGGAGGAGGAGACAAAACGCGTCGACGTTCGTCGTCGGGGGCGCACCAGTGGATGAAGTTGATACCCTAAATAATAAAATCGCCGCGCAGGCGGCGTTGGTGAAAGGATTGAAAGCGGACGGGAAGACGAACCAGGACGAGGAGGTGAAAACGGCGGTGGTGGTTTTGAAGCGGTTGAAAGCGGAGCTGGAGAGCGCGACGGGTGGCGGCGGCGGCGGCGACGGCGACGGCGAAGGGAAGAAGAAGAAAGCCGCGCCGCCGACGCAAAAGAAAGGAGGAGGGAAAAAGAAAGGTGGCGGTGAGCAGTCCTCTGGTTCGTCTCCGGAAGAAGTTAGACAAGTGCGCATTGAGAAGGTGGCGCAGTTGAGCGCGGCGAATCAAGAGCCGTTCGCGTATAGGTTTGATCGAACAAACACGGCGGCGAAATTGCAAGCCGCGTATCCGGAGTCAGTTTTGGCGAAAGGCTGCGAGTTAGAAAACGGAACGAGAGAGAAAGTTTGCGGCAGAGTGACGGCGAGAAGAGTTTTTGGGAAGCTCGCGTTCATGACCTTGACGGATGCGAGCGGGACGATTCAGTTATATTGCGACGAATCGAGGATTGATCGGGAGCAGTTTGAGACGATTAAAAACTTGATCGACGTCGGCGATATCGTCGGGTGCGAAGGGCCTTTAAAACGGACGGATAAAGGCGAGTTGTCGATTGTCGTGGAAGATATAAAGGTTTTGACAAAGTCTTTGAGAAATTTACCGGATAAGTGGCACGGTTTGCAAGATGTCGAGATAAAATATCGACAAAGATATGTGGATTTGATCGCGTCGTCGGAGTCGAGAGATACTTTTTATCAGAGAGCACAGATTATCAAAACGATGCGAAGGTATTTGGAAGACGAGTTGGAATTTATGGAGATGGAAACACCGATCATGCACACCGTTTCCGGGGGGGCGGACGCCAAGCCCTTCAACACGCACCACAACGCCTTAAATATGGATTTAACGTTACGAATCGCGACGGAGTTACACTTGAAGCGGTTAGTCGTCGGCGGATTCGAAAGAGTGTACGAAATCGGACGGATTTTCCGAAACGAAGGATTGTCGACGAGGCATAACCCTGAATTCACGTCCATCGAGCTGTACCAAGCGTATGGCGACGTGAGCGACATGTTGGAGTTGACTGAGGAAGTCATCTGTAGGTGTGCGGCGGCGGTGAGCCCGTCCAAGAAGTTAGAACCCATCCAATACGGAGACGAAACGATCGATTTAACGAAGAGACCGTGGAGACGCGCGAGCATGAATGATTTAGTCATCGAAGCGTGCAACGTAGACGTGTTAAATGGTTTCGATGGTGATTTAGAAAAAGCGAAAGCGGCGTGCGAACCTGCTTTGAAAGCGCACTCGAAACAAGCGGGCGCTTCAATCCCGGCTGTGAGAGATTCGCCAAACTTAGGAACTTTGTTGAACGAAATGTTTGAAGCGACCGTCGAAGGTACTTTACGTCAACCAACGTTCGTTCTCGATCATCCGATCGAGATCTCCCCTCTGGCGAAACCGCACCGAGAGAAAAAAGGCGTCACGGAACGTTTCGAACTCTTCGTCGTCGGCCGAGAGTTGGCCAACGCGTTTTCGGAGCTCACCGACCCGATTGACCAAAGAGAACGATTCGAGAAACAATCGAGAGCGCACGCAGAAACTCAGCGCGCCGCACTCGTTCGCGCCGAGAAGAAGGTCGAACGCGGTGATAAAGACGCCAGCGACGTATTAAAGGAAACCACGGACGATATTTACGACTTCCCGATTGACGAAGATTTCATCAACGCCTTGGAGTACGGAATGCCGCCCTGCGGCGGCTTGGGCATTGGCGTGGACAGACTGGTAATGTTACTCACGAATTCGCCGAGCATTCGAGACGTGATCGCGTTTCCCACTCTCAAGAAAGAAGAGCAGTGATCACTACGACGATAAATGATGATTTGAAATAAAATGCTAATTACAATACCACTCGCGCTAGCAGAGTGTTGCTAAAAAGACTAGTTTTCGTCGACCGGCGCGCGCGCTATACGCGCTATACGCGACACGCGTTCGCCATCGCTCGCCTACACCTCTCCAACCTCCCGCCCTCATCGTCTCTCTCCTCGCCCAATCCACCACCATTTCCGCCGAACGGATTCATTCGCGCTCTCGTCAACTCGCGCTCCATCGCTCTGAATGTTCTCGCGACAAATTTTTCTTCCTCTTCATCCGCTTCGCTCTCCTCCGACTGCGACGACACAGCGAGCAAGAGGACCGTTCTCGAGGCTGTCTGCCACGCGTGCACGACGACTTCGTGCGAAGCGTGCGCGGCGCCCAAATAGTTGTTCGCAGCAGCACCACCAGCAGCAGCGAGTAGATGTGATGATGATGACAGCGCGCGCTGCGTGCCGTCTAAAGCGCATCGGAAGAGTTTCTCGACGGCGCGTCGTTCACCGTCGTTCAATCCGTTCCCGGGGAAGACGAGAATGGGAGACGCGAAAACAAACGCGTCGTCTTTCGTGGCGTCGGAGGAAGAAGACGCGCCGCCGCTGCCACCGCCTGTGGAGGCGAGAAGGTCGAGCGCGGCGGCAGCGACGACGACGCGAGGGGAAGAAGAGGAGGAGGACGGAGAGTTCATCGTCGTCGCGGACACAGAGATACTTTTTTGAAGATATGTAACGAACAATAATCATAAAAAAATTACAAGGATACGCTTCGAACTAACGCTCGCGTCACGGCGGCGTTTTCGCCGCTCGTCGTCGCGGTCGTCGTTACCACCTCTCTCTCGTCGTCTCTCCGTTTCAAGGCGGCGGCGGCTGGGAAAGCGCCCACGCCGGCGACTACTCCCGAGCGCAAGGCGAACGCGGCGGTTAAGTTATCTTTGACGGGAACGTTGCGGGTCATGGAACCGTCGTTGATTTCTCGCTCAGCGACGGAACGAACGGTGACGTTTTTGCCGTTGTTGCCCGTTGACTCGTTTGGTTTTGTCGACGATGCATTTGTTGTGGTTTTGTTTACCGATTTCAAAGCGTTGTACACGAACGCGATGGATTGCATGCGCAACTCGCCGTACGTCGGTTGGCCGACGACGTTGAGGAGAGGAGTGAGTTTCGGGCAAAGCGCGACGAGCGTTTCGACGAGCTCGGCAACATCCGCGATGGAATCGCAGGATGATTCTGGTTTTGCCAGGAACAGATTGACGAGATTGACGAGTTGCGCGGCGACCGCCGAGCGCGTGGCTTTGAATTCATCTAAAGACGACGAGGTTGAAGCTTCATCCTCGTTTGCTCGCCCCGCGTTTCTCTGTTTCTCTCGTTTAGGAGAGGTGGCGCCGTTCATTTTTTTCGCCACCACCGCCGGCGAAGTCGACGCCTCGGCAGCGTGCGCTTTCGAGCACAACTCTAAGGCGACTGCTATGGCTTCGAACGTTCTCGACCAGTTTGCGCGTAACGAAGAGCTCCCTTCACCGGTAGCTTTAAATGTGCCGTTGTCGAAATCGTCGTCGTTTTCGTGCTCGTGCTCGTCCTCTCCTCCTCTTCTTCCACCTTCCTCTGTCGAGGGAACGTGGGCGCAAACGAACGACCGGTTCGCAGCTTTTACCGAAACGATCTGATGGCTGATATACACAGCGCGAGACGTCACGTCTGCACCAAAATACTCGCCAAACTTGGTAATCTCAGAACACGTCTCTAGCATAGCCGCGATGAATGGTCGGTTGAGTTTCACCCGAGCGTTCAAAAGTCCTTTTGAGCTGGCAAGGTTCGATATGAAATGTGTGTCCGCATTACCGGTTCCATTTGAATTTGACAACGACGATGAAGTTGTCGACGACAACGGTGACATGGAGGAGGATGCGGCCGATCCGGGAACTGGTCGAGCGCAATCCAAACACGACAACGAGCACAAAAACTCGAGACTGGCGCTGTCGTCCACCAAACGCTGAAAGCAAGATAAAACCGACGTGGCGAGCGCTTTTCTTCTTGCCTCGCCCGCAACTTCCGATGAAGACGCAGAGCGCTTACTATCTGCAGCACCAACAATTCTGCGAATGTTGTTTGCAATCGACGAAGAAGTTCGCTTCTTCTCTATTTCTCTTTCCCTAGCGAGCGCGGCGGCAAATACCAAAATCGAACCCAGCGCGTCGCGCCAGTGATCCCCAAGCGCGACGCCGTGTAACGTCTCTGATGTATTCAATGTTGTTTGCTTAATCCACGCGCGAGGTAAACGCAACGCGACACAATTCGACATGACACCGTGCATGAGTGCGACGCCAATGAGAGCGGCATCGTCGTCCAAAATGTGCGCGATCGTGGGCAACGATGAACTTTGTTTCCCGTTTTCATCCTCACATTGCATTTGGTCATTCTCAGTGATTAGCAATGACTGCGCGCTCATGAATTGAGCGTCTCGCGCAATGCAGAGCGCTCCACACACGTCGATGTCGCTATTCGGAAACATTTTCGTTTGAGTGCCGAGTGCACCGCTCACGCCATTCAATTTTTCCTCGACAAAACCTAACGCTTTCGTAACGTGCATCCACCCGGAGGTTAAGAAATTCGCCGCCGTCGTTGTTGCCGTTGCCTGAGTCGCGTTCGATGCTGTTTTTTGATTTCTATTGCCGCTTCTGCCTCTAGTACTATTCCTATCTCTATCATTACTACGGTCATCATCGAAACGTCCACTTCTTGTCAGCAAAAACGAAACGGCGCGAAGCATCGCCCCTGCTTCCAAATCCGTCGCCCTCGCCGTCCTCGCAGCCACTCGATTTTGCCCTTCGTTCCAACTCATCAATACCGCTAGCACGTAACACGCGTTTTGCCACAACGTGTTCCTCGCTAATATGTCGTTTTTCAATACGTTATTCACGATTGCGTCAAAAATCGCGTCGCCATTTTTTTGATCCGAAACCAAGTACGCGAACAAACAACTCGATCCAACATTCTCTTTACATTTCGCCAGAGAAGCCAAAAGTTTCAGCGCCTCGAGTTTGCACTTTGGATGAGAGACGTCTGATTTCAAAACGTCGCAACATTTTTGAATGAGCGCGTTGAAGAAACGGTTGCTCGCGTCCACCGATGGTAGCATCTCGAATTCGCGAGCCGACGTCGATACCGATGTCGTCGTCATCGTGGATGTAATCATGTCGTTCTTGCTATTGCTAAGACTACTACTCGTATTATCGTTATCACTCACCGAGTTTGTGTTACCAACTGTCGTCATCCAATGCACGATATCCACTCCACTCGCTTTCCTCGACTGCTTCGCCAACGCCCGCACCACCCCTCGCAACGTCTTCAACGCGTTCTCTACCCGAGTCGATTGCATGACGTTCGTGTGCGGCACCGTCTCAGCCTGGTCCAATTTCGAAAACAGAATCGTTCGCGAAAACTTCGCCATCGCGCACGGAGAGCACTTCAGAATTTTAAACGAAGACGACGACGACAACGACGACGACGACAATAACGACGAATGAGCTTTTCGCGTCGTCGTCGTCGCTCCGCCGTCGTCGTCGTTCGCCGACGAAGCGCTTTCCCGCATCATTCCAAAGAGCTTCTTAAACGCCGCTTTAGACGCGTCTTCATCGTCCTCGTCGAACGAATACTCCTCGTTCTCTCCATCATCATCTTCTTCTTCTCCTATTTCTTCTGACTTTTCCGGCTCGTCTCCTCTTCTCGACGACGACGACGTCGACGACGAAAATCCCCTCGCGCACTTCTCCAAGTACCAGAAATTCGGTTCCAACAAGAGCAAATCGTTGTACACATTACCCGTCGCGCTGTTGCTCGAAAAGGAGGATTGATTTTGCCGTTGTTGTTGCTGCTGCTGTTGCTGCAAAACGTGCGCGTACAGGTGGTATATTTTAGGCGTTGGATGATGTTTATTCGATGACGATGAAGAAGACGTTGACGCGGAGTTGATGATGCGCGGCATTTTGCTTCTTCTTCTTCTTCTTCTTTCCAAAGCGCGCTCTCGCTCTCTCTTCAAGAGAAGAACAAAAGAGATGGATGGAAAAAACCGCGCTTCTCTTTTTCCGTCTTCTTCTTCTTCTTCTTTTCACCTCTCTCTCTCTCTCTCTCTCTCTCTTTGTCGGTAGTAATAGAAAACGCGCGTTTTGAATGTGGGGAAAACGGGTTGCCTTTTGGTGTAACAACAACACCAAGATTTTTAGGGGTCTGTCTTCTTTTGCAACCCTAAACACTTGTTTTTTCTTAGGTAAAAAAATATCTTTTCGCGGGGAAAACGACAAAAGAAGAAGAAGAAGAAGAAGAAGAAGAGAATGAACGGTGACTATCAGCGGGAGCAGCAGCAGCAGCAGCAGCGGCTGAAAAAACCCGGATTTTGGGCGCAGTTGGACGCGGCGTCAGCGGCGGCTTCAGCGGCGGCGACGACGCGCACTACTCGTAGTAAACATCGCGACGATGATGAGAAAGCGAATTTGTTGAAAACGACGATGAAGACGACGACGACGGAACGAGAAGAAGAAGAAGAAGAAATAAAAGAAGACGCGAGAGGGAATTTTGAAAACGGCGTAAACGACGAGGAGGAGGACGATAAGAAGAACTTGGTCTTCTCTCGATTTCTGGAAGACGCGGCGAACGCGCAGGAGAAGGATTACCGAAACTCTCTGAGGGTTGGGAGTTCCAAGAGCATGAAAGAGTTGGCGAGGTACGACGCGGCGCAGAACATGGAGAGGAGGAGGAGGAAAGAGAGAGGAGAAGAAGTAGACGACGACGATGATGATGATGATGATATCGACGTTGACGACGACGACGACGACGAAAGATGGGTCGAAACGGAAAATCTGCGAAGCGCGAGTCGGATGATGATGAGAGCGAATAGTAACGTCGCCGCCAACAACGGCAATAACAACGACAACGGTGTGATGAGTTCTCCGGAGACGTCGATGGATCCCGTGACTGCTCTTTTGCGCGGTGGCGGTGATAGTAGGGGTAAAGGTATGGAGGATGAGGACGCTTTGAATTTAGCCGGGAAGCATCAGTCTAGCTTCGCGGATTTGAATTATAACAGTTCCGGATCGGATTTCGCGAGGGGCGGATCTCATGCCGCGCCAGAAATTTATAGGAGTTTGATCACGAAGAGGCGAGAGATGGAGGAAGAGGAGGAAGAGGAACAACCTAAACGCGACAGCGACGCGTACTTTTCGAAGAATTTCAACAGTCACCCGTATTTTCCCGCCGCTAGCGGTTCCATTATCGGCCACAGTTTCAATAGCATTGGATTAGGTTTCGGGGGAAGCGCGAGAGAATTAGAGCGACAGAGGCAATCTCAAATGTTGATTTTGCAGCAACAGCAGCAGCAACAACAACAACGATCGACGGAGAATTACGACGATTTGAAAAACGCAAAGGAAGACACGAAATTTTTTTCTCGACAAAGTTACACTGAATCTGATTTTGAAGACGACGATGGGGATTTCGACGAATACGAGGAGGAAGAAGATGAAGATGATGAAGACGATGAGTTAGATGATAGTCGCTCGTACGGAGATCCAGAAATCAGACCGATGCACACGACGACGACGACGACAACATCAACGATGACGACAACCATAATAAACGGATCCGGAATACCAGTCGTATCGCCTCCAGTCACGAGACTTTTGCACGAGCAGCATCAGCATCCTTCGTGGGTCTCAGAGTCTGGACCGGATGGAGTGCGATCTGCGCCGGGAACGCCTCGCGCTTCCTCGGCAAACAAGCAAAAAGAGGTCACAACGATGAATCGTGCGTATAACGGTAATCACTCTTCAATTCCAAACGCGCCAGCATCAACGCCGCAAAAGCTTTTCAACAGCGAGGCCGCGTCAAATAACATGAGTGACGGTGCGAATAACACGAATGGGTCATTTTTGGCGAGCAATAAGATCACTCCGACCACCACCAAGAGCGAGAAAACTAAAACAAAATTTGCCGCGCTAACGATTGATCCTTCTCGGAAAGTAGCATCGACTGCACCTACAACTAAGCGGTCCTATTTGTCGTCGGACTCATCGAGTGTGCGTAAGAGTATTCTCGAACACTATGACTACACGTTAGCGCGTCGGCGCTATAAAATGGACGCAGTTTCCCTGTACGAAGCGTGCGCTCTCTCTCTGCGGGATCGCCTTGTGGAGAGATGGTCAGACACGCAACAATTTTACGCCTCGAGCGAAGAATGTAAAGACCTGAAAATGGTTTATTACATGAGTCTTGAATTTTTAGTCGGACGTTCGTTGGGTAACGCTGCATCTAATCTAGGTTTACGAATGCCATACGCGGACGCTTTGAGAACGCTCGGGCACGAGTTGGAAGATATCGCGCAACGGGAAAAAGAACCGGCGTTAGGTAACGGTGGTTTAGGTAGATTGGCGAGTTGCTTTCTGGACTCCTTAGCGACGCAGAATTATCCTGGTTGGGGCTATGGCATCAGATATAAGTACGGTATGTTCGAACAAGCGTTGATTGACGGGAAGCAAGTCGAACTACCGGATTATTGGCTCACGAGCGGCAATCCGTGGGAAGTCGAGCGGTTGGACGTGACGTACAAAGTTCGATTTTACGGTCGCAGTGTTCAGTACACAAGAAAACGAAGAGTTTCTGTGAATACGAAAAACGATGATTGGTCGACGCCAGGAGCCGCTTCGGGTCTCGAGCGAACTGCGAGTCAACGCATGAAAACCATTCGCGAAAATCCCGAAAAGGAAAATTTCGGGAACGTGCATCCTCCCCACGGCACGCCGAACGGTGAATCTCGCATGAATAACGATGCTCCCGCTCCTCCGTCGTCTTCACCAGCGCCAAAAGATGAAGTCGATGAAACCGAAACGCGATTCTCCTGGGAAGGTGGCGAGATTGTAGTCGCGGTCGCCTACGATACGCCGGTGCCTGGATACGGGACCTACAACGCAAACAACATGCGCCTCTGGAGTTCAAAACCTTCGCACGAATTCGATTTGAAATCGTTCAATGCCGGCGATTACATAGCTGCAATCGAACAGAAAGAGCGCGGCGAAAGTATTTCCAGTGTTTTATACCCGAACGACGACACGCACGTGGGTAAAGAGTTGCGCTTGAAGCAGCAGTTTTTCTTTTGTTCGGCGACGTTGCAGGATATTTTGCACCAGTTTAAAAAATCCGCCGCTCGGTATAACAACAGCGTCATGAAAGCTTTTTATGCTGCCGGAAATTCTAACGCGGCGATAAAAAGTCCGTCGTCGACGAGTAGCGGAAACAACAACACCAACGCCATTCCAGGAATTCGAACTTTAAAAGATTTGCCCAAGCGCGTCGCCATTCAGCTCAACGACACGCATCCGGCAATTGGCGTTCCAGAATTTATGCGCTTACTTTTAGACGAAGAGTTGCTGTGCTGGGAGGACGCGTGGAGCATCACAAAGAACGTCTTCAGTTATACAAATCACACAATCATGACCGAAGCCATGGAAAAATGGCCGGTGCCGATGTTGAGCGAGCTTTTACCTCGGCACGCGGAGATTATTTTCGAAATTAACCATCGGTTTTTGGAAATTGTTCGCAAGAAATGGCCGGGAGACGAGCAAAAAGTACGGAGGATGTCCATCGTAGAAGAGTCGGAACCGAAAATGTTTCGAATGGCAAATTTAGCCGTCATTGGCTCTCACACCGTCAATGGAGTCGCCGAGATGCACACAAAATTGGTCAAGACGAATTTGTTTGCCGATTTTTGCGAGCTAGGGGATACCAAGTTTCGGAACGTCACGAACGGCGTCACGCCTCGACGATGGATTTTACAAGCGAACCCGAAGCTCGCGAAAATGTATACCGATCTCGCTGGACCTGGTTGGGTGAACGACATGAAGCGCCTCGAAGCGCTGCAGTCCTTTTGCGACGACGATGATTTTTGTGAAAGATTCCGAGCGATTAAGAAACAGAACAAGAGACGCGTGGCTTCGTTCTTGGAACAAACGTGCAGATTAAACTACAAAATCGCACCGAATGCATTGTTTGACATGCAAATCAAACGCATCCACGAGTATAAACGTCAACTTCTGAACGTTCTGGGTATTATCCATCGATTTGACGTCGTCTTGCGCGCGACGCCTCAGGAGCGTGCGAAAATTGTACCTCGAGTTTTCATCATCGCAGGGAAAGCGGCGCCGGGTTACGAAACCGCGCGTTTGATCATTCAACTCGCGTGCGCCGTCGCGAAAGTAGTCAACGAAACGCCCGAATGCGCCGGAATTTTAACCGTCTGCTTTGTTCCTAACTTTAACGTTTCCATCGCGGAGTTGTTGATTCCAGCGAGCGATATTAGCCAACACATTTCCTTAGCGGGTACCGAAGCTTCAGGCACCGGAAATATGAAATTTGCCATGAACGGCGGTTTAATCGTAGGCACGCGCGACGGTGCGAACGTCGAAATTGCGAGAGCCATTGGTAGCGATAACATTTTCCAATTCGGCGCGACCGTAGATGAGGTCAAGAGCTTAAAGAAAACCGCAAATACGCGGAATCCAGCGCCCGACGAACGTTTGGCGAACGTGTGCGCAATCATACACTCGGGTATTTTCGGCGACGCTAAGAAACTCGGTTTTAATCGTTTGTGTTCGAGCACGTTGACGCCGACGACGGATTCGTATCTCTGCGGCCACGATTTTGCATCCTATTTAGACGCACAAGCGCGCGCCGACGAGTTGTATCTCAACGAACGTTTGTGGACGAGGAAGAGCGTTTTGAGCGCCCTGCGCATGGCAAAGTTTTCCACCGATCGCACAATCAAGGAGTACGCCGAGAAGATTTGGAACGTCGAGGCGAAGGCGTTTTTACCGCAACACGTAAAAGAAAGACTCAAATCAGGTCGCAAATAGATTCGCAGATGCACAGTGTAAAAAAATAAATAGATATGTAATTTCTAGTAGGACTTCTACAACATTAACAAGCGCTATTCGTCACCAAGTAAATCAAAAGGATTCGAGGCTTTCTTAACAGCTCCGCTACCTGAAGATGTTTTTTTTCTACCGCTCGAGGCCGCGGCTTTAGAAATCCATCCACCACCACCGCTTCCTCTCGGCGCTCCCCCCGTCGCGGCTTTCTTTTTCTCTTTTACCGCTGGTTCTATCTTTTCTCCAAACAACAACGTCGCGCACTCGTCCTCAAACCACCCTTTATCTTCAGTTTCAATTTGCTCGATTCTATCGACCAGTCCCGGCAACTTTGCCAACCTCCCAACCTCCGCCGCCGTCCTCAATCCACTCTTATTCTCCAACGCTCTTAATTTTTTCACCTGAGCTTTCAAGTCCGCGAGTTCTTCGGCGTGCTCAATCGTATACACGATGGGTCTTTTCGATTTAATGCTGTCTATTTTTTCCACCACCTTCTCTTCCAATTTCGTAATCTGTTCTTTTCGTTTTTCTTTCTTCTCTTCCTCGGCTTTCGCTTTCGCGACGTCCAACTCGCTCAACTTCCCAGTCAACTCCTCCACCATGACCGATTGCTCTCCAGCAGTTAACCTTCCCTCCCGTATCATCTCGTCCAGCTGTTTCTCGACTAAATTGATTTTATTCTCAATCTCGGACACCGTGTCGTACATCTCCTGCTCTTCCTCCGTCAAACTCTCCATGTTGCTCAACTTTTGATCGCACTGATCAATGATCCCTTTAAACGCTTTCAAACGTTTCAAAAGCGCTC
>Ga0255778_10003007_pt1 | contig 14203 bp, 10 predicted proteins | sample 071ome_31_FD_179976 | JGI IMG/M metagenome (GOLD analysis project Ga0255778, IMG submission 179976) | Coastal salt marsh microbial communities from the Groves Creek Marsh, Skidaway Island, Georgia - 071405CT metaG (version 2) | ecosystem: Environmental > Aquatic > Marine > Intertidal zone >...
CTGCGGCACGAAAGTCGATATCACATCGCTTAGTGCCTCTTCTCTCATCGTCGTGACAGCGTGCGAAACATCGGTTGAATCAAGGATGTCGTTTCTTTGCTCATAGATGACTCCCCTCTGATCATTGGCAACATCGTCAAACTCTAAAAGTTGTTTCCTGATGTCGAAATTACGGCCTTCAACTTTCCTCTGCGCGTTTTCAATTGCCCGCGTCACCCAAGAATGCTCAATCGCTTCTCCCTCCGGCAGCTTCAAACGATCCATAATTGCTGAAACTCGATCGGACGCGAAAATCCGTAACAACGGATCCTCTAGCGACAAATAAAATCTCGACGAGCCGGGATCTCCCTGCCGGCCTGATCGTCCCCGGAGTTGATTGTCTATCCTTCGAGACTCATGGCGCTCAGTGCCAATGATGTGCAATCCTCCAGCCGCCAAAACCTCCTCTTGTCGTTGTAGCCATATGGCAGAATCTTCTCCCTCTGTTTTGCTACCACCCAAGACAATATCCGTGCCACGACCCGCCATGTTTGTCGCGATGGTGATCATCTTAGAACGGCCCGCTTGGGCTACGATCTCCGCTTCTCGCTCATGCTGCTTCGCATTCAATACTTGGTGGGGTAGTTTTTCCTTATCTAACAATTTTGAAATGAGTTCGGAATTTTCGATCGAAGTAGTTCCTACCAGTACCGGTTGTCCCTTTTGATAACATTCTTTGATGTCTGCTAACACGGCGTCATAGCGCTCCTTGCTAGTTTTATAAACCTGATCCATACGATCATCGCGGACCATCGGCTTATGGGTTGGAATAATAACGGTCTCCAAACCATAGATTTGCTGGAACTCATATGCCTCAGTATCTGCAGTTCCAGTCATGCCAGACAACTTGTCGTACATTCGAAAATAATTTTGGAATGTTATTGAGGCTAGCGTTTGGTTCTCTTTCTGAATAACCACATTTTCTTTTGCTTCCACTGCCTGGTGCAGTCCATCAGACCATCGCCTGCCAGACATTAATCGACCAGTAAATTCGTCAACAATAATAATTTCATTGTTTTGCACAACGTAATGTTGATCGCGGAAGAAGAGATGATGTGCCCTGAGGGCTGCATAGAGGTGGTGAATTAGCGAGATATTAGACGGGTCATATAGCCCCTCTCCAGATTGCAACAACCCAGCTCGGGAGAGCAATTCCTCGGCTCGCTCGTACCCGCCTTCGGTCAAAATAACCTGATGCGCCTTTTCGTCAACGGTGAAATCACCCTCATCTCCCTCCGTTTTCGATATACTCAACTGAGGAGCGATCTTATTAATTTTCGTGTAGAGGTCAGTATTGTCGTCAGCTTGCCCAGAGATGATCAGTGGTGTTCTCGCCTCATCTATTAATATGGAGTCGACTTCATCAACAATCGCGAAGGATAAGTCTCTTTGCACCTTATCCTGCGTTTGGAATACCATGTTGTCTCGAAGGTAATCAAAGCCAAATTCATTGTTCGTACCGTAAGTAATATCCGCCGCGTAGGCCTTGTGCTTTGTCTCGTGATCCTGACCAGAGAGGTTAACGCCGACACTCAAACCCAAAAACTCGTAAACCGCTCCCATCCAACTGGCATCGCGCTTCGCCAAATAATCGTTAACGGTGACTACATGGACGGACTTTCCTGACAGCGCATTGAGATAAGCGGGCAAAGTAGCAACGAGCGTTTTTCCCTCTCCAGTGCGCATCTCCGAAATTTTTCCAGAATGTAGCGCGATTCCCCCGAGAAGTTGCGCATCAAAGTGACGCATACCAAGAACGCGCCTACTGGCCTCTCGAACTACCGCAAAGGACTCCACCAATATGTCGTCAAGCGATTCACCTTCCAAGATTCGCCCTCGGAGTTCGGAAGTTTTATTTTTTAAATCTACGTCGGGAAGGCTTTTCAATCCCTCTTCCAGAGCATTGATCGCTGCAACTGATTTTGTGTAGGATTTTAGGAGCCGATCATTCCGGCTTCCAAAAACACCTTTTAACATTTTGGAGAACATTATCTGAACTTTGCGGGACTGTTTTTATTAATCGATTAGTCTACCATGAGCAAACTACTGATGAGGTTACATTCTAAGCCTTGAGAAGGCCCAACACGGCCGCGAAAAACGACAATAACGATTAACAGAAACATTGACGACCCACATATCAAAAATCATCTCAACTTCGCCAGTTCTAAAGATTCTTCAGGGAAGAATAAGCGAGGAACAGAAGCTCGAGAAGGACCTGATGGAGCACATCCCAAATAACATCAGGCGCCTGATTGCCCATACATCCACGTCAGGCGCTACTGCAACGATCTACACTAATAATGGCACGGCCGCAGCACGGCTAAGACAAATGATCCCACGATATCAGCAACTGCTACAAACTAAAACAACAAAAAAAATTACAATCGAGGTCAAACCATTACCACCTTCGACTAGCGTGCGAGGGGGGCAAACAAAAAAGCTTTCCACCGCCGCTCGAAACGCGATTGGTGATATGAAAAAAATACTTCGCGACTGATAAGGCTGGTCGGTCAACTGTAGATCTTAGACTGTGATCGATCTCTCACCGACCAAAAGGGTCAGGAGTCTGCAATTAACTCAGGCAATTTGAAGGCTTGAAAAGACGACTCCATCAACACTAGAGGTCTTTGAAAACTCGATTTGCTCCCATGCGCTCTCAGTCTCTATTAGTTTTCTGAGTAGCAAATTATTCAGCTCGTGCCCGGATTTGTAAGCGGAGAAGGCCCCAATAAGAGGGCGTCCAAGCAGGTATAGATCACCGATGGCATCAAGCGCCTTGTGTTTCACGAACTCATTCTCGTAACGCAAACCGCCAGAATTCAAAATACGATATTCATCCATGACGATCGCATTATCAAAGCTGCCCCCTAGTGCCAATCCCTGAGACCTTAGCATTTCCACATCCTGCATAAACCCAAAAGTGCGCGCCCGGCTCACCTCTTTAGTGTACGACACAGTTTTAAAGTCCAACTCAACAGAGAGGTTTTTTTCAGCAAATGCTGGATGATGAAAATCAATAGCGAAGTCGATCTTAAAACCATCATAAGGCTTAAATTCAACCCACTTATCACCAGATTCAACTCTGACAGACTGCTTTACTTTGATAAATTTCTTAAATGAGGATTGTTCCTCTACGCCTGCAGACTGGATAAGGAAGACAAAGGGTGAGGACGAGCCGTCCATAATCGGGACCTCGGGTGAAGTGAGATCAATAAACGCGTTATCAATTCCCAGTCCACATAGCGCGGACATAAGATGCTCGACTGTCTGCACTTTGACCCCGTCCTTTTCTAGGCAGGACGACAATCTTGTATCAACAACCGAAAAGGGGTTTGCCTCAATCGAAACAATGGGGTTTAAGTCAACGCGCCTAAAGACGATTCCCGTATTAGGAGCTGCTGGCCGCAACGTAAGCGTAACTTTTTTCCCCGTGTGGAGGCCGACCCCTGTTGCTTTGACGAGATTTTTTAATGTTCGTTGCCGGATCATGTGACGAAGCTTTATATATTCCGTGATTATTTCATATAATCCGCTGCCGGCCAAGGACCGGGGTATTTCATTCTCGTCTAATCAGCTTGTCGCCTAAGAAACGCCGGAATGTCTAGATCCTCGACACCATCACGCTTCAACGCATCTAAGGTGCCCTGTCGGCCCCTGCGCCTAATAACCGCCGGCACATTTTCACTATCGCTCGCCACCTCAGAAACAGCGTCATCAGTTCCTGTACGCAAGACCGACAACGGTTGTGTGGACCTCCTTGCGTTTGATCCTATGCCCGTCGCCACGATGGTAACTCGAACCTGATCCTCTAATCCCTCGTCTATAACCGTTCCGACGATAACAGTGGCGTCCTCTGCGGTGAAATTCCGTATTGTTTCCATGACCTCATGCACTTCTTTCATCTTAAGGTTGAGTCCGGAGGTTATGTTGACAAGGACCCCTCGAGCACCGTGCAAATCAACCCCTTCTAGTAGAGGACTCGCGACAGCGCCCTCAGCCGCCTTTCTCGCCCTATCCTCACCGCTAGCCACATTAGACCCCATCATTGCCATACCCATCTCTGACATCACGGTCCGCACATCAGCAAAGTCTACATTGACCAATCCGGGACATTTTATGACCTCAGCAATTCCAGATACAGCGCCCAATAAAACGTCGTTGGCCGCCTTAAATGCATCCAACATCGACACGTCATCACCCAACACATCCATTAACTTCTCATTTGGGATCACAATTAACGAGTCCACATTTTGAGTTAGGGCCTCAAGCCCCTCTGCCGCTACAGATTGACGCTTGCCTTCAAAGAGAAAGGGTTTGGTCACCACCGCAACAGTCAGAACGCCAAGTTCTTTCGCAACTTCAGCAAATACGGGTGCCGCTCCGGTTCCAGTTCCGCCTCCCATGCCTGCCGTGAGAAACACCATATCGGCACCGTCAATCAAGTCCGCTATCGTTTCTCTATCCTCGATCGCAGATTGTTTCCCAACACTTGGGTCAGCGCCAGCCCCCAATCCTTTGGTGATTCCTACACCAAGTTGCACGATTCGATCCGCTTTGTTCTTGGCAAGAGCTTGAGCATCGGTATTTGCACAGATGAACTCAACACCTTCCACACCTTTTTCAATCATGTGATCGACCGCATTTCCACCACAACCACCAACACCAATCACCTTGATTACGGCCTCTTGCGACTTTGCGTCTACGATTTCGAACATATCAACTTGCCCTCGCTTTTGTTGCACATGATAACAACTTAGACTGACCGTTACTACATTGATCTCTTAGAAATTTTTTTGGAACCATCGCTTCATTTTTGATGCCACCTCTTTCACAGATCCATTTTTAATTTTGTCGACCTTCTCTTTCTCAAGCTGGGAGACCCCAGTCTCAAGCAGACCTGCCGATGTTGAATATCTTGGGTTCCGCAACACTTCCGACAATGACCCCGTGTACGCCGGTGTGCCTAAGCGCACCGGCATGTGCAAGACTTCCTCTCCAAGTTCGACCATACCCTCCATCGCGCTACTACCACCCGTAATGACCACACCCGAAGACAAGAGCTCCTCAAAACCGCTCCGACGAATTTCAGCGAGCACCAACGAATAGAGTTCCTCCACCCTGGGCTCAATCACCTCGGATAACATCTGTCTAGATAACTTCCTGGTCGGGCGATCTCCAACGCTAGGAACTTCGACCACCTCGTTAGAATCTGCCAAGCTTCGGTGCGCGCACCCAAAGCGTCTCTTAATATCTTCCGCATCCTTAGTTGGTGTTCGGAATGCCATTGCAATGTCGTTTGTTATTTGATCTCCTGCAATCGGTAATACCGCGGTGTGTCTTATCGCCCCCTGAGTAAAAATCGCGATGTCGCTCGTTCCGCCGCCAATGTCTATAAGGCACACTCCGAGATCCTTTTCATCGTCTGATAGAACCGCTCGCGCAGACGCTAGGGGTTGCAAAACAAGGTCAGAGACCTCAAGTCCACAACGTCGAACACACTTCAATATGTTCTGCGCAGCAGAAACAGCACCAGTGACAATGTGCACCTTGACCTCTAACCGCAGCCCCGACATCGCGAGCGGCTCTCGAACGTCCTCTTGCCCGTCGATCGCAAACTCTTGATTTAAGACGTGAAGGATTTGTTGATCAGAGGCAATCGGAATCGCTCTAGCGGTCTCAACTACGCGATCAATGTCAGCTTGCGTGACCTCATGGTCCTTGACCGCCACCATACCGTGAGAATTGAAACTTTTAATATGGCTTCCGGCAATACCGGTCCACACCTGCTTGATTTTGAAGTCTGCCATGAGCTCTGCTTCCTCCAGAGCCCGCTGAATCGCACTAACCGTGGATTCAATATTGACTACAACGCCCTTTTTCATTCCTCTGGAGGACGCACTGCCCAAACCGATTACCTCGTATCCCCCATCGTCAGTCACCAATGCGACAACCGCTGCGATTTTTGAAGTCCCAATATCGAGCGCAACTATGACATTGGAGTTCTCTCTGACCTTATTCTTCGTATTGTTTTTCGCCCATTCCATATCACAATCAACTCAGACTAGGGGATTAATAAACTGTAGAGCTTACAGAAAAACCGTTCGCGTAACGCAAATCGATGTAGTCAACTTTGCTTCCCAGGGATTTCTCCACCTCTGGCAAAAATCTCATGAACCGGAGGAAACGAGGCTCTAGATTTTCTTTTCCAAGCGCGAGTGTCGGCCCACCTCTCAGACGAGCTAACCAAGAGCGCTCGTCGCTTAGACCCAAGTACTCCAGACTAAGGCCAGAACCCTGCAACAGACGGTCAAGCTTCAGATATTCACGAACCACTGTTTCATGCGAGTTAGGAGGACCGGACAACATGGGCAGAACCTTACTTGAGGGAACTTCAAAGAGGACCCCGCCAGAATCCAACAACCCACCACGCTCCCAGCGAGCAATCTCTTTTCTTTCCTTGACATAAACTGTAAGCGACCTAGGCCAATCTCGTGTTATCTCGACCGATTCAATCCTCGGAATTTCCTCTAATGCGCCCTTGGCCGCATTCAAATTCAAGTTCAAGAATCCACCTTTAAAGTTCCTGACTATGGTGGATCTTAAGCCGTCTGCTTCTAGATGCTGAACGTCTCCGCGCACATTGATGACATCAACGTCGAAGTAATCAGTATTCATCAAAAACGCCGCCCCTGATAATAGAAGATACGTTGTCGATCCTAGCCATAGCAGCGCGCATATCTTGTTTAAAAGACGATAGTTATGCCACATCTGTAGTTAACAATATCTTTAGTACAAGTTCATCAAACGATAACCCTGCCGCTCTCGCGGCGAGGGGTACGAGGCTGTGGTCTGTCATTCCCGGCACGGTGTTAACCTCAAGCACCCAAGGCTGATGATTTTTATCTAACAGAATATCGACCCTGCCCCAACCACTGCAATCAAGACTTCGAAAAGCTCTTATTGCCATTTCTTGCACTTTGACGTCAACACTCTCTTCGAGTCCAGAGGGACAAAAATACTTCGTATCACTGGAGTGATATTTCGCTTCGTAGTCATAGTTATTATTGGGCGCAACTATCCGAACCACTGGCAAAGCAATTCCATCGAGAATAGCGACAGTCAACTCGTCACCCTCAACGAAATGTTCAACTAAAACATCGCTGTCATACTTCAACGCGTGCTCGAAAGCTGTCTCGAGCTCATCCGCGGAACAAACTTTCGTAATCCCAATGGTTGAGCCCTCTCTCGAGGGCTTAATAATGACCGGATAATCTTCACCGACCATAAAATCCGAGAGGTCATCGACAGATCGAACAACACAAAAACTGGGCGTCGGAACGCCACTATGCTCAAAAACAATTTTTGATCTGATCTTATCCATTGCTAGCGCACATGCTGCGACACCACTGCCGGTGTATGGCATCCCTATGGTATCGAGATAGCCTTGTATCGAACCATCCTCTCCACCTCGTCCATGCAGCATGACGATTGCTCTGTCAATGTCAGTAATTTGTTCGTGCCAATTCTCTGTGCCGGTGTCGACCAACCGGGCATGTAGCCCTTGACGCTCTAGAGCTTCGTAAACCGCCACACCAGAACGAAGTGATACCTCTCTCTCGGAGGAGAGCCCACCGAACAACACACCAACACGACTTGAATTAAATGCGGCTGTCAAAGACTCTCTCCGACTACCTTGACTTCTGTTTGTAAATCAATCTTGAACCGTCTCTTGACGGTTTTCTTTATTTCAATCATCAGGTTTTCAACATCCCGACTGGTCGCCCCCCCGCAGTTTACGATGAAATTTGCGTGTTTAGTCGACACACTCGCGCCACCAATCGATCTCCCTTTAAAACCGCATTCCTCGATAAGCCTAGCCGCGTAGTACCCGTTCGGATTTTGAAATACGGAGCCGCAATTTGGTTGACTTAAAGGCTGTTCCGCAACACGCTTCCTCAAAAGATCCTTGATTTTTTCCCTGGATAGATCTGAGTCACCCAAACTGAAACGGAACGTTCCACCTAAAAAAAATTCCTCACCATCAAAATTTGGCTTCACGCATCTGTAAGAAACAGAGAAATCTGAGGGCAGCCTTTGTCGCACTATTCCCTCTCGCGTTACGGTTTTCACGCTCTCGATATGATCCCATGTCTCTTGCCCGTAACACCCCGCGTTCATCGTCAATGCTCCTCCAACAGTCCCAGGAATGCCTGCCATAAACTCGCCCCCATGGAAACCCTTGGTCGCAGCAAAGCGAGCGAGCTTGGGAACTGGGACTCCAGCACTCGCGTAGATCAATCTCTCGCCCCCAACATCCGAAATGCGTAGATCAGAGAGCCCTCTGTGAGTGTAAATCACTAGCCCTGGAAATCCACCATCTCTAACCAACAAATTACTGCCTAGCCCCAAAAATAAAAAAGGAGAATCCAGGTGTTGGCCAGACTTAAGGAAAGCAACCAAATCTGACTCGGAAGATGGCGAATATGCGAAAGCCGCATCCCCACCAATTCTCAAGGTGTTTTTTTTCCACATCGGTACATTGGTCTGAATTCGAGATTCAATTTTCACGACTATACTCACCTGGGCAAGCCTACAACACCGTCATCCCGAGAGGTACTTAGCTGGGTGGCGAGTAGCGCGGGCACCTGAACAATCGACCCAGCACCCATCGTGACCAGGACCCCTCTGTCACTGATCGCCTCAGGAAGCACTGCGATCAGTGCGTCAAAATCTTTAACGCAGATCGGTTTGACCTTAGATGTCATCTGGATCGAGCTTGCCAAGTTATCAGCAGTAATACCAGGTATGGGGAGTTCTCCAGCCCCATAAATTTCTGTCAAGATCAGCGAGTCGACTTTACTCAAAATTCTTACAAAATCATCAAAGCAATCTCTGGTCCTAGAAAACCTATGTAGTTGGTAGACTAATGTCATTTCTCTATCCGGGTAAGCCTCTCTGATTGCCTCAAGGGTCGGCGCTACCTCGTTGGGATGATGGCCATAGTCGTCGATCAACTTGACCGTTTTACCGCCCAAAACGACATCTCCCAAATGCTGCATCCTTCTCCCGACCCCCTGGAACTTCTCTAACGCACGGCAAATAACTTCATCGCCAATTCCCAACTCAGTCGCCACCGCAATTGCTGCGAGACTATTCAGCACGTTGTGCCTGCCCAGACAATTCAAGCGAATGTTGAGGTCTGGATACTCTTTTTTGTTAGCTTTTAACTTACGTCGCACGATAAAACTCATCGCACCACCGGAGTAACTCGCCTGTAATGCGCGGACCTCTGAATTTGCTGAAAAACCGTATGTTACGACCTGCCGTGATAGTCTCGGCAATAGTTGCCTGACTCCGATGTCATCAATGCACATGACAGCGCAACCGTAAAAAGGGATATGTGACACGAAGTCATTAAACGCCTGGATGAGTCGATCGAAGTTATGATCGTACGTCTCAAGGTGATCGTGATCGATGTTAGTTATGACGCACATTGTCGGACTAAGATGAAGGAAAGATCCATCAGACTCGTCCGCCTCCGCGACGATGAAGTCCCCCGCCCCGAGCTTCGCATTGGCCCCGACGGACTCGAGTCGGCCACCAATGACGTAAGTCGGGTCTAAACCGCCCTCAGCGAGTATACTCGCGACCAAGCTCGTTGTTGTGGTCTTGCCGTGTGTTCCCGCAACTGCGATTCCACTTTTAAATCGCATTAATTCAGCTAGCATCGCGGCTCGTGGCACGACTGGTATGCTTTGTTTTTTTGCGTACTCGACTTCAGGATTCCCGTTACCGATGGCCGTCGAGACCACTAAAACATCTGCGCCGTCAACATTCTTTCCTGAATGACCGATAAAAATCTTGATGCCAAGATTCCTCAATCGCTCGGTAGAATGCGATGATCGCAAGTCAGACCCCGACACACAGAACCCAAGGTTGTGCAACACTTCAGCAATACCACTCATGCCAGACCCACCAATTCCGACGAAATGAATTGACTTAACTTTGTGTTTCAACGAAACATCTCCTCAAGACGTGCACACATGTCATCAACGGCTCTCGCGGATGAATATTTCTGTGCTGAACCAGCCATGTCTCGCAACCGCTCCCGCGTTAACGTCGATAAAAGATTCGATAAATGATCAGCGGTGAGATCTTTATCATCTAGCAAAAGACACGCGCCAATTTTCTCAAGGTGGCTTGCGTTCACTCTTTGATGATCGTCAACTGCAAATGGATAAGGTATCAAAATGCTGGCAACACCAGCTGTCGCGATTTCCGATACTGATAGGGCACCTGCTCTAGATATAACCAAGTCGCAGACGGCATACTCGGCAGCCATATCATCAAAAAATTCAACCACCCGCGCATCAACACCATACTGCTCATAAAGATTCGAGACAAGCGTCGAATTGCCGCCGCCTGCTTGATGGACAACTATCGGTCTTAAGAGGGCTGGCATTTTCGAGATAGCGAGTGGGACCAATTCATTAAATTTCCGGGCTCCAAGGCTACCTCCGGTTACCAGCAAACAAATAGGGCCAGTTCTCCCACTGTATCTACCCATTGGGGACATCATGTCATTAAAACTTTTTCTTATGGGATTACCAACAAATACTCCGCCGTTCAGCACACTCGGAAAACCAAGAAAAATTGTTTTACTGAACTTTGATAATAATTTATTAGCCAAACCTGGTACCGAGTTCTGCTCATGAATAACCAAAGGGACACGCGCAAGGACAGCAGCAACTCCGCCGGGAATACTGGGGTAGCCACCAAAACCCAAAACAACATTTGGCTTCATTTTTAAAATAAAAATAAGCGCTACGGAAATCGCCCTTATGAGATCAAAAGGGAGACGCAACAAGCGCGAAACACCTTTTTTCCGAACACCCGAAAAATTCAACAACAACGTCGGGTACTTGTCTTTGGGGACAAGGCGACCCTCGAGCCCGTGAGTACCCCCCATCCAATAGACCGACCAACCCAAATTGGAGAGACGCTCAGCCATCGCTAAAGCAGGGAATATGTGTCCCCCAGTACCCCCTGCTGTTATCAAAATCTTTGGCTTCAAAGACTCATACCTTTCATCAAAATACGATTCTCATAGTCAATCCTAAAAAGAACCCCTATCGCCAAACAATTCATCATCAACCCACTTCCGCCAAATGACAACAAGGGTAACGTTAACCCTTTGGTTGGCAGCAAACCAACGTTCACCCCCATGTTGATCAAAGACTGCACGCCAATCCATACACTCACACCGTAGGCCACCAAAGATGAAAAATAGCGCTCTAGTCGAGCCGCTTGATTACCGATCATTATCATACGAAGGACTAGCCATCCAAATGCTGCAACGGTGAGAGCGACTCCGACGAAACCCATTTCCTCGCCAATTACCGCGAGAATAAAATCCGTGTGAGCCTCTGGCAGATAAAATAATTTTTCAATACTCCCACCAAGCCCGACTCCAAAAATACCCCCACTACCAAACGCCATTAATGCATGAGAGAGCTGATACCCTGTGTTAAAAGGATCTGCCCATGGATTCATAAATCCGAAGACCCTCTCCGTTCTATATTCTGAACTGAAGATTAAAGCCACGAATGCCACACATAACAGTACGGTCAAGGTAGCAAACCATCTCCAATTCATGCCTCCAAGAAAGAGTGCACCCATCGCGATTGCGGTAATTACAACGAAAGAACCGAAATCGGGCTCGAGCAAAAGAAGGACTCCAGTAACAAGCATGACGCCGAACAGCGGCATAAACCCGTTCCTGATGCTCGACATGTGTGACGCTTTTCGAATCGTGTAGTCAGCTGCATAGATGACAACTGCAAACTTCATAAATTCGGACGGTTGAAAACTTAACCCGGCAAATCGAAACCACCTCCGGCTATAGTTAGCCTCATGACCTATCCCAGGAATCAACACCAGGAACAACATGACGAGGCCTAGCAGGAACAAGAGGGGAGCAAAGTTTTGCCAATACTTGACGGAAACTTGCGTCGCAACGAGCGCGAGAGATACCCCGATACATAAAGCCAGCAAATGCCGTGTAAGGTATTGGTAAAGATTACCCCCCGATAGAACGGAATTTTCGGCAAGCGCGATCGACGAAGAGAACACCATGACTACACCTAGACCCAACAAAGTAATCGTCAACCAAAATAAAATCTCATCAAAACCGAGTCTTGATTGGAGCTGACTGCTCGCTGAATTTGAAAGTTTTCGATCAATCATGAGAGAGACATCCTGTTTACTTCTCTCGCAAATGTTTCTCCTCTGTGAGCATAGTTTTCGAACATATCGAAACTGGCGCATCCTGGCGACAAAAGAACCACACCGCGTTCGCCTAGCATGTTGAGCGAGACCTTAACTGCCTCACGCATATCCGAGACACCGACAATCGACACGCCACTAGCCGAGATCATCTCATGGATGAGCCCTGCATCTCGACCCATCAAAACCACGCATAAGACTTTTTTTGAGAGTACTTGATTAAGTTCCGTAAAGTTTTGTCCTTTTGATTCGCCACCCAAAATTAATACACATGGACCGCTTACACCAGTTATCGCAGCAAGAGTCGCCCCAACATTCGTAGCTTTCGAATCATTCAAAAATGTAATTCCTCGAATATTGCCAACAATTTGCATACGATGATTTAATGGCTCATACAACTCGAGCGCTCTTATTCCCTTTTCATCGATGTCAACAACCTGATTAGCTATCGCTAGTGCCGCTAAGGCATTTAGAACGTTATGTTGACCACTAACACTGAGGCCAGAGACAGGGCAAATATCGACATCTCCCCGGCACAGCATACGCTCTCCCATAACCTCTCGAGTTCCCCACTCACTGTCAGATTGAGGGACTGCTAACCCAAAACTACCCGCCGCAAGGTCGTGAGACAACAAAGCGCGGGCTTGCGCGTCGTCACGGTTAACAATTTTTCGGCTCTCACCATGAAAAAGCCGACCCTTCGTTTGTTTGTAATCGGAGTACGAGGGATAACGATCCAGATGGTCTTCGGACAAATTAAGAACAGAAGTCACCGAAAAATCCATCGCATATAGTGTTTCTATCTGAAAACTTGACAACTCGATCACAAACACATCGGGCTGCGCCCTCTCGCCGTGTTCGATGGCATACAAAATATCCAGTACTGGTACCCCAATATTTCCAACGGCAATCGCATCTTTCCCCTGCCCATTTAGAATTGCCTCGACCATCTTTACAACAGTGCTTTTACCATTGGTGCCGGTTACAGCGACCGTATGAGCATGCATTCGCTCTTTATTCTCAAACATGAAAATTTCGACATCACCAACAATTGGCTTACGCCGTTCATTTAGATTTTCCAATCGAAGGTCAGCAAGTGGAATCCCGGGGCTCGGAATAATGACGTCGACTTGCTCAAAATCGAATTTGGAAAGATCTTCAAGAAATAACTTAGCGTCAGGTAACTCATCGATTATCGAGGATATACCAATCGCATTTCGATCGCCGTCCCACACAAAGACCCTCAGCCCCCTACTAAGAAGCCAACGAACAGCCGAAACCCCCGTCTTCCCTGCACCCAAGACCAGTGCGCTATCGCCAAACGGAAACTTATAACTCATTGTCCAAAGGCCGTGATCATGAAGGATCCTCAGGAGAAACTTGAATATTTATCTGAGCTTGAGCGTGGAGAGGCCGATCAATATCAGCATCATGGTGATAATCCAAAATCGAACGACCACCTGATTTTCTTTCCATCCTTTTAACTCAAAGTGATGATGTAGTGGCGCCATCCGGAATACTCGTTTGCCAGTAAGCTTAAAAGATAAGACTTGAATCACTACAGATAGCGTCTCGACAACGAACACGCCGGCCATAATGAATAAGACAATTTCCTGATGAATCACAACTGAAACGACACCAAGCGCGGCACCAATCGACAAAGCGCCAACATCCCCCATGAACACCTCGGCGGGATACGCATTGAACCATAAGAATGCCAGCCCAGATCCGGCTAACGCAGCGCAAAAAACAACCAACTCGCCCGCACCTGGCACATATGGAAAAGCAAGATATCTCGAGAATTCGTAGTGACCGGCAACATAAGCAAACACCGCGAGTGCAGCAGCAATCATGACCGACGGCATGATTGCTAGTCCGT
>Ga0255778_10003024_pt1 | contig 14168 bp, 10 predicted proteins | sample 071ome_31_FD_179976 | JGI IMG/M metagenome (GOLD analysis project Ga0255778, IMG submission 179976) | Coastal salt marsh microbial communities from the Groves Creek Marsh, Skidaway Island, Georgia - 071405CT metaG (version 2) | ecosystem: Environmental > Aquatic > Marine > Intertidal zone >...
CATACATCACAGCCAAAGGCCCATTGGTCCATTTTGGCCTTAAATTCTTCTGGGATAGCTTCTCTTAATTCTATTGTTAAATAGGATATACATTTGCTGGCATCAATTTGATAAGGAGTTAGGGCTTCTGTGGGGCAAGCATCTATGCAGGCAGTACAACTGCCACAGTGATCTGTGGTGGGTGGGTCATATTCCAGTTCTAAATCAATAATCAGTTCTGCAATAAAAAAAAAGGATCCTACTTTTTTAGCAATTAAATTGGTGTTTTTGCCTTGCCAACCCAAACCGCTTTTGGCAGCCCAAACTTTATCCATCACCGGAGCTGAATCTACAAAAACACGCCCTCCTACTTCACCTATTTCTTGCTGAATAAAAAGCATTAATTCCCGGAGTTTTTCTTTAATCACAAAGTGGTAGTCTTTGCCAAAAGCATAGGAGGCAATTTTAGGGGCATCAGGGTCTTTTTGTTTTTGATCGCTGTGATAATTAAACAACAGCGACACCACACTTTTGGCTCCGGGCACCAACAATCTTGGGTCTAACCGCTTGTCAAAATGGCGCTCCATATAGGCCATCTTTCCATGTTTGCCTTGTTGAAGCCATTGTTCTAATTGGGGTGCCTCTTCGTTTAAAAAAGTGGCTTCAGCAATCCCACAAGACAAAAACCCTAGTGCTTTAGCTTGCTCTTTAAGCATTTGAGTATGCTTTGCTTGGGCAGTCATTAAAACAAGCCTTCTTGGCTATTTTTCAAACGACCCAGGTGTTTATAGGCCAGTTCGGTTACTTCTCTCCCTCTTGGCGTTCGCACCAAAAATCCTTGTTGAATGAGAAAGGGTTCATAAACCTCTTCTATGGTTTCGCCATTTTCAGACACTGCTGTAGCCAAGGTAGTGATGCCAACCGGACCTCCTTTAAATTTGTCAATTAAAGTGGTTAAAATTTTATTGTCCATTTCGTCTAAGCCGTGGGCATCTACTTGTAAGGCTTTGAGACCATATTGGGTAATGGTTAGGTCAATAGTGCCGTTGCCTTTAATTTGGGCAAAATCTCGAATGCGACGCAACAAGCCGTTAGCAATTCTAGGGGTTCCGCGGCTTCGTCCGGCAATTTCCAAAGCGGCATCTTGTGCAATAGGCACCTTTAAAATAGCAGCACTGCGTTCTACTATGGTGGCCAATAATTCGGTGTTGTAATATTCTAAGCGATTGCTAATGCCAAAACGGGCTCGCATAGGGGCTGTTAGTAAACCTGATCGTGTGGTGGCTCCTACTAAGGTAAAGGGGTTTAAATTGATTTGCACGGTTCTGGCATTGGGACCACTTTCAATCATGATATCAATCTTGTAGTCTTCCATAGCCGAATACAAATATTCTTCCACTATGGGACTTAAGCGATGGATCTCATCAATAAAAAGGATGTCTCGGGCTTCTAAATTGGTGAGTAACCCGGCTAAGTCACCAGGTTTATCTAAAACGGGTCCGGAGGTAAGTTTAATACCTACTTCAAGCTCGTTGGCCAAAATATGGGCAAGGGTTGTTTTTCCTAAACCTGGAGGGCCATGAAAAAGGGTATGATCTAATGCCTCTTTACGCTGGTTGGCAGCTGCCACAAAAACCTGAAGGTTTTCTAGCAGTGCTTCTTGTCCGGCAAAATCATCAAAACTCAGGGGCCGCAAGGCACGGTCTATGTCTTGTTCTTCGGGAGAAAGGAATTGGCCTGAAGCGTCTAAATGTTCATTCATTCTTTCAAAGATACTTCATTCCAACGAATCCATTAGTCTACTTGCAATACATGTCCTTGTGCCAATTGTTGGAGCCGATAGGGCTGTTCAATTTTGAGTCTTTTACCCGCCAAGGCGATCCACTTCTTTTGTTTGTAGCACGACAAAATTCGGATTAAGGATTCGGTGGCAATGCCAGCTAAGTTGGCCATATCTTCTCGGGTTAATTTAAGTTCTATATAGCCGTTGGAATCTGGTTTGAAATATTGAGGAAGTTCCAAAACAATTTCTGCCACCCGTTGATACATTGTTTTTTGTCCAAAGGACACAATTTTATTATCTGAACGTTTCAAATAGCTAGCCAGCGCCATTGTGACCCGCAGGGAAAACACGGGGTTAGCATTCATTAAATCAAAAAATATTTTTTTGGGCAAATAACGTCCGCGAACAGGCAAAATAGCCTTGGCCATTAAGTTGGTTCGATCTTCGCACAAAATGCTGCGTATGCCCAATAAAGTGCCGGAGGATAATAATTCAATAATTTGATTTCTACCATTGCTGCAGTTTTTACCAATTTGACACAAGCCTTCTTGAATGCAATAAATGCCATTGAGTGATTTTTTTTCTGAAAAAATAATCGCTCCACTTTCAAATTGAAAAGGAACCAGTTCGGCAGTAAAATCGTGAAAAAAACAGGTTTGGTCTGGGCTTTGAAAAGGGCATTGCTTGCAAGAAACAGAATTTTGGGGTTGCATAGATTTTAGGGTTAGGTTTTCTTACTAACTCAAGTATACAAAAAAATATTGGTTTTCTTTACTCATCCGTTTTTTTAAACCTTTTTATAAGAAATTTGTTCAACTTCAATAGGCAAAAATTATTCCCCTGATAATTATCTTATTTGGCGCACTTCTCATCATTATAGGGCTTAGAATAGATATTCCTTTTCTTTCTCCTGGAACAGATTACTTACAACTATCAAGGGGCACTGCACGCTATAATTGCGCATAAAAAACCCTTGACGGTTTGCCAAGGGTTTGTATAATAAATTGTAAAATTCTAATGCTGTAATTCTTCTTCTCCCTTTTTAAGCGGAATGTGTTGAGGCACATAATCTTCATCATGTCCGGGCTTAGAGTAGTCATAGGCCCAACGATGCACGTGAGGAATCTCACCCTCCCAATTGCCATGAAAATGCTCAATGGGTGCTGTCCATTCTAGCGTGTTAGAACGCCAAGGATTTTGTACGGTGGGCTTACCATAGAACATGCTATGAATAAAATTGTATAAGAAAACAATTTGTGCTGCACCAGCAATTAGAGCAAATACAGTAATCAATACGTTGATATCAGCTAGATCATCAAAATAAGGGAATGCGGTGTTTGTATAATAACGTCTGGGCAGTCCTGCCATACCAATAAAGTGCATGGGGAAGAAGACTCCATAGGCACAAACCGCCGTAACCCAAAAGTGTACATAACCCAAATTTTTATTAAGCATACGACCAAACATTTTAGGGAACCAATGATAGACGCCTGCAAAAAGCCCGTATAGAGCAGAAATTCCCATCACCAAGTGGAAGTGCGCCACTACAAAATAAGTATCGTGCACGTTGATGTCTAAGGTACTATCTCCCAAAATAATTCCGGTTAAACCACCTGTTATGAAAGTAGAAACCAATCCAATTGAAAACAACATAGCCGGATTCAGTTGCAGGTTTCCTTTCCAAAGGGTGGTGATATAGTTAAATGCTTTTACCGCTGAAGGGATAGCAATCAGCAAAGTGGTGAAGGTAAACACAGATCCTAAGAAAGGATTCATTCCTGAGATGAACATATGGTGCCCCCATACAATGGTAGACAAAAAGGCAATGGCCAATATTGAAGCTACCATGGCTCTATAGCCAAAGATGGGCTTTCTAGCATTGGTTGCAATAATTTCGGAGGTAATGCCCAAAGCCGGGAGCAATACAATATATACTTCCGGGTGACCCAAGAACCAAAAAAGGTGCTCATATAAAACTGGTGAACCTCCTTGGTAGTGCAAAACTTCTCCTTGAATGAAAATATCAGACAAGAAAAAGGAAGTGCCAAAGCTTCGATCCATGATGAGCAACAAGGCCGCAGATAAAAGCACAGGGAAAGAAACTACCCCAATGATAGCCGTTACAAAAAAGGCCCAAACGGTGAGCGGCAAACGCGTCATGCTCATGCCTTTTGTTCTTAGGTTGATTACCGTTACGATATAATTTAAAGAACCTAAAAGTGAGGAGGCAATAAAAATGGCCATAGAAACCAACCAAAGCGTCATGCCTAAACCTGAACCAGGTTGGGCTTGTGGTAAAGCACTTAAAGGCGGATAAATGGTCCATCCAGCAGCAGCAGGCCCAGCTTCTACGAAAAGCGAAATGACCATAATCACACTAGAAAGGAAAAACAACCAAAAGGAAATCATGTTCAACAAACCAGAGGCCATATCTCGAGCTCCAATTTGCAAAGGAATGAGGAGGTTACTAAACGTACCACTTAATCCTGCGGTGAGCACAAAAAAGACCATGATGGTTCCGTGAATAGTGACCAGCGCCAAGTAGACGTTGGGATCCATCACCCCGTTAGGGGCCCATTTACCTAAAAGAACTTCAAAAACACCAAAGGGTTGTTCGGGCCATGCCAATTGTAAACGAAATAAAAGCGACATGGCGATCCCAATAATCCCCATAAACAATCCCGTAATGAGATATTGTTTAGAGATCATTTTGTGATCTTGACTAAAAACATATTTCGTGATAAAGGTTTCTTTGTGATGATGTCCGTGATCCTCTTCGTGAATTTGCGCTGCTACTGTTGACATATCTAATCTGTTTTAAAATTTTATTGAATTACTTCTGCAAAAGTTTGCTGTTCTTCCATCCATTTTTCAAAAGCATCTGGCGACTCTACAATAATTTTCATTTGCATATTGTAGTGCGAGGCACCACAAATTTTATTGCAAAGTAATAAATAATCGAATTCATAGGGCTCTAATGCTTCTTCGCCATTGGCAATTAATTCTTGACTGCGGTCATAGCGAATTTTATTGATTTTTTTGACTTTCGCCACCACGTCTGGGTTGTTACGCATTTCGGTGGTTGTAACGGTGGGGGTAAAAGCAAATTCTGTGATCATTCCAGGAACACAATTCATTTGGGCTCTAAAATGAGGCATATAAGCCGAGTGAAGAACATCTTGAGAGCGCATTTTAAAAATCACTTCTCGTCCCACAGGCAAATGCAATTCTTGCACTACCACATCATCAAATCCGTTGGGGTCTGTGGTATCTATACCAACTAAATTGCGGCCATCAAAATCTTGTAAAAAACGTACGTTAGCATCACCTAAAACACCATCGTTTCCGGCATAGCGTGCTTTCCAATTAAATTGTTGTGCATAAAGTTCTACCACAAGGGCTTCATCGTTTTCTTCAACAGTCATGATGTTGGTCCAGGTGTAGAGTCCATATAATATTAAACCTGCTAAAGCAATAACAGGAATAATGGTCCAAACAAATTCTAAGCGATCATTGTCAGCATAGAACAAGGCTTTTTGACCTTTTTTGCCATGATATTTATAGCCAAAATAGTGCAACAAGGCTTGGGTGATGGTTTGCACAAAAAAGATGATGGCAAATGAAATCCACATCAAATTGTCATAATCTCCACCATGCTCAGAAGCCGCCTCGGGCAACAAAACGTCACCATAGGCCCAAAAAGAGAAAATGGTAATTAGATATATGAAAACGAGAAAACCAAACAGTAATCTTCCATTCCATTTGTTATCGTTATCATTAGCAATTTGAGTGTTTTCGCTTTTGGTTTGTGAGAGTTCAAAAATTTTAGTGATTTGCCACAAGCCGATTGCAACTAAAACAAGAATGGTAAGTGTCAATGCAATTGTCATCTATTCTATTCTTTTATATATTAATAATGAAAACGTTCACTCTCACCTAAATAGGGATCTCCTTTGGCTAAGAGGGGTGCTTTTGTTAATGCTCTAAATACAATAAACAAGAACAAGCCTAAGAAGAATAAAAATCCTCCTATTTCACTTGCTCCAATAAACCATTGATCGCCCACCGCTGAGGGCATGATCATATTATAAATATCCATATAGTGTCCTAAAACAATAACAATTCCTGCCATCACCACGATATAGTTGGTGCGCTTGTAGTCACTGTTCATTAAAATTAAAAGCGGGAAGATGAAATTCATCACGAGCATACCAAAAAAGGGCAGCGTATAATCTTCCATTCGCGTAATAAAATAGGTCACTTCTTCGGGGATATTGGAATACCATATCAGCATGAATTGTGAAAACCACAAATAGGTCCAAAAAACACTGATGGCAAACATAAATTTTCCTAAATCGTGAATATGGCTATCATTCACAAAATCTAAATAGCCTTGATTTTTAAGGTAAATGGTGAGCAAGGCAATAACGGTTATGCCGGTCACAAACATACTGGCAAAAACATACCAACCAAAAAGGGTACTAAACCAGTGTGGGTCAATAGACATAATCCAATCCCAAGCCATGATAGATTCTGTCACAATATAAAACACCAAAAAGGCTGCTGAAATTCTAAAATTCTTTTTATGGTTAGAAATATCTCCTGCTGGAGCAGCATCTTGCGCCAAAGAAAATTTTCTTGAAAAATAGCGGTATAGTGACCAGCCAGACAAGAAAATTATAGCTCTAATTAAAAAGAAAGGAACGTTTAAAAAGCCTGTTTTGTTTTGAATTATTTCATCGTGCGCCACTACCTCGGGATCCATCCAAATAAAGAGGTGATTCAAATGCATAGTGGAAAGGGCTAAGATTACTAACACAATTATACCTCCTGGGAGCAAATAGGCTGTTATGGCTTCCATCACGCGGAAGAGCACTATAGACCATCCGGCTTGTGCTGCTCTTTGAATGCCATAGAAAGCTAAAACTCCAAGGGCAATAACAAAGAAAAATAGAGCCGCAACATAGAGAGCTGCCCAAGGTTTGTTTTGTAGTTGATGCAGCAGATGTTCACCATGTGCAGTATCTTCATGTGACTCACCATGAGCATCATGGGCACTCATTGCGGTAGCAGCATGCTCATCATGAGCCGCATCAGTGGCGTGTTCGGTGGCTGTTCCATGTCCTTCGCCGTGGTGTTCTGTAGCGACCATGGCTTGTGCTTCTTCTACACTAGAAGGCATGGCTAGAAATCCCCAAAGGAGCCCTAAAAAGCCAACTGCCATAAGCACAATGGCAAAAATTTTCAGTTTATTGGGAAGTGTATATTGCATAGCTCTGAGTGCTTATTTTATTAGTTTACTTCTGAGTTCCATCACATGTTGAGCAATTTGCCAACGTTCTGTTGCATTAATCTGACCGGCGTGAGAACCCATTGCATTTTTTCCATACATGAGAACGTGATAAATGCTTCCAGGGGTAATATCACGATCGGCATAACTGGGAATTCCTAAGAATTTTTCCCGTGTCATTAAAATTCCTTGTCCATCTCCTTTGCTACCGTGGCAAACGGCACAATAAATGCCATAGAGTTCTTTTCCTTCTGCCTTGTGAGCATCAGAAACTTCTATGGGAGAAAGCAAGGTTGCTTTGGCTGCTTCATAACCCTCATTCGTATCAGGAAAGTCATAGGGTTCCCAACCTCTGTTCACGGTTCCTTGCACCGGAAGTTGGGCTTCAATGCCATTGGCAAAGGCTGCTGTATTGGCATAGGTTTCATAACCTACAGGCTCATACATATTGGGAAAATATTGATAATTGGGTTTTGACGCATCAAAACAGGCCTGCAGACAAAAAAGGAGTAGTAGCGCAAATAGGGAACCGAGTTGTTTCATTTAAGCGTTATTTTCAATAAGGGTTACTTCAATAGCTCCAGTTTTTTTGAGCAACTGAGTGAGCTTTTTTTCATTGTCATGCACTTCTACAGCAACTAAAAATTTGTCATCTGTGGTAAGTGGGTTGGGGTTTTCTGCATTTTTAAAGGGCCATAACTTACTTCTCATATAAAATGTAATCACCATTAGGTGAGCGGCAAAAAAGACCGTCATTTCAAACATGATTGGCACAAAAGCGGGCATATTTTCTAAGTAGGAGAAACTGGGTTTTCCTCCAATGTTTTGGGGCCAGTCTTCAATCATTATAAAATTCATCATGGTTATGGCAACACTAAGGCCAATACAACCATATAAGAAAGCCATAATGGCCAATCTTGTTTCTTCTAAACCAAGGGCTTTATCGAGGCCATGCACTGGAAAAGGAGTGTATACTTCTTCAATATGATGCTTTTCGGAACGAATTTCTTTGACTGCTTTCAATAGCACGTCATCATCGTCATAAAGCGCGTGAACTACTTGATTACTCATTTGGCGTCTCTTAATTTTTTATATTTCTCTCCAGACGATTTTAAGATCGTTTTTACCTCAGCTTGTGCAATTACCGGAAACGTTCGTGCATAGAGTAAAAACAGCACAAAGAAGAATCCAATGGTGCCAATAAAGATGCCTATATCTACAAAAGTGGGTGAAAACATGGTCCAAGAAGAAGGCAAATAATCTCTATGTAAGGAGGTTACAATAATCACAAAGCGTTCAAACCACATCCCAATATTTACTACTATCGAAATGATAAAGGAGAACATGATGCTGGTTCTTAATTTTTTAAACCACATGAATTGTGGTGAGAACACATTGCAGGTCATCATGGACCAATAGGCCCACCAATAGGGTCCAGTGGCACGGTTGAGGAAGGCATATTGTTCATATTCAACCCCAGAATACCAGGCAATAAATAATTCTGTTATATAGGCTACACCCACAATAGAACCGGTAATCATAATCACTATGTTCATCAATTCAATGTGTTGCACTGTAATGTAGTTTTCTAAATTGGATACTTTACGCATGATGATAAGCAAGGTGTTTACCATTGCAAATCCAGAGAATATAGCACCGGCCACAAAGTAGGGCGGGAAAATAGTGGTATGCCATCCTGGAATGACAGAGGTGGCAAAGTCAAAGGATACAATAGTGTGCACAGACAATACCAATGGAGTAGCTAAACCTGCTAATACTAATGACACTTCTTCAAAACGCTGCCAATCTTTGGCACGGCCACTCCATCCAAAACTTAAAAGACTATAAATTTTCTTTTGAAAAGGCAAAATGGCTCGATCGCGAATCATGGCAAAGTCTGGTAACAAACCCGTCCACCAAAAAACGAGTGAAACGGACAAGTATGTTGAAATGGCAAAAACGTCCCACAACAAGGGGGAATTAAAGTTTACCCAAAGGGAACCAAAGGTATTGGGAATGGGTAAAACCCAGTAGGCCAACCAAGGACGCCCCATGTGAATGATGGGAAACAATCCAGCTTGAATTACAGAAAAAATAGTCATGGCTTCTGCAGAGCGGTTGATAGCCATGCGCCATTTTTGTCTAAACAATAGGAGTACAGCAGAAATCAACGTTCCGGCGTGTCCAATACCTACCCACCAAACAAAGTTGGTGATGTCCCAGGCCCATCCAACGGTTTTATTCAATCCCCACGTTCCAATTCCGGTAGAGATCGTATAGATGATACAACCTATGCCCCATAAGAGAGCAGTTAGGGCAATGCCAAAAACAATCCACCATTGGCGGTTGGCTTTCCCTTCGATGGGTGCCGCAACATCAACAGTAACATCGTGATAGGTTTTATCTCCTGTTACGAGGGGTTTGCGGATCGGTGCTTCATAATGTGAGGCCATGAATATTTTCTATTATAAGTTTATACGTTTCTCACTTTGGTTTGATACATCACGTTGGGCTTGGTACCCACACTTTCTAGAAGGTGATACATACGATCATTTTCTTTAAGTGCAGCCACTTGACTGTCTTTATCATTAATATCGCCAAAGACCATTGCCCCGTTGCTACAAGCAGCAGAACAAGCGGTTTGGAATTCACCGTCTTTAATAGCTCTTCCTTCTAATTTGGCGTCCAATATGGTTTTTTGCGTTTTTTGAATACACATAGAGCATTTTTCCATCACTCCACGAGAACGAACTACTACATCTGGGTTCAATACCATTCTTCCCAAGTCGTTGTTCATATGATAATCAAACTCGTCATTCTTATTATATAAGAACCAGTTAAAGCGACGTACTTTATAAGGACAGTTATTGGCGCAATAGCGGGTTCCCACACATCGGTTATAGGCCATGTGGTTTTGACCTTGTCTTCCATGCGAGGTTGCTGCAACCGGACAAACGGTTTCACAAGGAGCATGGTTACAATGCTGACACATCACCGGTTGGAAAGTCACTTGAGGATTTTCGGAGGCTTGCTCCATTTCGCCAAAGGTTGTTAGCGAATCTCCTAAACCTGATATGTTATCGGCTGTTTCTTTATCGCCTTCAAAGCTCGTCTCTGAAGAATAATAGCGATCAATTCGCAACCAATGCATATCTCTAGACTTTCTGATTTCTTGTTTCCCTACAACAGGCACATTGTTTTCAGAATGACAGGCAATAACACAAGCACCACAACCGGTACAAGCATTAAGGTCTATAGAAAGGTTAAAATGATGACCAATAGAGCGGTCAAAATTTTCCCAAATATCAACTTCTGGAGAAGTGACAGGGGTTTCAATATGGTTTTTAGAAACTTTTGGAATGGGGTTCCAATAGTCTTTGTCTTTTGTGTTGAAAATCTCGAGGGTAGTTTCTTTCACAATGTCTCTACCCATGAGTGTGTTGTGCAATTGCACACAAGCAAATTCATGATAGCCTTCTGCTGCAGCAATGGTTACTTCTTGCACTTCTTTAGCACTGTTATAAAAACAATAGGCGTTGACCCCTACTTGCATTTCTTCTTGCAAGCCAAGTCGTTTGCCATAGCCAAGTGCCAAACCTACAGAGCCTATAGCTTGTCCGGGTTGAATGAGAACAGGTACTTTTAAAGTTTGATCTCCAACGCTCACCGAAGCATAGCTGCCGTTGAGGGCCCCATTAGCCACATTGACATTTTTTAAGCCCAAGGCCTTTGCATCGGCCGCTGATATTGTTAGGTAGTTATCCCAACTAGTTCGTGAAATTGGATCGGGGAATTCTTGCAACCAAGGGTTATTAGCCTGATTGCCATCACCCATTCCAGTTTTGGTATAGAGCACCAATTCCATGCCCTTTGACGAGGCTGCTGCAAGCGATTGCAAAGCAGCTGTTAAATCTGTTTCGGCAGGGTTTACTTCAGAAGTTTGAGCAGTACTATAAAAACCATCATGTAGGGCTGCACTCCAAGCTTTATCTACTAAAATATTTTCCTTCCAATGTTGTTGAATGCTTTCATAAAAATTGGCATTACTTCCCGCCCACTGCAAGAGCACATCTTGAAACTGTAGGGTGTCAAATAATGGTCTAATAGTGGGTTGTGCTAAGGCAAAATGTCCTTTTTTAAATTCATAATCGCCCCAACCTTCAAGATAGTGAGGGGTGGCAGCAATATATTGACAGGCCACAGCTGTGTCGTCTTCTTTCATGGCGAAAGAAACAGAGAGGTCTAGTTTTTTAATCCCTTCTGCAAAGGCTTCCCCATCAGGCATGCTATAAACGGGGTTAACCCCAACAAAAATAGCACCACCATAAGTACCTTCTTTAATACCTTTTATGACAGGGTCTAATTCGGCACCATTTTCTTTACGAATTAAACGAGGAGCAGCCACGTCCATAACATCACTCGCCAAATAGCGGTTGATAGCCAGCACAAGCTTTTGGGCTCCAACATCTTGAATTCCAGAAACAACAACAGCCTTATTTGCTGCTTTTTTTAAGGCACTAACGGCTTTATTCAAAGCATTTTCATGTGCTTCAGACAGGCTGCCCGAAACAGTTGCTCCCACTAATTTGGCATAGAGGTGAACTAAAATATTTTTTTGAGCTGAAGGGGTGGCAGGAATGCGATAGTCAGCAGCGGCACCACTTAACGTCATATTGGCTTCAAACTGAAAATGCTGTGACATTTTAGCTTGACCGTGGTCTTTGTGTGGGATTCTCGTTTTTGAATAGCCACTGTCATAGCCTCCTCCTTGCCAATCTCCAAGAAAGTCAGCTCCAATAGAAACTATGGTGTTGGCTTTTGAGAAATCATAATCAGCTAATGCACGAAGTCCATACGTGGCTTCAAAAGCATCAACGGCATCGGCAGAGGCCACTGTATCAAAATAGGCATGCTCTACGTTGGGATAGGTGCTTATAAAGTCAGCTATAATTTTTTCGGTGGTAGGGCTACTAAACGTTTGGGTAATCAAGGCCACTTTTTTACCAGAAGCGGCAAGTGCTTTTAACTTGGCGCCCACTTGCAGATGAAGGTCTTCCCAAGACACTTCTGTTCCATTGGCTTTAGGTCCTTGAAGTCTTTTGATATCATAAAGCGAAAGTACGGAGGCGTGTACTCTTGCATTGGCCCCTCCCAAAGTGGGGGCATCTGCATTATTTTCAATTTTAATTGGGCGCCCTTCTCTAGTTTTTACTAAAATGCTAGCAAAATCAAAACCATCAGCAATGGCTGTGGCATAGTAGTTGGCAACTCCAGGTCTAATTTGCTCGGGCTGCACCACATAGGGCACCGATTTAATGACCGGACCTTCACAAGCTGCAAGAGAAGCTGCTGCTGTACTAAAACCCACATATTTAAGAAAGTCTCTTCGAGAGGTATTACTCTCTTGAAGTGTTTTTTCATCACTCAAAAAGTCTTTGGGTAGTTTTGATGCAAATTCATCATGAGCAAGCTTTTGCACTTCAGTGTTTTGTGGGTTGAGTTGCTCAATTTGCTTCCAGTATGTTTTCTTTGATGCCATATATCTTAATTATATCGCTTTTAGTAGTGACATTTTCCACATTCAAGGCCACCCATTTGGGCAACGGTAAGGTTTTCAACTCCATATTTTTTGGAGAGTGCCTCATGAATCTTTTCATAGTAAGCATTGTCTGCTACTTGCACGTTGGTTTCTCTGTGACAATTAATACACCACCCCATTGTTAAAGGAGCATATTGATACATCACTTCCATTTCTTCAACAGGTCCGTGGCATTTTTGACATTCAATTTTTCCTACTTCCACGTGTTGAGCGTGATTGAAATAGGCAAAGTCGGGTAAATTGTGAATGCGCACCCACTTAACTGGTTGTGATTCCCCGGTATAACTTTGGGTGGTTTCATCCCAGCCAACAGCGGCATAGAGTTTCTTAATTTCTTTGGTATAGAAATCTTGAGTATAGCCGTTTTCTAAATCTTCTTCACCGTTGTATTCTGCAATGTTTTTGTGACAATTCATACAAACATTAAGCGACGGAATTCCGGAATGTTTAGAAACACGTGCTGAGGAGTGGCAATATTTACATTCAATTTGGTTAGCGCCAGCGTGAATTTTATGCGAATAGTGAATGGGCTGAACAGGCATATAGCCTTGGTCTACTCCAATTTGCATCAAGTAGCCATAGACAAAATAGGCACTGCTTAGCAGCAAGAAGATTACGCTTACAAATACTAAGAATTGATTTTGAACAAAGGCTTTCCAAATGGGAGTTCTTTTGGGCTTTTCTTCCGGTTCAATGTTTACACCACTCGCCGCAGCAATTCTAATGAGAGTGCGTTGAACCAAAACGAGCATTACCACCAATAGGGCAAAAACTAGAGCTAGCGCTGCAAGCACAATGTTGTTGGTGACATTTCCGGAACTTGAGGCAGCCGCAGCTGCACCAGGGGCTGCAACAGCAGCAACAGGAGCAGGGGGAATATAGTCTGTGTAGGCAAGAATATTATCAATATCGGTAGTGGAAAGCTGAGGAAATGAAGTCATCACAGACTTGTTGTACTCCTCATAAACAGCCACAGCCTGAGGGTCGCCAGATTTGACCATAGCGGTGCTGTTGTTGATCCACTGATAGAGCCACTCCCGATCATATTTGGCACTAACCCCACGTAAAGCTGGGCCAACTGCTCTCTTATTTAATTTATGACAAGCAGCACAATTGGCATTGAACAATGACTTTCCGGCTTTAACAGCTGCGTCATCTTGCGCAAGGGCTACTGAAGAAATTAAAAAAGAGAAAATGAAAAGTAATGGAAGTAGAAGCTTCTTGGTAGTTCTTACCTTTTCCATTTGGATATAATTGCTAGTAAAATACAAAAGTTTCAGTTCTAAAATCGGAACAAAAATAAGACATCGGCACCTTTTAACAAATGCATCTTTTTGTAAAAGAATTTAATTTATATTGATTCTAAATAATATTTACATTTTGTTAAATCTTAGGCCAATCTAGGAATAAATTTGTTTTTTTGTGAATTGTAAAACACAATGCTGTTTAAGTCTTATGCACAAAAGGATTTTATTCTTATTTAGTCTCATTATGTTGGGTAGTTTTGGTTGGGGTGT
>Ga0255778_10003025_pt1 | contig 14167 bp, 11 predicted proteins | sample 071ome_31_FD_179976 | JGI IMG/M metagenome (GOLD analysis project Ga0255778, IMG submission 179976) | Coastal salt marsh microbial communities from the Groves Creek Marsh, Skidaway Island, Georgia - 071405CT metaG (version 2) | ecosystem: Environmental > Aquatic > Marine > Intertidal zone >...
TTATCGCCCACCGACTTTCGACCATCCGCCATGCTGACAGAATAATTGTTCTCGACAAAGGTATGGTTGTCGAGGATGGCACCCATGATGACCTTGTTGCAGAAAATGGGCATTATGCTACACTTTGGAAAGTTCAAACTGGGGAACGGTAGGTGCTTCACCTATATTCTTGTCAGAATCAAGATTTTTTTTCTTCCAACTCCCTCTGTACTGACACTCCACGCGCCGGTACCGTTTGAAACGCATGCGTTTCAAAGGGCCCCCTCTGGAATTATTGCCGGGGCATCATTGAAGCATGATGTAGTGGTGCATAGAGTGTATGGACTGGAAGAAGTTCGCCGGACCCGCAATTCTCATTGGCATCGCCATCCTCATTTACGTTGGAATGAATTCCTATGTTGGTGCGAAATATGACGAAGGCGATACAGTTGAATATGGAGATATGATAGCGATATGTGGCTCATTTTTACTGTTGGTTTTATCGTGCTTAGGTTCAATCGTTTGGTTTGCATTTGCGTTGGGAGGTAAGACGCAAAAGACGGTTTTCCTAGCTGAAGTTCCAAGTAATTCCCAACATACCCCAGTTCCGCTTGCGAACGATTCGCATAACACGGTCGCACCTTCCACGATTGCTGGAGCTCCTGTGTCATATGTACAAGAGAAAATCATCATCGCAAAATCCGAAGGCGATACGGGGCAAATGGTTGGCTTCCTCATTATTGCTGGTAGTGTTTTGATGTTTGTACTCATGATAATCTTGGGATTCATGTGGGCTCTTTCTGGAATGGGTTCCGGTTTGGGGGGATCAGGTGGGTCCTGTGACGAAACCTGTGAATCTTTGGGTTCTGCTGCAGAATTCAGCATGTGGGCTTCACTCTTGCTTTTCCCATGTGGTGTGATTACTTTGGCGAGACCTTGGTCATGGTTTAATTCTGACCAAGATATCCGTGATCCTGTTGTGAAAGTAAGGATTGGTATTGTAGCAGGAATAGCATTAATTGCAGTAATCTCCTTTGGTTGGCCCGCTTTGCTTGTTGTGGGAATAGCGTTGGCTATCTTTGTAGCAGCAGGATGGTTGAATGGATAGGGTCTTCCCTAATACCCATGCGAATACAATTAATGTTTGAATGGGTTTTGCGTGGGTCATTTTAGACGCTACGGTCATGAAACCGGCAATGAAAGCAAGGTGTACACAGTTGTCGAAATGTATTCAGTTGAAGATAAGCAACTTGAGAACCCGAGCATGATCAAATTTAGAGAAGAGACGGGGATTGACCACGCTTCATTGGAAATCATAGCTTTGGTCGAATAATGTCACTGAACATACCCTTGCTTTCATCAGTCGAGATGTATAGAGGGTGTTATGGTCTGTGTTTGTTCTCGCTTTGAGTTCTTGATGCAGCAACCAAAACATAAGTGAGTTCAACGGTTCTTAGGCCCTCTCTTTATTGCGAGTTTTCAAATACTCTTCACTCTAGGGCATTATGTGTCTGAAGAGAAAACAATTCGAAAGTTGAAGAAACTCGCTAAGAGAATTCACACTCAAATGGAGAGCGTAAAAGACACAATGGAAGACCTTGAAATCGAATTTGAGGTGCTCAATCAACTCATCAATAGATTAGAAGCAAAGAGTGCTCAGCCATCCGAATTGATTGATGTCGATGATGAATACGAAGAAATGGATTTGGAAAACAGTTCAACAACGAGTACTGTAAATCCAAACGCACCTAAAAAATTCTAATCACTCTGCGACATGTCCTGTAATTCGGAGATGTTGTTCCAGTGATTTGGCGGTTGTAAATCCAATCGAGCATGACCAGCATTTGAAATGCTGTAATTCTTTTTTGTGTGATTCAAGTTCCTCTTTTGATGCAAATGATTCTTCACAGGCAGCACACTTGTGTATCATGGAATTTTTCCGCTGTTCCTCTTCTTAATTTATTTGGTAAATATTCAGCCTCATCCTCATTTTTGTGGCACTGTTCAACGTTTACAACGAAAAATGAAATCGTTGGTGGAATACCGCTATTTATATACTGATAGAAAAGAAGGGTAAAATTAGAACAATGTTAAGTCAGAAATTTTCAAAAACAACAAGCCTGCTACTGATCGCTACTGTTGCCCTTGCCATGGCAACAACAGTAAGCGCGGAAACAACGAACCCATCAACTGCCGCATGGTTGAACGACGGTGTGGATGACGGTCTACAACTTGTGACCTTCTTCCTCTTCTTCGTCGGATACATCTCCATGGGTGCAGCGTTCGTGTTTTTCATGTCAGAACGAAACAATGTGGCTCCACAATACCGCACAACAATGACCATCTCGGCATTGATTGTAGGTATTGCTGCCTTCCACTACTACTACATGCGTGGTGTGTATGTGGAGCACCAGATGGTGTCCATCGAATACAGATACATGGATTGGATCATCACTGTTCCACTCATGGCTCTCAAATTCCCGTCCCTTGTAGGAAAAGATGCCATCACTGATGCAAAGGTCGCTGGCCTGGGCTTCACTGGAGTCTGTTTTACTGGTGCACTCATCATGATCGGTTTCGGTTACCTTGGTGAAGCTGGCCTTATGGACAAATACCTTGCCCTCGCTCTTGGCGGCATGGGTTGGGTGATGATTATCATCGCAACCGGTACACCGTGGTCCAGTGGTAAGGGTGTCGACAACGACAAGATTGCTCCTGAACTCCTATGGTCAACAAATGCTCTCCGATGGTTCATCGTCGTTGGCTGGGTCATCTACCCAGTCGGTTACTTGTTCAGTCCTGAAGTAGCAATCATCGACCTTGGCTCACAAGGTGAGTTGATGATGGGTATTGCATACAACATCGCTGACATGATCAACAAGATTGGATTCGGTATCGTTGCGTGGATGGGTGCTAAGAAAGCAACCGCCGCTCTCGAGTGATTCCTTCACACGACAAGTCAAACCTCCTTCGAGACGGGGTGACCCCCCACCCCGTTTCACAAAGGATTTCAGATGGAAGTAGACAACGGTCTGCCAAGGATAAAGACGTTAGCCACTTTGGACTAGGGTTGTGGATATCGACCTTATTCTCTCACTCGCACTTGCGGGTGCTGTGCTTGGGGTTGTAGAAGGGATAAAACCCGGACCACTTCTTACCATGGTGATTCGAGAAACACTGTCAGGTGGCTTGCGTGCAGGGATATGGACTGCGGCAGCTCCGGTATTTACTGATGGGCCGCTCATTGTTCTATCACTTGTAGCAGCAGCATGGATTGCCACGCAAACCTCTGTTTTACTTGCGATCACCGTCGCTGGTGCAATCTTCTTGGCCTACATGGGTATTGAGTGTTTTAGCATTGAATTACCTGATGTTGCCTCCCACGACGCTCCTCCAAAGGCCTCGTTTCTACGTGGAATCACAACAAATCTCCTCAATCCTGGCGTCTATGTCTTTTGGTTCCTCATTGGAGGGCCATTGATGGCTTCTGCAGTTGACCAAGAAGTGCTTGCACCCGTAGCGTATGCACTATCTTTTCTTGGAACGATTATCATGACAAAGGTCTGCATTGCATACCTTATCTCAAAATCTAGTCAAGGCATTACACCACAAACATATCGAAATTTATTGAGCATTTGTGGTCTTGTTATGCTCTGTTTCTCATTGTATTATGTCTGGCAAGCATATTCACTCATCACTGGATGAATTCGATTGCCGGCGACGAAAGAGTGATTCGATGGTCTGATTTGGAAATCGGGCAAGCCACAACCGCGCAAGCGGTATCCATAGGAACGTATAGAGGACAATGACTGCGTAATGCAATAGTTTGTTCGACTGGCTCGAAAGGGCCTCGTGAAACAACCCGATAGGAATGAAATGAATGACGTAGATGGACAGGCTCATCTGACCGAGCGGAACGAAAAGGTTTGACTCAAACCTCTGATAACAAGCGAACCAAAGAAGGAGAACCCCCAAAACTGCAGCAAATAGAAAGGTGGTTGTGGCTGGGAAAAATGTCAACACTGCTGTGTTCGATGGGTCGGTTGCTAGTGCCCACGGTCTGTTTTGATCTGCTGCATACCAAATGGTCGAAAGAGAAATCAGGAAACTCCCCACAAGAAGTGTGGTATGAGAGAGTGATCGCGTGGGTTGGCGATATAAATGGGCGCCGAGCAAAGCAAAAACAAGCCAAGGGAAAAGAGGATATTGTCCTGTTAAGAAAAGATGTGCTACGAGCGTAGAAACGGTTGTGGTTTCAATTCTGGATGTCCATGACGACGGCCCCATGAACTCAATCAAAAAGAATGGTAGGACAAGAAAGGAAACTAAGGTAAAAAATTCTACCTTAGGAGCATCACTCAACTTATTCCATAGTGGCGCAGTAAGGTAAAGCAGAGAAAACAATGTCAAAACTCCTGGCGTTAGGGGGTCAAAAAGATGGGGTGCAGCAAAATTCACTGCAAGTTGACAAAGTGCAAGAATGCCAGCGCGTTGAAAAATTTTTTTCCATGTCAGCGATGTTGATGCTGCAATACCCCAGCCAAAGAGTGTGACAAAAAGCGGGGCTGCCAAGCCACCAATACCCGCAACCACATATGCAATCAACGATGTTTTTGAAGCGGTTGATGGCATCCACGTCGCTGCTGCATGAACGAGAATCATGAAAAGAACGGCAAGTGCTCGAAGATTATCAACAGATATATCGCGATGAGCAAGCAGATTTGCTTCATGCTCTCCCATCAGCCTTGACGAGAGCGGACATACTCTATGGCGTTTCGGAAGATTTGCAATCCTTCACCCTCCCACCCATCCATTATCTCATTCGCAACCTTTGGCGCTGTTCCTCGTGAATGGTCTGGGTGAAGCCACCGGGCGTATATTGCCTCTGGATGAGGCATAAGACCGAAGACAAGGCCTGTGCTATCGCAAATACCAGCAATGTTTCGCATGCTTCCATTTGGAGAGAGGGGGTATGCGAGGGGCGTGTCTGTTCTTCCTTGCCCTGATGCCGTGGCTGGGTCCACATAACGAACAACCAGTTGATGTGAGGCGTCGAGTCGGTCCAAATCCTCGGGTGTGGGCATGACGTATTTTCCTTCACCGTGACGAACCGGACACGCGATTCTTGTCATGCCTCTGGTCCATATGCACGGGCTATCTGGGTCAAATTCGAGTGTGACCCATCTGTCTTCATACTTACCACTGTTGTTGAGTGTGAGGCTTCCACGTTGGATAAAATCAGGTGTAGTTGTGGATTCTGGTCCCGGCAGAAGACCTGTTTTCACGAGTGCTTGAAAACCATTGCAAATACCAATAATGGGTTTTCCAGCATCGACAAACCGTTCAAGTTGTTGACGAAGAGCAAATCGCATTCGATTTCCAAGCAGCCGTCCACTTCCCAAATGATCACCGAACGAAAAACCTCCAGGAACAGCAAGAATGTCGAAATCGTCGAGATTTTGTTCATTTCGAACAAAACGGTTCAGATGAATTCGTGTCGCTTCTCCCCCAACCAAGTCGAACACTGCTTTTGTCTCATAATCGCAGTTAATACCAAAACCAAAAAGCACAGCAACTTTGGGTTTCAAACACTCACCTCCTTCGAGAGGTCAAGTGTACCTTGCCACGATGTTGTCATCTCCTCAACGTCGGCGGACAAAATCATATCATCGCCGTCAACGATATGGAGGTGGCTACCAGCAGTCACTTGTCCAAGTATGGTTTTAGGAACGCCTCGCATGTGCTCCAAAAATTTTGTATTCTGATGTGGCGGGATAGCGACGACGATTCTTCCAAGGGATTCGCCCCAAAGCCTTGCCCAAAGTGAAGCATCGCCTGTTCCATCGATATCCACTTCTGCCCCACACCTACCACCAATGCACATTTCTGCTAGAGCAACCCCCAGTCCACCTTCACTACAATCGTGAGCTGTGTGAACCAGTCCGGTTTGTATGGCACCACTGAGTTTCTTGTAAAATTCAAGTTGCTCGCCTGGATTGTCAATGTATGGTGCTTTGCCACCGATACCTTCGACCTTGCCGTTTTCTCGAAGCATAAACGAAACTTCGCTTGCACCCATTTCCTCTTTTGATGTTCCGACAAGGTAGATGATGTCGCCTGGTTGTTTGAAGTCGCTTGATGCGGTGTGACGAACATCAGGATGGTTTCCAAACAAAGAAAAGAGCAGGGTTGGTGGAATAGAAATCTTGTTCTCACCACTACCGTAGTCGTTTTTCATCGAATCTTTTCCACTCACGCAAGGAAGGAAGTACGCTCTACACATCCGTTCCAACTCACGGTTGGCTCGTACCAATTGTGCCAATTTGAATTGGCCGTCTGGGGTTTTCTTTGACTCGATGGGGTCGGGCCAACAGAAGTTGTCAAGACCGGCTATTTTTGAAAGATCGACACCAACGCAAACCGCATTTCGAACCGCTTCATCCACGGCTGAAGCAACCATCGAGGTAGCATCGATGTCTGAATATCGAGGGTTGATTCCGCATGAGACGACGAGCCCTTGGGTTTCACCATGAATTGGTGCGATGACGGCGGCGTCTCCAGGTCCGTCGCGATTCACGCCCGTAAACGGCTTACCGACTGTTTGAGCGATGACTTCGTGGTCGTATTGGCGGACCCACTGCTCTTTGCTCGCGATGTTTGGGCGAGCCAGAAGGTCAATCAGAATGTCGTGATGTTCTGCTTTCTTTGGTGGTTGGAAATCGATGTGCTGAGGCGTTGCCCATGTGGCTTTGAGTTGGAGTTGAGGCACACCATCATGAAGGAATGAGAGGGGAAGGTAGGCAACAGTCATCTCATCGTACGACACATGGAAATAGCCTGAATTGGTAAAGGTAGCAACCGCTGTCGCTTCCACTTCGTGAAGTTTAGCGAGTGCAAGAAAAGCAGGGACGTCAGCCTGTGTTACAGCAACAGTCATTCGTTCTTGGCTTTCAGAAACAAGTATTTCCCATGGTGACAAACCCGGTTGCTTGAGTGGAACTTTTGCGAGGTCGATATGGCAGCCACCTGTGTATTCAGCCATCTCACCAATCGAAGAGGAGAGCCCGCCCGCGCCGTTATCGGTAATGCAAGTGATGTAACCGAGGTCGCGGGCTTCAATAAGCATGTCAAGCATTTTTTTCTGCGTGATGGGGTCACCGATTTGAACTGCACTTGATGGAGATTCTTCAGTGAGTTCGAGTGAAGAAAATGTTGCTCCGTGAATCCCGTCATAGCCAACGCGTCCACCGACCATGAACACCACATCTTCGGGTGATGGTGTTTTGACATGAGAAGGTCGACCGTCAGGGAGTGTTCGCGGCATGATGCCTACTGTTCCACAATACACGAGTGGTTTGCCGATGTACCTGTCATCAAACACAATAGCCCCGTTCACTGTTGGGATTCCAGATTCATTGCCCCCAACCCTCACACCAGCATGAACGCCTCGAAGGACTCGAGATGGGTGGAAGAGATTCTCTGGGAGGTTGCCTTGCCACTTGGGAGGCCCGAAGCAGAAAACATCGGTATTTGCGATAGGTCGTGCACCTAACCCAGTACCCAAAATGTCGCGGTTCACGCCAACAATACCTGTCATCGCCCCGCCGTACGGGTCGAGGGCGCTCGGTGAGTTGTGTGTTTCAGCCTTCATACACACACTCCATTCATCGTTCCAAGCGATGACCCCTGAATTGTCATGGAAGATGGAGAGGAGCCAATCAACCTCTTCTTGCATGTCGTGGGTTGGTTTCATGATGTAGGTCTTAAAGAGTGAGTCAATGGTTGACTGTTCATTTGTTTCTGAATCGGTATAGTCAATTTTTGCTGCAAATATTTTGTGTTTGCAGTGCTCACTCCATGTCTGTGCTAGACATTCCAATTCAACATCGGTCGGAGCGTTCGGGTGGATGCCGACAGATGTTCGTTCGGCTTGAATGGTGTTGTCTCGGTAGTGGGCTTGGATTGTTTGCATTTCTTCAAGATTAAGTGCGAGTAAACCTTGTTCTGAAATTTCAATGAGTTCCTCATCACTTTTCTCAAGGTCAATGGATGCTGGTGCTGAAAAGTGTTGTTCTGGCGGTGTTGGGTACTCCATCAAGTTCCATGCTCTGATGGAGCATCCTTGGGTGTCTGTGATCACTGCTTTTTCGATGAGGTTGTTATGCATGCTTGAAGCGATGTGGTCGGCATCTGCTTCAGGAGGTAGGCCATAGAATGCATACGAAATATACGTTGAAATCTTCGTGTCTGTAGCCTCAGGAAAGAGGGTTTGAAAGCCGTCCTGTGCTGCTTTTCCTGGGTTATCTGTGACGCCGGGTTTGAAGCCCACTGTGATAACAAGTTCTGGGGGTTCTGCAAACAGCAGTTCATCGGAGAATGCTGGTGAATTACAATATCCTTGTTCGATGATTGGGTCGGTAAAAATATCGTCAATTCGTTGAGAAATATGCTCGCCGGATATTGATGATGAAATCAAATATCCCACCGCTGATCGTACATTCGAAATGATGAGGTTGTGGTCTGCAGCCAATTGGCGTTGAACCATGTCGCCCCGAACATCGCGCATTCCTTCGCCTTGTTTTGGGCTCACTTCGACTCGTGTAATGGTCATGTTGTGCACCGCTTTGGTGTTACGGTAATGCGGTCGCCCTTTGTAATATGCGCTCGGCATTATTGGTCACATCATGCGGATTAATTGTCGTGCATGATGTCATTTACGGATTGTTTTCAAGAATTGTCCGGTAAAGCTATCCTTGTTTTCACTCACGTCTTCAGGTGTACCGCTCGCGATAATTTGTCCACCTCTATCGCCACCTTCTGGCCCCAAATCAATAATCCAATCAGAGGATTTGATGACGTCCAAGTGGTGCTCAATCACCACGATGGAATGGCCTTTGTCTCGAAGACTGTGAAGGACCGTGATGAGTTTTTCAACATCGCTCAAGGCTAATCCTGTGGTTGGTTCATCGAGAATATACACGGTGTGGAGTTTGGGTGTTCGGCGCAGTTCGCTTGCAAGTTTAACACGCTGGGCTTCACCACCTGAAAGTGTCGTTGCTGGCTGTCCGAGTCGTATGTACCCAAGGCCAACATCATTGAGTGTAGCGAGTGTTTGGTGAATTTTACGATGATTTTTGAAAAACGCTGTTGCTTCTACCACGGGCATTTCAAGTACGTCGTGGATATTCTTGCCCTTCCATAACACCTCTAAACACTCTCGGGTGTATCGCTTTCCTGAGCAGATATCGCAAGTAATCCATACATCGGGCAAGAAGTTCATTTCCAGTTTAATCGAGCCGCCGCCTGAACAGGATTCGCATCTACCGCCTTTGACATTGAAACTGAAGTGACCCTTCGAATAACCTCGCTCCTTGGACAATTTGGTTTCAGCAAAAAGCGAGCGGATGTCATCAAAAACCTTGGTGTATGTTGCTGGATTTGACCTTGGTGTGCGACCGATTGGGGACTGGTCGATGATGATGGTTTTGTCAACATGGTCCATACCTTCAATTTTTGCGTGCTTTCCTGGTACAGTTTCTGCACCGTTTGAATGACGGAGTAATGCAGGGGCGAGAATCCCAGAGATCAGTGATGATTTTCCTGAACCAGATACGCCAGTGACTGCTGTTATACATCCAAGCGGAATCTTTGCGTCAATATCTTGCAAATTATTGTGCTTCGCACCTTTGATGACGAGATGTTTTTTCGATGGTTTGACTCGCTTATCCGGCCAAGGAATGCTTCGTTTTCCACTCAAGAATGCTGCTGTTATCGATTCAGGAGCGTCCATGATATCTTCCGGTGGACCGTTTGCGACAATTGAGCCCCCCTCAAGCCCTGCACCAGGGCCAAGGTCGCACAGCCAATCCGCTTGTCGAATGGTGTCCTCGTCGTGTTCGACAACAAGAAGGGTGTTCCCAAGGTCACTCAGTTCTCGGAGCGTTTTGAGGAGGCGTTCATTATCGCGTTGGTGAAGCCCAATTGAAGGCTCATCGAGAACATACATTACTCCGGTCAAGCGACTCCCAATTTGTGTAGCGAGGCGTATTCGCTGGCTCTCTCCGCCTGAAAGCGTGTTGGCTTTTCTGTCGAGAGTGAGGTAGTCAAGGCCAACACTGTCGAGGAAACCGAGGCGGTTTTCGATTTCGTTGATGATATCATGGCCAATGAACATGCTTCGCTCATCAAGCGGTTCAAGAATATCGATGTATGGATCTGGGGGACTTTCACCCTCCGGCCGTAATGCACGGGTGAGAAGCAATGCTTCGTGAACAGATGCTTGACTCACTTCGGGCAAGCGAATACCTCCAACGGTGACAAACCGTGCTGCATCGTTGAGTTTCTCACCGTTGCATGCCGTACAAGGTAAATCGGTCATGCAGGCAATGAGGCGATTGCGAGTTCGGTCGGATGTTGTCTCCGTGTACGTCTTTTCTAGACGAGGAATAACGCCCTCCCATGGTTTGCTGTACTTGTATTCTGAGCCTGAGTCCGAACGGAATTCGTAGCGAATGATGGTGGAGCCCGAACCATACAACAGAATGTCTTGTTCGTCTTCATCGAGAAGGCCAAAGGGCATGTGCGTGGAAATACCGTAATGATCACATGTAATTTCGAGGAGTTTTCGATACCACGATGGTGACATCGATTGACGCCATGGGTTCACACAACCCTGCCCGACGGAGAGATTGTAATCGATGACAAGTTCATTGTTGAACTGACGCTGTACACCAAGCCCTTGGCACGAAGGACAAGCACCGAGAGGTGAGTTGAATGAAAACACGCGGGGAGAGAGTTCGGGCATGAACGAGCCGTGAAGTGGGCAAGCGAAATCTTCTGACCATGCCTTAATTTCACCGAGTTCAATGTCAGGTGCATTCTTCTGCTTTTCTTTTGGTGCTTTGATGCTTTCAACTGCAACGGTACCTCCGCCGAATCGTATTGCACTTTCTACCGCTTCAGTGAGTCGTTGACGTTTACTCTTATTGCATTCGAAGCGGTCAATACGAACATCGATGTCGTGTCGGAAATTTTTGTCAAGGGTCGGGGGTTGTTCAAAATCGGCTTCATGACCATTTACTCGCCCGAACAACAGGCCCTGTTCTACAAATTGGCGGAAGAGGTCGAGATGTGTGCCTTTTCGGGCTCGTATCACGGGGCTCCAAATCGCTACTGCATGACCACCGTAGTGCCAGAGGATGTCGTCAACAATTTCTTGAACAGTAAGTCGAGCTACCTCGTCTCCACAAGTCGGACAGTGTGGTTTGCCAATTCGTGCCCACAACAATCGAAGGTAGTCCTGTATTTCGGTGACGGTAGCAACCGTTGACCTGGGGTTGTGGCTTCCCTGTTTTTGGTCAATTGAGATGGCTGGCGAAAGTCCTTCAATACCATCACAATCTGCTTTTTTCATTTGACCTATAAATTGGCGAGCGTACGAAGACAGGCTCTCAACATACCGTCGCTGACCTTCGGCGTACAAGGTATCGAACGCAAGACTGGATTTGCCAGAGCCTGATACACCTGAAATGACAACAAATTGTCCACGAGGAAGTTCCACGTCGATGTTTCTTAGGTTGTGCGTACGGGCGCCTCGAATCGAAATCCATCCCTGGTCGCCCGCTTTCATGCTATCGCCACTCAACGGCTAATGCCAAGGGTTCTTGAAACCCTGCTTTTCATAAGACGTTCCATTCTGCTGGATATGGACTCTCAAAGCGAACTGGGTCATCGGTATCAGGATGGACGAATTCGAGCGAAGTAGCATGAAGACAAATACGTGAAAACGGGTTGATGGTGCTACCGTGTTTTGAGTCCCCGCAAACGGGCGTACCGATGTATTGCATTGCCATTCGAATTTGGTGACGACGCCCTGTTTCGATCATCACTTCAACCAACGAAAACACATCATCTGATTGAACAACGGTGTAATGCGTAATGGCTTCTTTCCCTCTTGAGTCTGCAGCATTTGTGGCGCGCATGTTGAGGTGTTTATCTTCGATGAGATATGTGTGGATTGTATCCGTTGATTTGGGAGGCTTGCCTTCGACAAGCGCAAAATAGATTCGGTGAACTTCTCGTCGTGCAAACTGTTCCTGAAGGTCGTTTTTTGTTTCCTCATCCTTTGCAAAGACCATCACACCCGATGTATCTTTATCGAGTCTGTGAACGATGTGGCACCATTTCTTGTTGCTCGTTTTTTGGAGATATTCGACACATCGCGAATGAAGTGTGTCGGTTTCTAACTTATTTGTCGCTACGCTGAGAAGCGAATGTGGTTTATCTACAATAAGAAGTGTTTCGTCTTCAAACAAAATTGAAATGTTTGGTTGATATTGTAATTTTTTTGGCGGTGGTGTTTGTTTGCTTGCCGATGGGCGATTCAAGATGGTGATGGTGTCGCCAACCCTCACTTCGAATTTTGCCTTGAAAACAACCTCGTTATTGACTTCGACCCTCGCTTCAGTGAGCATCTTACGAAGTTTTGTCGTACTGGATTGGGGGTATGTTTCTTGAAGTTGCTCAAGAAGAGTGCTCGTCTTTTCAACCGACCATTGCATGTTCTTCACCCCAATTCACAAGATAAGAACATCAATCCATGAGTCGATTTCAGGATGGTGGCCGGGTGGTAGCAGCGTTAGTCCATCGGCAGCTGACAAACTGTCGAGATTGCCGCTGCCTTGATGTTTGGGCTGGAATGCATGGAATCCTTCATCTGTGTGTTCAAGAATGACTCGCCGCAATGTAAGACAGTCCGCTGTTGCTTTAATCGGGTCGCGTACTTTCGCACGTGCCTTCCGTTCAATTGGATATATCGAACCAAGGCTGTGACGAACGTAGGGTGCAACAATCATTCGAAACACGACGTGACTACTCACAGGATTGCCTGGTAATCCAAAGATTGGTGTGCCCTTCCAGTAGCCAAACAATGGTGGAGAGCCAGGGCGAATGCGAACTCGCCAAAATTTCAAATCGCCTTCTTCTTCCATGACGTGTCGAACATGGTCAAACTCACCCATTGACACTCCGCCTGAAGTGAGAATGATGTCGCATTCTTTTGCTGCTTGGTCCAACGCTTGTTTCAACGCTCCTTTGCTATCGTGGACGGCGGGATAACGAAGGGGTTCGTGACCCAACCATTGCACAAGAGATGCTAGGCCGAATGAGTTCGATTCGTAAATCTCCCCATATGCTAAATCTTGCCCTGGTGGAATCAATTCATCCCCTGTTGAGATAATGCCAATCTTGTACCGCTTGAAGACAGGAATCGTATCATAGCCCATTGTCGCACACATACCGAGTTGTGCTGGACCAAGATAGGTGCCACGTGCGAGCCCTACCTCACCAGCCTGTATGTTTTCACCTTTGTAACGAACAAAATTGGTTTTTGGAGGTTGGAGAAATCTCACGTGTTCATCATCAATTTGCTCGGTCTGTTCGATGGGGATAATGGCGTTGCAACTTTCTGGCAGAGGTGCTCCGGTCATGATTCGCACCGTTTCTCCTTGTTTTGCCACAATCGTTTGGTTATCCTTGGCCGCTTGAACAAGGCCAATTATACGGTACGATTCGAATATGGTTTGTCCATCGTAAAAACAAGTATAACCGTCCATCGAAGAATTGTCGAATGGTGGGTCATTGACTTTGCTCGAGAGTTCTGTTGCGAGGATGCGTCCAGATGCGTTGTCAAGAGTGACCTCTTCGACCTGAGTTGGTAATGCATGAGCACGGACGATATCGAGGGCTTCATCCACAGGAATGTAGTACGGCAGTTCGGCCATGTGTTTACGAGAATGTTCGTTGGTTTGAGTATGTGGGTGAATAGGTAATGCTATGATAAGATGGTCACACCCCACATTCATGGATGGTGATGGCCTTCTGGGAATTATCCTCACCTCGTTCATGACCAGTGGTTCTGCAACATTCTTTGCAGCCATTGTCGGTATTCCACTTGCATGGTGGTGTAGCCGATCGTCTCATCCGAGTTTGCTTCACATCCGTCGCGTCGTCCATGCACTGTACGGATTACCTCCTGTTGTTGTAGGTGTTTTTGTGTACTCGCTTCTTTCAAAACGCGGACTGCTAGGTGGACTTGAACTGCTTTTCACTGTTGAAGCGATGATTCTTGCACAATTTATCATCATCCTTCCACTTATCTGGGGCGGGGCGTGGCATGCTTTTGAATCAA
>Ga0255778_10003028_pt1 | contig 14147 bp, 13 predicted proteins | sample 071ome_31_FD_179976 | JGI IMG/M metagenome (GOLD analysis project Ga0255778, IMG submission 179976) | Coastal salt marsh microbial communities from the Groves Creek Marsh, Skidaway Island, Georgia - 071405CT metaG (version 2) | ecosystem: Environmental > Aquatic > Marine > Intertidal zone >...
TAAGTTGCTTAACTTCCGGAAGGCGAGACTCCCTACCCTCCACCCACTTTCGGCACACCAGCACCCAACCCCCGGGGCACCCCCGCTTCACCAAATGGGACTCCTAGTATTGGTGTGTATTACTGATGTGGCCGAATGGTGCAGTTATAGGGCTATCTAGGGCATTACTGCGTGTCTCAGGCACCTGCGGGCAAGACTAATAATCTGATAACCACCTTGTTGAGTCTCTAAGTCTGGACGCTCCTCACTTCAACAGACTTCGCGAAATGGCATAAAACAGCAGGTTTTGGGGATCTCTACATACCAAGTATTTCCGCGCTCCCTCATGGTAGCCATTTGCGTCATCCATGCGTCAGAGGATACAAATTATCACAAAAAAACGCTTATATTTCAAAGGCTTGAAACAAATGACGGAGAGCATCCCTCTCTCTCCGCCAGAAATAAGAAAGGGCCGTTAGGCCCTTTGTTGTTTCTGAGGTAGATAGCACTCGATAGAAGGCATTCCAGACTCGACCAGCCGCGTCTACGGTCTGCGCTCGCAGTGCCGCTTGATTCAAGCGACCAGGCTGATGACATCAGACTTTTTAAAGCGATACTTATTACCTTCCTTCGTGAACTTAATTTGCTTAGCTCGAATTTTTCTGCGGATAGTGGATTCAGAAACGCCCAGAAAATTACAAACCTCTTGAAGCGACATTAAGTCAGTGCTTGAAAAAAGTTTCATTGAGTCAGTGATGTCTATACCGATGACATGGCCTTTCTTGTCATAGCGAACGATGATTCCATCTTCGTAAACGGATCTCGCTTCAATCTCGTCCGTGAAGTCTATAGATAAATAGTCGATCGCTGCGTCGTGATGCACTTTCATTTTCTAACCTCAAAGTTGACCATGACAGTAACAACTTCGAACCCGTTGTTTTGCTCCACTGCAACAACGGCGATCGCGTTATCTCCTCGAGCTTCTAGCTTCTTATAAAGTACTAGCTTATCCATGGACTGTCTGATCACACCATCTGGTTTTGTCAGTATGCTCTCGACGTCCGAAGTCGAAATTTTCCTCTCAGTCATTCGATCTACGGCATGTGGAGAATATCGAATCTGCATAGCCTTAGTTTAGGACCCGTCTTTTTAGTAGTCAATTTTTAGTCATTAACTAGTCAATACTGGCCAAATGCATCTCATTCAGTTCAAAGTATTCTGCCCCCTAGTGAACTCACAGTTTCGATGCTGTCCTGGTAGCGTCAACCTTATCAACGCGGCTGACTGCTTGAATGTGCACTTTCTTAAGGCGCACATCGGCACTTCAGGTTAGCGATAGGTAGGCTTCTATACCTCAGATGGCGCGTCAAAGTGGGACTAATTAGTTGACGAAGCGGCTCGCTCGCTGCGGCTAACGCGCGTCACCTTACAAATGATTCCGCCATTGCAATCACTCTGCGTGGTGATCGCTTGGTGTCCGCAAATTTACGGATGTCAGTCAGTATCTGTTGCTCGCCGTCAGGCGTGCCGTAAAAATGATGGCGCAAATCATCCTCGGTTGCACAGCAACAGGCAGCGATGCCATTCAGTGCTGGTCCATTAAACGTATGGAGAATGGCGTACTGATAGTAGTGCGTCATTCGCGTGTGCACCTCGAGTGCAAGCGGTGCGTGATTGTCTCGCCAGTGGGCATCGGACGCCGAAGCCCCGGCAACGGGATGCGCAACCATAGGGAAGAGCCCGACGATACCCGGCAAGTCTGGCTTTGCGAGGGTATGGGGTGCTTGGTTTTTGATCGTGCGCTCGCAAACCAAATACAAACCCGCGTCACCAACCGCTTTGGCGCTTTCAAGATTGTCTGTTGTGCCGACGATCATTGCAGCAAACGGTAGATGGTCGGTGCTCGAACTATTGCTGGTAAAGAGGACAGCACCGATCTCAGCCGCATAGGCTCTTGCACTATCTCGGTTCTTGCAGGCAATCGCTAACTTCAGGGTGTTCATCAGCCTTTATCTCCGGGTGCCCTGACAATAAACAAAGGTTTTGTTTGGCTCACCTTCGCCCAGGTTTTCCCAGTCTCTGACTCATCCATCAGCGTCATCACCTCATCGGCAATATGCTCAGGTGTCATAAACGGGATGTTCGGGCCTTTTTGTGCCTCTGGTACCAATGGGGTGTCAATGCCACCGGGACAGATTGCATGAATATTGATGCCACGTTTTCGCAAATCTGGACCCAGACTACGCACTAAGCCGACCACGGCGTGCTTACTCATCGCATACAGCGGATCTACACCGTAAGGGGTAATCCCCGCGAGCGAAGCTGTGACGACAATGACCGCGCCACTTTTCATTAACGGCAACAATGCCTGTAACCCGAAGACAACGCCGTCCACATTGACGCCCATGAGCCGGCGATATCGCTCAAGGGTCATTGCACCAAACTTGAATTCACTCAGCGGCGCTTGTGCACCCGTAATTTGCACGCCGGCATTGAGATGAACGCGGTCGGGTATGCCGATGGGATTGTCGTTCGAGGTCAAGAACTGACCCAAGGCTTCCCAATCAGCAGGGTCAGCCACATTGCAGTGTCGATACATTGCGCCCGTTTCAGACGCTAGCCCTTGGCCAGCGGTATCGTTTACGTCGAGCGCCAAGACTTGATGGCCCGCCTGGCGAACCGCTTTGACCACCGCGGCCCCGATACCAGACGCTGCCCCTGTGACCAACCATGTTTCTTGAGAATTCACTGTCATATCTGCGCTTCTTTTCATTCACTTTGGGTGCGTAGAGGCTTGTTATCCCATGCCATCCCATACTATACAAATAGTTCGTATCGCACAGGGCTCTTTGGCATGGACATCGTTGATAAGGTCGTGGTTGTCACTGGGGCGGGCTCGGGGATTGGTCGGGCTTTGGCCCAGCAATTTGCCGCTGAAGGCGCTCGCTTCGTTGTTTGTGCAGACCTGGACGGCGCTGCCGCCCAGAAAACAGCCAGTGCCATTGGCCCAAACAGTCACGCGGTGGCGCTGGATGTTGCATCACGTGATGCAATCAATGAACTGGTGATGAGTCTCGAGGATGAGCAAGGGGGTATTGATATTTTTGCCTCAAACGCCGGCTACGCCCAAGGAGGTGGCCTGGCGCTCGAACCTGAGGCTTGGCAGCAGATGATGGAAGTACACACCTGGTCGCATCTCTATGCGGCACAAGCGGTCATCCCACTGATGATTGAACGTGGCGGCGGATATCTCCTCAATACCTCGTCAGCTGCGGGCTTATTGACCCAGATGGATTCGGGTCCCTATGCGGTATCGAAACACGCGTCCGTCGCCCTCGCCGAGTGGCTTGCCATTAATTATAAGGACCGCGGTATTGGAGTATCCGTTTTGTGTCCGCAAGCCGTCCGTACCGCCATCCTGAGCAAACGCCGGGATAAAGCCGATGACAAACGTGGGGGTGAAGGCGGCGCCCAAAAATCGGCAAGCAATGGCAGTAGTAATCAGGCAGCGGTCGATGGCATTCTTGAGCCAGAAGATGTCGCGACTTTGTGTATGCAGGCCATTCGCACTGAGCAGTTCTTAGTCCTGCCGCACCCTGAAGTTGCGCGTTATTTCCAGAACAAAGCGAATGACTATGACCGCTGGTTAAACGGCATGCGGCGCATGCGGGAACGCCTGCGCAACCGATAACAACTAGCGAAGGGGGCTTCATGCCACGGACTTCTAGACCGCAGTCTTACTACGACGACATTAAGACCAAGTTCAAGGAAGAGCGCGATAAACGCCTTACCTATCGTCCCCCCGGTACCGCACAGTACACGTCCGAGCTGACCGGCGAGCTCGATAAATACTCAACGGACCCTTGGCGGAAGGAAGCCCCTCGCCGCGAACCAATCAACGATCAAGTTGAGGTCCTGTTTATTGGTGGAGGCTTTTCCGCCCTGCTGACGTCGGGCCGTCTCCATGAGCGAGGCATCGAGAATATCCGCATTGTTGAGCGGGGTTCTGACGTTGGCGGCACCTGGTACTGGAATCGCTATCCCGGTGCGGCGTGCGACGTCGTGAGCTATGACTACCTGCCTCTGCTAGATGAAATGGACTATGTGCCTGTGAATCATTATTCCCGCGGGCCTGAAATCTTTAGTCACTGTCAGGCCATCGCTCGGAAGTACAACCTGTACGACCTGGCGGTGTTTGGTACCACCGTAACTGAAACCTTTTGGAATGAGGAAGAGCAACTTTGGCACGTTAAAACGGATCGAGACGACGATATGCGTGCCCAGTTTGTTATTTGCGCGAATGGCACCCTGGCAAAGCCTAAACTTTCACTCATTGAAGGCATGAACAAATTTAAGGGGCATGCCTTTCATTCCTCTCGCTGGGATTACGAGTACACCGGTGAGCATCTCGAACATCTGAAAGACAAGCGGGTTGGCATCATTGGCACCGGTGCTAGCGCCGTGCAAATCGTGCCTGAACTCGGGAAAACCGCGAAATCTCTCACCGTTTTCCAGCGTACACCGTCATCAATTGATGTGCGCGATGACTGGCCAACAGACCCAAACTGGGCTCGACGCTTGCAGCCAGGTTGGCAAGCAAAGCGCCGCGAGAAAACGTTGGCAGCGGTTGAGATGTCGCCAGAAAAACGTGCCGAACTGGACGCCCTCACCCCTGAAGAAAAGGTAAGGCGCCAGGAAAACTCCAACATCAATCACATGATGCGGATTCATAAACGAATCGACGAGATTGTGGAGGATAAAGCGACTGCCGAGGCGTTAAAGCCTTGGTACATGTTCATGTGTAAGCGCCCCTGTTTTCACAACGAGTATCTACCCACTTTTAACCTGCCTAATGTGACGCTCATCGACACCCAAGGCAAAGGGATTACCGAGATCGGCGAGCGCGGCCCCATTTTTGATGGGGTTGAGCATGAACTGGACTTGCTCGTTTACGCGACGGGCTTTGAAGTCCAAATCACGGGCATCTACAACAGTATCGTCGGGGTGGGGGGGCAGAACCTGCAGGATAAATATGCGGATGGCATTCGAACACTGCTGGGCATCCACACGTCAGGGTTTCCCAATCTCTTTATCATGGGCGGCTACCAAGCCTCATTCCAATTTAACCTTACCGACATGCTGCAAACGCAAGGTGACCACATCGCGGCTTGTATTGATCATGCGCGTACTCACGGCTATCAGACGATTGATGCCACCGAGGCAGCTGAGGATTGGTGGGTGCAGGAAGTGATTCATCATCGAGGCAAAACCAGTCGCTCCGAAGACTGCACACCGGGTTACTACAACTTTGAGGGCGCTGAAAACCGACGCCAGGACGGCAACTATAACGGGGGCTTTAGAAGGTACTTCCAGCATCAGGGGGAAGTACGATCCGACATGGCGCACTACTTCCATCTTGGTAAGACGAAGGGAGAAGCGTTATGAGTTACCCGTTAGCGGGTATCAAAGTGTTGGATATGTCGCGGGTGCTGGCGGGGCCATTTGCGGGTCGTATGCTTTCAGACCTTGGGGCTGATGTGGTCAAACTCGAACCCCCAGAAGGCGACGTGACCCGGCTGTGGGGACTCAAGATTGGCGGGATCGCCGGTTACTACAATCAGCAAAACGCAGGCAAACGAAACATATCCATCGATCTGCGCAAGACGCAAGGTATTGAGTTAGTAAAGGCCCTAGTGCGCGAGGCGGATGTGCTCATCGAAAACTTTCGACCTGATGTCATGGGCCGCCTTGGATTGGGCTACGACACGTTGGCGGCCATCAATCCTCGATTATTGATGTTATCAATCTGTGGGTTCGGGGCTGGAAATCCCGATAGTCGTCGGGCAGCCTATGCACCCATTGTCCATGCCGAGATTGGGTTAGTTTCAAGACAAGCAGAAATCAGCAACGCCTATCCCGCTGAGCTCGCTTTATCTGTGGCAGATACCAATGCGGGATTGCATGGACTCGTGGGCTTACTTGCAGCGTTGTATGCACGAGAGTCCACAGGCAAGGGGGATCATCTGGAAATCTCGATGGTGGACGCCAGCGTCGTAACAAATGACGGCATGAACTACGTCTTGGACGGCATTCGCCAAGTGATTACCAACGAAGTTCATGAGACAGCGGCCGGGCCTTTAATGATCGCTGGTGATTTCCGCTTTATCTGGAAGCAACTCACACGGCATTTTGGCGTGACGGATGGTCTCCCTGCGGAGGACGACATTCCGCTCCAACAAAAAATCGAGGCTAGAAGGTCAGCCGCTCGCACATTTTTTACTGAAACATGCAGCACTCGGGAAGACGTCATTGCCGCACTAGACAAGATGAATATTGCCTGGGGTGATGTGAGACCTCGTGAAGCCATTGGTGAACTGGCTTCGGTCCAAGCTCGTGGCACCATTTCGCAAATTGATGACCGCGCAGGGTCAACCAGACCGATCCCGCAATCCCCTTATCGATTCCGCAACAACGAAGCTCGCGTGCAGGGCGGCGCACCCCATTTGGGCGAACACAATGAAGCCGTGTTCTTGGATTGGTTAGATTGGGGCGCAGACGAATTAGCTCCCTATAGCGAAGCATTGGTGACGCCATGATCAATTTGAACGAGCGGGTTGCGGTGATCACTGGCGGCGCCAGCGGTATCGGGCTTGGCATGGCGCGCGCGTTTGGCGCGCGAGGGATGAAGCTAGTGCTTGCTGACCTTGATGAGGAATTGCTGCATCAGGCCAACGAAGAACTGCGTGCTTTGGGCATCGCGGTTCAAACCCAGCTGTGTGATGTGTCAAAAGCAGAAGAAGTCGATGCGCTCGCAGAACTTGCGCTTAGCACCTTTGGTCAGGTTCATGTGGTTTGCAGTAACGCGGGGGTCGGGCTGCCGACGTCCGCCAGGAACATCAAGCTGAGCGACTGGGAATGGATTCTCAACGTTGACCTGTGGGGGCCCATCCACGCGGTGAAGACATTCCTGCCCATACTGGAGGCGCAAGATATGGGGCATATCAGCGCTACGTCCTCAGTGGCCGGATTACTCTCGAGTCAGATGATGGGCGCTTACAACGTCGCCAAACATGGTGTGGTTGCGCTGATGGAATCTGTCGAGCGAGAACTTCGAGCGAAGAAAAGTCACGTGCGCGCCTCGGTCCTATGCCCTGGCCCGATCAATACCAACATCAGTCGCCATTCAGTCTCATACCGCCCAGGAGGCGGTAAGCCTAAAGGGGATTCACAAAAAGCCGGCAATACCGCAAAGAACATCCAAGCATCGCTTGAACAAGGGATGCATCCTAATGAGGTGGGCGAACTGGTTGCCGACTCTATCGCGGCAGAAAAGTTCTGGATATTGACGCACCCTAAGTGGCTAAAGCTCGTGCAAAAACAATACGACGCGATGATGGATGATCGCTCTCTGATCCGGATTTAGGCAGGTTGTTTCCCTCCGAGTGATTCTTTCGATTTTCTGCACGCCTGAGAATCAAGTTCACGAGTCAAGACGCTGAACGGAATCACAATCTTCGTGAGCGTTCACTATAACTGTCCCAACCTTTCTAGTTTTCATACACCCAATCATCGAGGTTAGCGGTCCATCCATGGGCAATGACTTAAATTGAGTGTTGGCGTGCCTACCGTGCCGTCGGAAGAGGGAGAATGGGCAATCAACTGATACGATTCCCCTCCTGACCTCGTAAATTTTCTTGTGCAATGCAGCCGATGGCTTCAATACCCAGCTTTCATCGCATTTCAGTGAGCAAAGAACCTTACCAACATGACGACAGAGTTTCCTGAACAATTTTTCTGGCGCCAAGATGAATCAGCGGACGAGAATTTTTACCTCGAACCGCGTTTCGTCACGCACATTGATGACGCCACCATCCGTCAATTAACCCAATTTTATCGCGAGCAGATCGCCCCCGGCAGTTGCGTCCTTGACCTCATGTCATCGTGGATATCTCATCTGCCTGAGGACGTGGCTTACGGGCAGGTCTCTGGACTCGGGATGAATAAGGCTGAGCTCGAGGCTAATCCAAGGCTCAACGACTTTTGCGTTCAAGATCTCAATAACACCCCCACCCTACCGTTTAAGGACAATACGTTTGATGCCGTGCTCATCGCCGTTTCGATCCAGTATCTGATTAAGCCCATCGAGGTCATGGCCGAGATCAACCGCTGCTTAGCCGAGGGTGGGCAGTGCATCGTTGCGATGTCACACAGACTGTTCCCGACCAAAGCCATTCAAGCATTCCATGTCCTCTCGCCGAACGACCGGTGCCAAGTGGTTGCGACTTACATGGCGCGAGGTGGCATGACTGCAGTGGAAGCGTTCGATCGCTCTCCAGCATCTGGCGACCCCCTGTGGATCGTTAGGGGCTATAGCGGCTGACAACTTTCGGCACAATAAATTTTCCGTCCTGAAATCTGAGGTCTGAGGAATAAAGGTTCACGAGCGAACCAGTTGTTGAATGCACTGGGCTCATCGCTTAACCGAAATTGCGAGCGGGCGTGCAAGAAGCAACAGTTAAGTGGTTTGGAGTTCCGATTCAAGAAAGCACCGTGATCGGTCTCACATTCAAAATCGAAATCTATGAAAGGCACTGTCAGGTCTTTGATTGTCAACAATCGAGTTTCCGGAGCGTCCAACTGGTCGCAAAGACTGTCACCAACGAGTTGGGTCAATGAGCGCGCCGCGACTGGCTGTGGATAGTTGCTAGCGCCTGCGATTGGAAGATTTCGATTTCGCCGAGAGGGACATCCGTCACAAAATTTCCGACGACTGTCTGCCCTTGAGGGAGCTAGAGATTGTTAGTGCTTGTCGCCAATTCACTCCTGCTCAACCTCCTGATCTAAGAATGAAACAACTCACGCCTTAAGCCCATGAAAGCTGCTACACTCGAGAAAATGGTGCACTGCGCCATTTCGTGAAACCAGTCAGCTTAATTAGGACAGCCTTATGCTTCTTAAGTCTAGATCGCTTCAACTCCGAGACATCGAATCAAAAATGAAAGGTGCATCGAGCTACGATGACTGGAAAAAAGCGGCGCTTGAGCATGACGAGGTGTCGGGACGAAGTGACTGGAAGCAAAAACGGGAGTCCAAGAGCTACGACTACGCCAATATCGAATCCCGCCTGAGGGAACTGCGCGATCTGAGATGCGAGGGTGACAACGTCGGGCTGCTGTTTGCTCTCAATGAAGGCATCCACGGCAATATGGGTGGCATGGGCAAATCAGCCCTTCACGAAAAAGCAAAATTTGGCACTAAACAACTCATCATCGATTACGTTGACGAACTCGTCGAAAGCCTGAAACACATCTCAACTTTGCCAGACAGCGACATCTCTCGAGAGGACAAACTCGACTTTTTTGAACGGGCCAGTTTGTGCTTTGGTCGGTCCGCACTGATGCTGAGCGGCGCGGGTTCACTCGGCCATTTTCATACTGGGGTCGTCAAAACCCTGTTCGAGCATCAGCTGCTGCCCAACGTCATCTCCGGCTCCAGTGCGGGCTCGGTTATCGCCGGCGTTCTCGGCACGCACACCGACAATGAACTGCGCGCGCGCTTTCAAGATGATCTTTTACTGGGTCAGGAACAAGCGCTGCACGAGATGCAATCCGGCGCCCAAAGACCCCAAATCGATGTCAACGATGTGCATACCATGTTGAACGCGATGATTCCGGACATGACCTTCCAGGAAGCCTTTGAGCTCACCGGTCGGATGATTAATGTGACGATCGCGCCGCTGGAGGAATACCAGTCTTCGCGACTGATGAACGCCATCACCTCACCCAACGTACTCATCAGATCAGCTGTGCTGGCGTCCTGCGCGGTGCCAGGGGTGTTCCCCCCGGTCATGCTAATGGCTCGAAACGTTTACGGCGAAACGCAACCCTACCTTCCGGAACGCCGATGGATTGACGGCGCCGTAACTGACGATTTGCCGGCCAAGCGACTGGCTCGGCTCTATGGTGTGAATCATTACATCGTGAGCCAGGCCAATCCGCTTGCGCTCGCGATGATGAAATCTGACAGCTATTGGTTAGCACCGCGTGGGGTCAAGGAGGTGGTCCGCAAAGCCGGTCGGGAATGGCTGCGTAGCGGCGAAACTTTCTCCCGTAGATACCTGCGTCCTTGGCCAGAAGTCAGCAAAGCTATGAACATGTTTTACACCGTGGCAACGCAGGATTACACGGGCGACATCACCATTATCCCCTCCTTCGGTTTCGTTGATCCTCAGAAATTACTTGGCCATTTAACGATCGAAGAAATCCAAGCTTTGGTTACAGAGGGTCAGCGAGCGACTTGGCCGAGGCTGGAACAAATTAGGATCGCGACCCAAATTGGAAAAGCCCTGGACGCGATTTTGGCCGATCATGGCAATCACGATGTTCGAAAAACTTACAAGCTGCGCACTACCAGACGCTGAGTGCTTGCCTTGACACGTCAGCGCTTTGGTTTTCACCGCTTTGAATGGGCAGACCGAACGCGACCACGAAGGGTTTTAAGCGTAGGCGTTTTCAGGAAGACCTCACACCATGGACGCAAAGGTCGGGCCTCATGTTGAGGGATTTTTTTACAGAATGGGTTTTGAAAGGCGTGATTCTCGTAACGGATCTCAACGGGGTTAAAGAGCTCGAATAGGCATTTTCTCTCCGTCTTTCACCCTCTCAAAGATCGGCGCTTACTCGAGTGGTTGCCACAGGACGCATGAACGAGCAGACCGGCGAACCGATCGCGCGAGCGATCGGTTCAATGCCGATTTAGTCAGCTTTGCTAACGTCCTCATCCGCCTTCGACTTAGAAGACGCTGATTTCGGGGCTCGAGTCTTTGCAGCCGGCGCAGCTTCAACTTCACCGCCCTCAGGCGACGCTTCTCGCTTCAGCGTGAATGCCGTTCGCAATGCTTCTGACGTATCCTGAAACGCGCTTCGCGCCAACTCAGTCTGCGCCTGGACGGAAGAACGAATGCCAGACCAAAGCGTTTCGTTGTAATCGCGCTGCAGCGCCATGAATGCGCCAAGGTCGCGAACTTCCGGGAGTCGCTCTACATAGCTGCGGTTCAGCTCAAGATACTTCTCAACATTTTCCCTCTGGACTTCCATAAAGCCGCGCAGAGTTTGGGTATTAATTTGATACATGTCTCGGCCGAGTTCGACCTGTCGTTGCACAATGCTCATGAAATCACTCCGTGTAAATTGGTGCAGCGCAGCATTATATAGTGCAATGCACAAAAATCAAGCTCGTTTGTCGATTATCTTCCGCGACCACTAACTCGCTGCAAATGAAGGCATTTGCTCATCCATCGGCTCAAGCGCTCCTTGAGGCTTAACCTCGGTTACCTTGTTCTCCGGCACGCGCTTCAGTGGTGAAACACTGGCCATCGGCAGCAGCAGATCTTTGAGTTCGGCGTAAGCGGCAGCAATATCGTCACGCAACTGCTGCGCATCTGGGAGCGCCCGCGCACAGCCATTCACTGAGAAGTACATTTGATCGACATAGCTGCTCACGGTGATGTTTAGCCCAAGTCCGTGCGTTGGGATCGATACGGGATAATGTGTGAGCATCCGAGCGCCATTTGAATAAAGGGTTTCTTTCGGCCCAGGCACGTTCGAAATCACGAGATTGATCATTGGCTGCATGACTTCGGCTAGTCGAAACCGATCCACCACGCGCATTGCAGATGTGATGACGGTCGGTAAACCCGGCAGGGACACCTCCGGATTATAAGCGGGCATCAGATCCTGAGTGATCGATTTCGCCTCGAACGACGAGTCGAGAATTGACCGCAGTCGAAGCACAGGGTCAGCGATGTCGGTTGCGAGCGATACGCTCATCATCGTCACTTGATTGCCCAAGTCATCCCCAACCGATTTACGGAGTGATACCGGGCATCCTGCCACCATGGATTGTCTAGGCAGTTCTCCGCGTCGGGACAAATACGCCCTCAACCCACCAGCGCAAGCGGCGAGAAAAACGTCGTTCAGCTTACTCCCAGAGGCTTTGGCCATGGCCTTCATCTCGCTTATCGGCATCTGGCCAGCAGCGTACGTGCGTCGCTTGCCGATCGATCGATTAAAACGTGTTCGTGGAGGCAATTTGCTCAATCCAGCCGTGGCTCGTCGTGGATCGAGTGATCTGCGAAGCAAGCGAGACATGCTGTCGACTGTACCCAAGGTTCGATTGGGGGCATCGATGTAAAAGTTGACGAGATTTTCAAAGCTCAATCGCAGCATCTCTGTCATGCTTTCGCTTCGAGTCACCTTCTCATGAGTTGCAGGGGGCGCGGGGTGATTCGGCGTCGTATCCATCATGATTTCAGTAGCCGCTTGGCCAGCCATGCCGTCCATAGCAGCGTGGTGCGCCTGGTTGTAGTAAGCAATGCGACCGCCCTCGAGGCCAGTGATCACATAAATGTGCCAAAGTGGACGATCACGATCCATTAACTCGGCATGAATGTCAGCGACTGCGGCCTCGAGACGAGCAAAGTCTGTGGGGAACGGCAGATCAATTCGGGTCACATGATTGGCAACATTGAACGAGGGGTCAGGAACCCAGACCGGATGATCGAAATTTGCAGGAACAAACCGCACCTTATGGGTGAGGTACTGCACCAAATGCTTGCGTTCATCGAGAAATGTCTTCAGCCCCTCAATGAAGGTGCTCTCGTCACAATCCGGTGGCAGCTCGAAAATTTGCAGGGACGAAATATGATTGGGTGTGCTGGCAGTCTCTGTATAGAAGAAGTTCGCGTCCAATGCTCCCAACTTGCGCATAGTCTTAATCCTTTCGAATGAGTGATGCGTCGATTCTGACGTCTTGTAAATACACTGCAGACTTCATGCCAGCTATCCATGCGAGCAGGTCGTTTGGTTACGCTGCGCCTTATCGTGACCTTCTGCATTCGAACCGGAACAACTCGCCCCGTCGCAATCTCCGATTCAGCACTCTAATGGTAGGTCTTAGTTGTGCAATGCACTATAATTGCGCAGGCGCGCGGATTATAAAGACCGCTATCTATGTGTCAATAAAAAAATGCTGCATTGCACAAATTAATGTTAGAAACTGTCATTCTTTTAGCGTTTGGCCCGCATCGCGAGGTTCTGAGATGAAAAACTACAAGAAATACCCCAACCGACGCCTGTACGACATCGAGGCGAGCGCCTACGTCACGCTCGAAGAAATTCGACAAGAAATCGTCAGCGGTGAAACCATCGAAGTGGTCGACTCTAAATCCGGCAAAGACCTCACGCGCACCGTGCTGATGCAGATTATCTCCGAGCAAGAAGGTGACGATCGAGAACCACTGCTCACAAACAGAGTGCTAGAGCAATTGATCCGATTCTACGGGGACTCCATGCACTCGTTGGTCAGCCGGTACATCGAACAGAGCATTCTTTCGTTCATTGAGCAGCAGGAAGTCTATCGCAAGCGCATCAAAAGCTTTTCAGAATCTGAGCCTATCGCCATGGTGCGTAAGGCATTGGAGAAGAACATCGAGTTTTGGACTCAAATGGCTCCGCCCCCCAGTCGAACACGAAGCCGAAAACGTTGACCCTTACATTGAGGTCGCGTCTTCAGACTCACCTCACACGCGAGCATGACGTTCAGTCGTCAAAAGCCTCTGAGACACCATAAGCCTGAAGCTGCGCCTCGAACTGAGCGACATCATGGCTCAGAATAACGAGGTCGTGTCGCTCGCCTTCGCGATCCTCAACGTGCTCCTTCAGCATTGCCTCAGGCTTAAAACCCATATCCTGAAAGACCTCCATGGCAGCATCCTGATCTAGGGTCATGCGGGCCGTCAATTTGCTGAGGTCCATGGAAATCCCAAGAATAAAGCTCTCTTGAATCAGGAGTCGGCCCAAGCCTTGCTCTCGTAATGCCGGAGCAACAAGCACCCTAAGCTCGCCCACGTGCGGCGACCAAGAATGAGAATCCACCGCAATGGCCGCGCATCCAACGATCGCGTCGCCCTGCAACGCAATAACCGTCTGCATGTCGCCGGACTCCGCGGATCGCAACCAAGCTTCCCGCACTTTAGCCACGGTCAGATCTCTCGGCAAAAACAACAGGTCATGTGTATTCAAAGAACGAACAAACAAGGCCAGCGCCTCAGCGTCACTCTCGGATATCAGGCGGAGTTGCGCCGATCCTTCTTTGAGCTCGACCGACTT
>Ga0255778_10003043_pt1 | contig 14108 bp, 22 predicted proteins | sample 071ome_31_FD_179976 | JGI IMG/M metagenome (GOLD analysis project Ga0255778, IMG submission 179976) | Coastal salt marsh microbial communities from the Groves Creek Marsh, Skidaway Island, Georgia - 071405CT metaG (version 2) | ecosystem: Environmental > Aquatic > Marine > Intertidal zone >...
CCAGGCAGGGGAGACCCCCACCCCCCCAAATCTTGTTTATGTTTCTTTATCGCCCCCTACTTAATAATATGCACGTTAGATCACACGATTTCAGAAAAAGCGGACCCAGAAAGTACCCCCTCCCCCCTTCGTTTTTCCCAGCCAGTGCACGTCTGCCTCGCACAGAGAAACCCCCCTTTATGGTACCTAAACATCCTTTTCATAATGTGATATATAATTCATATGGACATCGTTCTCGCATTTCTACTCAGCATCCACTGCGCACCCACGGCGGTCATCACGCCATCTAATGCGACCTTCTTTTTAAACGGTGTTGTCTATGTACGACCAGATATGATGAAGCCAGGAGTTTTGGTGCACGAGCTGTATCACGCATGCCAGTATCAGAAGGCTGGAAACCAAAGTGCAAAGAGTTGGGGCGAGTGGCAACAAAGAGAATACGATGCCAAGATTGCTGAGATCTTGTTTAATGAAAAACATGAGGGGGATGAGATAGAAGTTTGGTACGGTGTTGTTTCTGATTAACGAACTAGGAGACCACCATGTGGACAACACCTGAGTACACAGAAGTACGTTTTGGCTTTGAAGTCACTATGTACATTGCAAACAAGTAAAAATGTAGTATAGTGCAGGTTGGCGTAGGGTTTTTTCTGGTTTTCCTTTTCCCCCTGCGTCACTCCTCCTTTGGGCTATCCTTTCGCGCGGGTAGCCCTTTTTTTAATCTACTTTTATCCGCTTCTCTTTTGTGATCCACGCTTTGGGTATGTGAATTTTAGCGTTAGACATTCTGTCTTCTGCTGACACAACGGACGCAATACATAAAGTCAGATCATCTTCGTAAACCAGAAAACCCAGGGATCTACACTTATGGATTCGGGACTCGGTGATCTCTTCCCAGTCACATTCAGCCATGGCGTCAACCCACTCAACATAGATACATTCAAACGGTTCCATTAGTGCTCCTTTCGTAGTGGGTTGCTTTTATGAGTAGTTTAGTATATAAAGGCGGCAATCACACAAAAATATAGAGCCACAAACCGCTCGATGCCAAAACCTCAAACAGTTAAGGTAACACCTACAGACAGCCACAAAGTTCCATTCGATACCTCGGATGAGAAGCCAAAAAACTTTTTGGAAGAATTAGCAGTCTCAGCAAATACAGCAGAACTTCAACACGAGCTAGGTGCTACACTAGAGGTGGATGAAGAAACTGCGGAACAAGAAAAAAGGTTGTTGGAACAAGTTGTCAAGGAACGCAAGAAGGGCAACTTGCAAGAACAGAACACGGCGTTTGCCGCTGCCGCATTTCTTAGATCCTACGGATCACAACTAGCACTAGACGCTGCACAGGCACGAGCTGCCATAACAAACAAGTTAATGGAAATAGCAAACTGTGGTGATGCGAAGTATGAGTTGAAGGCATTAGAGTTATTGGGTAAACATAGTGACATCGGGTTGTTTACGGACAGATCAGAAATCACGATCAACTATAAGAACCCAGAGGATTTAGAGTCTGCTATTAAGGAGCGAGTTAAACGCCTACTGAACGCGGATGTAATAGATATAACACCACTTAACTCAAATCTTGATGAAGAGTTAGGTATAGCAGAGTTAAGAGAAGAACCTACAATTGAAGACGTAAGTAGCGATGACGACGGCAAAACAGGCGATTGAGAACGTCTCAATAAAAGACATTCCGTCTATATTGCCCATGCTCTCATTACCAGAGCAGGAGAAGTTACTTGCTGAGTTGGAGAAACTTGAAGAGCTTAAAACTAAAAAGTTAGCTCACGATAAGTTTCTGGCATTTGTTAAACAGGTCTGGCCCACATTCATAGGTGGTAGGCATCACGAGAAGATGGCTGCTGCGTTTGAAAGAGTCGCAGAAGGTAAGAGTAAGCGCCTGATTATTAATATGCCGCCCCGACATACTAAGTCAGAGTTTGCTTCTTATCTTCTGCCCGCTTGGTTTCTGGGCAAGTATCCACATAAGAAAGTAATTCAAACATCTCACACAGCTGAGTTGGCGGTGGGATTCGGTAGAAAGGTGCGTAACCTTGTCGATCAAGAGATATATCACAAAGTATTTCCTGGGGTTGGCCTACAATCAGACTCAAAAGCGGCTGGTCGGTGGGCGACTAACAGTGGTGGAGACTATTTCGCTATTGGTGTGGGAGGTGCTGTTACTGGTAAAGGTGCGGATCTGCTCATTATTGACGACCCCCACTCAGAACAGGAAGCTGCGTTAGCAGATACCAATCCAGATATCTACGACAAGGTGTACGAATGGTACACTTCTGGTCCTCGACAGCGTCTCCAGCCTGGTGGAGCTATCGTTATCGTGATGACACGGTGGTCAAAACGGGATTTAACGGGTCAAGTTGTTAAAGCAGCGAGCTTAAGAGGTGGTGAAGAGTGGGAAGTTATCGAATTTCCGGCAATTTTGCCCTCTGGCAACCCACTTTGGCCCGAATTTTGGTCGATGTCAGAGCTTTCAGCCCTAAAAGAGGAGCTTCCTAACCCAAAATGGATGGCTCAGTACCAACAATCGCCCACATCAGAGTCGTCAGCTATCGTAAAACGGGAATGGTGGCAAGAATGGGACCAAGAAGACCCGCCATTCTGTGATTTTGTCCTACAAGCGTGGGATACGGCGTTCGAAAAGACAAACAGGTCTGACTATTCTGCGTGTACAACGTGGGGTGTGTTCTACCAAGAAGATCCTGACACAGGAAAAGCAGAAGCTAATATAATTTTACTTAACGCATTCAGGGATAGGTTGGAGTTTCCCGCGCTAAAACGCAAAGCTCTAGAACAGGTCGAAGATTTTGAACCTGATTCAATTATTATCGAGAAAAAAGCGTCAGGTGCACCGCTTATCTATGAAATGCGTGCGATGGGTATACCGGTTCAGGAGTTTACACCGGTAAAAGGTAATGACAAGATAAGCAGACTCAATGCTGTGTCAGATATGTTTGCGTCTGGTAGAGTATGGGCACCGCCTACACATTGGGCTGAAGAAGTTATTGACGAGGTTGCATCCTTTCCTGCGGGAGAGCATGATGACTATGTTGACTCGGTATCCCTAGCGTTAATGCGCTTTAGAAAAGGGGGATACTTACGTTCTACGCTGGACGAAGAAGATGAGGAAAGAAGTTTCCGGCGATATTCACCAGGATATTATTAATGCAAAAAATATTAACAGCTATTAGTTTGGGAGCGGGGGTACAAAGCTCTACTATGGCGTTAATGGCGGCTAAAGGTGAATTGTCTATGCCTGATTGCGCTATTTTTGCAGATACAGGATATGAGCCAGAACATATATATTCGTACTTAAAGTTTTTAACCAGCGCTTTACCTTTCCCTGTCTATAAAGTAGATAACGGGAATTTAAGAGATGACATGGTTGAATCAGTACATACAGGTGCACGGTTTGCTTCCGTACCATTTTTTACGAAGAATGAAACTACAGGCAAAGTCGGTGTTTTAAAACGCCAATGTACTTATGACTACAAAATAGAACCTATACGTATAAAGTTAAGGCGCTTATGCGGTGTAGAGAAACATAAACAGTTTCCCAAAAACTCTTATGTAGAGCAGTGGATAGGAATATCTACTGATGAAGCGGATCGTATGAAACCTTCTAGGTTTAAATATATAAAGAATACTTACCCGCTTATAGACCTTAATATGAGTAGAGAAGATTGTTTTTCTTGGTTAGAAGCGAATAACTACCCTTTACCACAAAAATCTTCATGTCTATGTTGTCCATTTCATAGTGATAAACATTGGTATGATATGCAAAAAAACACCCCTACTGAATTTAAAGAGGCGGTGTGGATTGACAAAAAGATACGAAGTGGCACTAAAAACGCGAAAGGCACTTTGTACTTACACAAATCTTGTAAGCCTTTAGACGAGATTAATTTTGACGAAACCCAAGACCAAAACAATACTTTTGGTAACGAATGCGAAGGCATGTGCGGACTTTAATTTAAGGATATACGGAAATGGCCACCAATTCTATAGACAAAGCAGTTAATCAGGCTCCTATGGGTATAGGAGATACAGACGGTATGGGCGGATTGTCCATGCCAGAAAACTTGGAAGCAGATATCGAAATTGAAATCGAAGATCCTGAACGAGTAAGTATCGAAACGCCTGGTATGGAGATTGTTATAGAACCAGGTGAGATGGATGATGACTTCGGGGCAAACCTAGCAGAAGAACTAGATGACGACCAGCTACAAGAAATATCTGGTGACTTGCTAGGTGATTTTGAGGAAGATGTAAGTTCTAGAAAAGACTGGGTACAAACATACGTTGACGGTCTTGAGTTACTTGGAATGAAAGTAGAAGAAAGAACGGAGCCGTGGCCTGGCGCGTGTGGTGTGTATCACCCACTTCTTTCTGAAGCCTTAGTTAAGTTCCAAGCTGAGACCATGATGGAGACTTTCCCAGCAGCTGGTCCAGTTAAGACACAGATCATCGGTAAAGAAACACGAGAGAAGAAAGAAGCAGCGACTCGTGTTAAAGATGATATGAATTACCAGCTAACTGAGAACATGCCGGAGTACAGACCTGAGCATGAAAGAATGTTATGGGGTCTTGGTCTTTCTGGTAACGCATTTAAAAAGGTTTACTACGATCCATCGCTAGCGCGACAGGTATCCATTTATGTACCTGCTGAAGATGTAGTTGTTCCTTACGGTGTGTCCGATCTTAAGACTGCGCCTCGTGTTACTCACGTAATGCGTAAGACTCCTAATGAGATGCGACGTCTTATGCACGCTGGGTTCTACCGTGACATGGAGTTACCAGAACCACAGAACACATTTGATGAGATTGAGAAGAGTATTGCTGAGAAGATGGGCTTCCGTGCATCAGCTGATGACCGGTACAAAGTTCTTGAGATGCAAGTCGATCTCAACCTACCTGGGTTTGAAGATAAAGAGGACGGCAAAGAAACTGGTATCGCGCTTCCATACGTTGTCACTATTGAGAAGCAGACCGGAGAGATATTAGCAATCCGACGTAACTGGAGACCAGAGGATGATACTAAGCAAAAACGTAATCACTTCGTTCATTACCCATACATCCCAGGGTTTGGCTTTTACGCTTTTGGCCTTATTCATCTTATTGGTGCTTTCGCTAAATCTGGTACTAGCATTATTCGCCAACTTGTTGATGCTGGTACTCTCTCCAATCTTCCTGGTGGTTTTAAAACTAGAGGGCTTAGAGTTAAAGGCGACGACACGCCGATAGCACCAGCAGAGTTTAGAGATGTAGATGTAACAAGCGGAACAATTAAAGACAACATTATGACTCTCCCATATAAGGAGCCAAGTCAGGTGTTGTATACATTGCTAGGCAATATTGTTGAAGAAGGTAGACGCTTTGCTTCAGCAGCAGATTTAAAACTTAGCGATATGTCAGCACAAGCCCCAGTTGGCACAACGCTGGCTATACTAGAAAGAACATTGAAAGTGATGAGTGCGGTACAAGCACGAGTTCACTATGCTATGCGCGAGGAGTTCAAACTTCTCAAAGGTATCATTCGTGATTACACACCTGATGAGTATTCATATGAGCCAGTAGATGGCCCACCTCGTGCGAAGCGTTCGGACTATGACATAGTTGAAGTTATTCCTGTGTCTGATCCTAATGCTGCAACCATGGCGCAGAAGGTCACTCAGTATCAAGCTGTACTTCAGATGGCAGCGCAAGCTCCTCAGTTGTATGACTTGCCATACTTACATCGACAAATGCTTGAAGTATTGGGGATCAAAAATGCGCAGAAACTTGTACCGATGGAAGATGACCAGAAACCTCGCGACCCAGTCTCGGAAAACATGGATGTTCTTAGAGGAAAACCGGTCAAAGCCTTCATCTATCAAGACCATCAAGCACACATTACGGTTCATATGTCCGCAATGGAAGATCCAAAATTAATGTCGTTAGTACAACAAAGTCCTATGGCAAAACAAATGGGTGCAGCATTAGCCGCGCACATACAAGACCACCTAGCGTTTGAATACCGCAAACAAATCGAAGAAGCTGCTGGTGTTCCATACCCTGCTCCAGACGCAGAGATGGACGAGAATACAGAAACAGAGATCTCAAGACTCGCTGCCGCAGCTGCACAACAAGTTCTGCAAAAGAACAAAGCTCAAGTTGCTCAAGAACAAGCTCAACAAGCTGCTCAAGATCCTATCGTCCAAATGCAACAACAAGAGTTGCAGATCAAAGCGCAAGAAACGGAAATCAAGAAACAAAAACTTGCACTCGACTCCGCTGCAAAAATGGATCAGTTGGAAATCGAGAAAGAACGTATCGCCGCGCAAGAGCGCATCGCTGGACTACAGGTTGGCGCCAAGATTGCTACAGACAAAGCCAACTTATCTGCTAAACAACAAGAAGCAGGTCTACGCATTGGTGTAGATGTAGCCAGAGAGATGTCTCAGGAAAACAGGGCATTACAGAATCAGCAACAACCAAGAAAGGAGAATGAGTGAGTTCAGATCTTCTCAAATACCTAGCAATGCGGGTAGATGGGGAACTTAAAGCAATAGAGCAGGATTTAGTGCTAGGAAAGTCTAAGGATTTTGCCGCGTATCAACATTCGTGCGGAATCTATAGAGGGCTTTTAATAGCTGAGAATATTTTAACTGAAACATCAGAAAGGATGGAAAACGACGATGAGTGAACTTCTTATCGGCACGAACCCCGATAATCCAGAAGAAGCTACAACATTACCTGATACTGCTGAGCTAAAAGCTAAGCAACTACCAGATCCCTCTGGTTATCGCATTTTGTGCGCAATCCCCGACATAGAAAAAGAGTTTGAAAGTGGTCTCGTTAAGTCAGATATGACTTTGCAAAACGAAGAGATCCTTGCAACTGTTTTGTTTGTTATGAAGATGGGGCCAGATTGTTATAAGGATAAAGATAGATTTCCTGGCGGTGCATGGTGCCAAGAAGGTGACTTTGTTCTTGTACGCCCACACGCAGGGTCAAGGCTCAAGATTCATGGTAGAGAATTTCGGATCATTAATGACGACAGTGTCGAAGGGGTTGTAGAAGACCCTAGAGGCATTTCTCGTGCTTAAGGAGAGGGATATGGCAGAAGCTGAGAAACAAGAAGCAGTAGAGAAAGAAGAACCTGATTTTGAGATCGAAGGTGAAGAGAAAGAAGTAGAACTCAAAGTTGAAGATGATACTCCTGAAGAAGACCGCAATCGGTCTCCGATGCCTAAAGAAATAGTAGAGGACTTGGAGAATGATGAGCTGGATAACTACTCAGATGGAGTAAAAGAACGGCTTAAGCAGATGAAAAAGGTCTGGCACGATGAGCGTCGGGCTAAAGAGTCTGCTATGCGGGAGCATCAAGAAGCTATTTCTATGGCTAAGAAAGCAATGGAGGAGAATAAACGTCTCCGCGCCGAAGCTGAAAAAGGCCGTGAAACATACCTTAATACTGCAAAACAGTCGTTAGAGTATGAATTAGAAATGGCAAAACGAGCTTATAAAGAAGCATATGAATCAGGTGATACTGACTCTATTGTTGAAGCTCAAGGTAAACTTTCTGACGTAAATTGGAAGCGACAACAACTTTCAACATATGAAAAACCTAGACAAACTGAAGAAAATAGTGTAAACACTGAATCAACTGAACCGCAAAGACCTCAGTTAGATGCTAAAACCATGGCGTGGCAAGAACGCAATACTTGGTATGGCTCTGATCCTGAGATGACTAGCTCAGCACTTGGACTACATCAAAAGTTAGTTCAAACAAAGGGTGAGTCTTATGTGGGTACAGATGACTATTGGGCGGACGTTGACAAAACAATGCGCCGCAGATTCCCTGAGTATTTTGAGGGAGAAGATTCATCGGACGGGGGCGGCAAGCCCGTTCGTGCAGAAAACAAACCCGCCACTGTGGTTGCTCCGGCATCCCGAAGTACATCTTCCAAACGGATCGTACTCAAGCAGTCTCAGGTGGCTATAGCTAAAAAACTTGGCTTAACCCCTGAACAATATGCTAAAGAATTAAGGAGATTGGAGAATCAAAATGGCTAATACTAGACTTGCACGCGAATTAGACGATAGGTCCAAGACGGAACGTCCAAAACAATGGACAAGACCTGAGGTACTACCTGAGCCAACCAAAGAGGCAGGGTATACGTACCGTTGGATTAGGGTTGCACTTAATGGACAGGCTGATGCCCGTAATGTCTCTGCCAAACTCAGAGAAGGGTGGGAACCTGTACGTATTGAGGAACAACCACAATTTAAAATGCTTGTTGATCCCGACAGTCGATATAAAGACAATGTTGAGGTCGCGGGTTTGTTGCTCTGTAAGATGCCTGATGAGATGGCTAAACAGCGTAATGATTATTATGCTCAACAGTCTAAAGCTCAGATTGAATCTGTGGACAACAACTTTATGAGAGAGAATGACCAACGTATGCCACTCTTTTCAGAGAAACGTACAAGTACGTCATTTGGTAAAGGTAAATAATTTTTAGAGAGGTTTTAACATGGCTACTACAGCTGCTCCTTACGGTCTAAAACCCGTAAAGCGTGCCGATGGCATGCCCTATGCTGGTGCTACTAGTCAATACCTAATCGACCCTGCTGGTGAAGCAACTAACCTTTTTTACGGTCAAGTTGTTATTATCGGTGCGGACGGTTATATCGCATTGGCTACAGGTACTGGTGCAGACCTTACAACTAACAGTATCAGTGGTACTTCCGGTGTCGGTGGTATCGGTGTATTTGTTGGATGTGAGTACACTAACGCGCAAGGTCAGAGACTTTTTGCTCAATATTACCCAACTGGCACAGCCAACGGTGGTTCTATCAAAGCATATGTTGTTGATGATCCTGATGTTCTTTTCCAGGCACAATTAGATGGTGCTGGTGCTCAAACTGTTATTGGCGCTAACACTTTCTTCGCTGCTGCTCAAAGTACCTCAACTGGTGATACAGCTACAGGTAATTCGACTTCAGCATTGGATGCTACTGTTGTTACTACAGCAGCTGCTTTCCGTATTGTTGCCCATGTTTCTGATCCTAGTGATGCTTTCCCGGATGTTCTTGTTAAGTTCAATCCAAGCGCTCACCAGATGACGAACAACGTCGGCCTATAAGGAGTAACATAATATGGCTATTTCACGCGCACAACTATTAAAGGAACTCCTTCCTGGTCTTAATGCCCTTTTCGGTATGGAATACAGCCGATATGGTGAAGAGCATAAGGAGATTTTTGAAACCGAATCATCCGAGCGTTCATTCGAAGAAGAAACAAAGCTATCAGGGTTCTCTGCTGCTCCAGTAAAGAACGAAGGCAGCTCAATTTCTTACGACAATGGTCAAGAGGCTTGGACTTCACGTTATACACACGAAACCATCGCTCTTGGCTTCTCTCTTACTGAGGAAGCTATTGAAGATAACTTGTATGACTCATTGTCATCACGTTACACAAAGGCTTTGGCTCGTGCTATGGCTTACACGAAGCAAACTAAAGCTGCTTCTGTCCTTAACAACGGTTGGGATACTGACTACACTGGTGGTGACGGCAAGGTTCTCTTTGCTACAGATCACCCACTAGTATCTGGTGGTACCAACAGTAACACTCCATCTGTCCAAGCTGACCTTAACGAAACTTCTCTTGAAGCGGCTGTTATTCAGATTGCAGGTTGGACGGACGAGCGCGGTCTTCTGATTGCTGCTAAGCCACGTAAACTTATCGTTCCACCAAATCTACAGTTTGTTGCTACTCGACTCCTTGAGACTGAGAAGCGTGTAGGTACGGCTGATAACGATATCAACGCTATCATGACCAACGGTTCTATCCCAGAGGGTTACACAGTTAACCACTTCTTGACAGATACCGATGCTTGGTACCTTACAACTGACGTACCTAATGGTATGAAGCACTTCGTTCGCTCTCCAATGAGCAACTCAATGGACGGAGACTTCGACACAGGTAACGTCCGTTACAAGGCTCGTGAACGTTATTCATTCGGGTGGTCTGATCCACTTGGAATGTTTGGCTCACAAGGCGCCTAATAGAGAGGGGGGTTACAAGCCCCCCTTTTTTAATTTATACTAGACGTACTAGGATAACATCTATACCGACTGACCTAGCAGACTTAGTAGAGACGGTATAGGCAGTGCTACTACACGAAAGGAAACAAGATGGCTAATACTACTTTCCAAGGACCAGTTCGATCCGAGAACGGTTTCAAAGACATTACTGTCGCTGCTAATACTGGCGTAGAGACAGAAAACTTTTCAATTACTTACGATGGCACAAACAGTGTCGTTATCTTTTCAGACCTTCCTACCGCAGATCCAGAAGTTGTAGGTCAGCTTTGGAGCAACTCAGGAGTTCTTACAGTTTCTGCTGGCTAATAGGAGATAACCATGCAATACGATGTTAAATCTGCGTTTGCAACGGGCAATGGAGCCATGGTTGCTTACCGGACTCGTATTAAGGGTATCTTTTATGCAGTTACTACAGCTGGTGTGGCGCCTATCCTTTACGATAACGCCTCTGCCGCTAGTGGTACAGAAGCCTTGAAACTCCCAGCTGATGTTGCAGGACAGCATACTGTGGATATTCCTGGTGAAGGTATCTTATGTGAGAACGGTGTATTCCTAGATATTAATGGCGCCTCTAGCGTCGTTCTGTTCTACGGATAAATTGTGAAAGACTTTGACCTACCGAAGGCGCTAGCTAGCTTAGTCCCGGTACTTCTGGCGGCTATGTGGTGGGTCATTTCGTCTATTGGAGAGATCCAATCCGATATTCAGCTAATTCGTGCGAACCAGATGCAGCTTATTAGTCCTTCGGGGGAGATCGTCCCAAGTCCAGGTAATGCTTTTGCGAGGCAAGAACTCAAAGAAGAGATGCTTGAACATATCCACGATTTGAAGGTTAGAGTTAAATTGCTAGAAGAGAGGGCTAATTGATGCCTACTAAGAAAGTTAGCAAAAAGACAATGGCTTGTAACAAGCCTAAACGCACACCAGGCCATGCAAAGAAATCGCATGTTGTAAAAGCGTGTGCAAATGGTAAAGAAAAAGTTATTAGATTCGGTGAGCAGGGAGCTAAGACAGCTGGCAAACCCAAAGCTGGTGAATCTGCACGTATGAAAGCTAAGCGTAAATCATTTAAAGCGAGGCATGCTAAGAACATTAAAAAGGGCAAGATGTCAGCAGCGTATTGGGCTGACAAAGCTAAGTGGTAATGCCCGATGGATACCCCAGCAAGTGTAGTTAAACGGGGTAAGCGGTGGTATAAGAAGTGTGGTTATTGTGGAGTTGAGCAGTCTTATTTACGAAGAGGGTACGCAATAAACTCGTTACTAGCTAATAAGCGATGTACACGATGCTCATCAATAGTAAATAATACAAAGCCACAATATAGCTACAAAGAAGTAAGGATCTCTTGGTTAACGAAACACAAGACTGGTGCGGAGACAAGAGGGATTGATTGGAGTATAACTATAGAAGATGTTTGGAAGTTATACTTAGCGCAGGATAAGGTTTGCAAGTTGTCGGGAGTACCGATAGGCTGGGCAGATGTGGGACGAGACCATACCGCCTCGATAGATAGAATAGACAGCAGTAAAGGTTACGTTTTGGATAATATTCAGCTAGTTCATAAAGATGTAAATGTTATGAAAAGCAAGTATGACCAAGATTATTTTATTTCATTTTGTCGCAAAATAGCGACGCTTAATAAAGAGGTTTGATATGAGTAACTGCATGGGGAAACGACCTAAGAAAATGGCTTCTGGTGGGCAACCTAAAACTACTAAGGCGATGAAAGAGCTTGAAGAGTACAACACTCTAAAGCGCGAAACTAAAGGCTTCCAACAAAAGAAACCTGGAACTCCTTATTCTGAGCTACCTATGAAAGAAAAACTTAAAAGGCTTATGAAGAAAGATGATAAAGCCTCGAAACAAATGCCAAAAGCAAATATTGGGGGTGCAGCAGCCGGTGCAGCAGCCGGTGTAAACAAGCTAAAGAAACCTAGGGCTGGCGTAGGTAAAATTCGTGAATATACACTCACGGAAATAGCTACAGGTGGTTCAGTCAAGAAAATGGCTACTGGTGGTGTAGCAAAAGCTAAAAAAGGTCGTCGTGGTGACGGTATCTGCTCACGTGGTAGAACCAAAGGAAGGATGGTTTGATATGAAGAAGGGCTACCATCGCATGCCAGACGGCAAGATCATGAAAGACTCAGAACACAAGAAAACGGCAAAGAAAAGCACCGCTTCTAGCCGTGGTGACGGTATTTGTCGTACAGGTAAAACTCGCGGGAAGATTTGCTGATGCCAGTAAAAAAGAAAACAAAGTCTAAAGTAAATCAGGCTGGTAATTACACCAAACCAGGTATGCGGAAGGCGTTGTTTGAGAGTATCAAAGCTGGCGGTAAGGGCGGTGCCCCAGGCCAGTGGAGTGCTAGAAAAGCACAGATGTTAGCAAGGCAGTATAAAGCAAAAGGTGGGGGCTACAAGTAATGGCCCTCGCTAAACCACAGAAAAGTTTGAAGGCTTGGACTAAACAGGAATGGCGTACTAAGAGTGGAAAACCATCGACTCAAGGACCAAAAGCAACGGGCGAGCGTTATCTCCCAAAAAATGCTATTAAGGCGTTATCTGACTCAGAATACGCAGCGTCTACACGCGCCAAACGTAAAGCCAAAGCCGCAGGAAAACAAGTTTCTAAACAACCTAAAAAAGTGGCTAAAAAGGTGAAAAGATTTAGGAAAGTAAATGCCTAGTTCATATGTAAATAACCTCCGTTTGGAGGAGATGGCTACCGGCGAAAACTACGGTACATGGGGTGATACTACCAATGTAAACCTAGAGCTTATCGGTGAGGCGTTGGGTTATGGCAATGAGGACTTATCTTCAGACGCTAACGCTACCCTTACGATGCAGGATGCTACAGCTGACGCTGTTAGGGCTTTATACCTAAAGATAACTTCTTCTGTTTCGCTAACAGCTACACGTACTATTACCCTTGCTCCTAATACAGTTAGCAAGGTATGGGTTATTGAAAACGCTACTACTGGAAGCCAGTCTATAACGATAGCCCAAGGTAGTGGTGGCACAGTAACTATAGCAAACGGCGCTACTAAGATTATTTCTACTGATGGGGCAGGGTCTGGAGCGGCGGTCTCAGATGTTAGTGCTAATTTAGAAATGAGTAATGTCACAATTACTGGTGGTTCTATTAGTGGAGTAAGTGGTATTCTTCTTGCGTCTAATAACCTATCTGATGTTTCTAGCGCATCTACATCTAGAACTAACTTAGGGTTAGGTACAGCGGCAACCGCCGATTCAACTGATTTTGATGCTGCGGGAACGGGCGTAGCAATGGCTATTGCGTTGGGATAAAACATGGCAAATACATTTAAAAATTATGCAGCAACAGCGGTAGGCACTTCAGCCTCAACTATTGTTACTGGACCTAGTGCTACACAGACCACGGTCATTGGCATTACGGTTTCTAACATTCTTACTTCTGGCCCGATCACGGTAGATGTCTACTGCACTATTGGGGGCACAGATTATTATGTGGTTAAGAACGCTACGGTTCCTGTTGGCGGTGCGTTAGTTCCGGTTGGTGGGGATCAAAAGTTGGTACTTGAAGCTACTGACGCACTTAAAGTAGTATCGGATACAGCAAGCTCTGCCGATGTGATTGCATCTGTCTTGGAGATCACCTAATGTCTTACATAGGCTCACCTACACCACCGGTAATTGCTAATGTGAGTGATAGTAGTATTACGGCGGCTAAGCTAGCAACCGATGCAGTCACGTCAGTAAAAATAGCCGATGATGCAGTTACGTCAGCTAAACTAATAGACGATGCAGTTACGTCAGCTAAACTAGCTTCGGGCGCTGTTACCGCAGCAGATTTACCTGCTGGTACTATACTGCAAACTGTATCTAATACAGGTAATACAACAGTATCAACTACATCAACAGCATTTCCTGGCTCAGAAGTAATTAGTGTAAGTATTACTCCTACTTCTGCAACAAATAAATTACTTATTATAGCTACTGGAGAATGTTCAATAGTT
>Ga0255778_10003044_pt1 | contig 14106 bp, 2 predicted proteins | sample 071ome_31_FD_179976 | JGI IMG/M metagenome (GOLD analysis project Ga0255778, IMG submission 179976) | Coastal salt marsh microbial communities from the Groves Creek Marsh, Skidaway Island, Georgia - 071405CT metaG (version 2) | ecosystem: Environmental > Aquatic > Marine > Intertidal zone > Salt...
GCGTGCCGGGTGGTGGGGGGGGGGGGGGGGGGGGGGGGTGGGGGGGGGGGGGGGGGGGGGGGGGGGGGGGGGGGGGGGCTGCTCCCGGACGGCCCGGGGTTAGCCCTCGAGGTAGAGGGCGACGCCGGCGAGGACCCACTTGCGGCGGGCCGACTCGTCCGGGACCGGGAGCTGGAGGGACGACACGGCCTGCGCCCGGGTGCCATCAATGTAGATGGGGACCTGGAGCCAGTGCTTGTAGGGCCGTGGGCTGTCCTTTGGCACCCACGCGATGGTGGGGTTCGGGATGGCGGTGGCCGCGGGGGCGTCGTCCGCCACGTCGCTGAGAGAGCCGCCGTCGAACCCCGCCGACGCGATCGCGAGCCCCGACAACTCGAGGGACACCCTGGCGCCGGCGATACCGGACCGCTCCCACGACGACACGAGGTGGAGGTCGTCCATGGGCACCCCCATGGCCACGGCCGTCTCGTGGCGGAGGGCGTTGAGGAAGGCGCCGGGGTCGAGGAGCCCGCGGAGGCTGAGCGGCCCCGCGGTGAAGAGCCCCCCACTCGCTGCGAGGCCGACCAGCCGGGACACGGACGCCGCCTTCTCCGCCGCGGACTCGAGGTACCTGAGCGGGTCGGCGGGCCCCTCCCAGAGGGCGTCCCACGAGAGGGGCACCTCGTCCACCATGAGCTGGGAGCCGACCTTCTGGACGTCGGCGGTCATGAGGACCCCGCGGGACAGCACCGCGTCGAGGGCGCCGAGGGAGGACCCGATCTGTGCAACGAGCGCGGCGGCGTTGCTGTGCGCCAGGGCCAGCATCGACTGCATGGGGGCGGCGCCTTCGGGGGGCGCGTGACGCGCGCGGCCGGCGGCCATCTCCTGCAGGGCCGGGTCGGCGCGCACGAGCTCTCCCCACGCCTTGATGAGGACGGAGAGCTTGTGCCGCCACTCGTCCAGGTTCACGGCTGCTGCCAACTCCTTGGTGACGTCCATGGTCCGCATCTGTTGCAGCACGTGCATCGACCGCTGCTGCTGGGCGGTGCGCTGCACGTTGGCCGGGAGGGAGAAGAGCTCGGGGGGGTCGTTCTCGGGGAGCGAAGCGACGACCTGGGCCATGTCGGACAGCTGCCCAGAGGAGGGCACGCTCAGGCGCTCCGTCCCCGGCAGCGGCCGCGCCTGCGCGCCGTGGCTCCCGACGGTCGAGTCGCAGAAGAGGAGCCCCAGGTACTCGCGGAGGATGCTGAAGTCGGGGTCGTTGTCGATCTTGCCGCCGTAAACGGCCGTCTCGAGGAGACCGATGAGCCCGGGCCACTCCACCTCGCTCGTGGCGCCCACCAGCGAGTCGATGATGTCGGCGCCCGAGCGCAGGTCAGCGCCGGAGAAGTCGTAGAACTTGCACCATCCGATCGGGATGTAGCGCCGGCGCTCCTGGAGGACGGCGTGGAACCAGGCGAGGGCGAAGAGCAGGCGCCCCTTGAGCGTCTCCCCCTGCGTCACCACCGCGCCGCCCTGCTGCCACCCGCCCACGGTGCGCAGCAGGTTGTTGCGGATGCCCGGAGGCGCCTCGAAGGTGAGCTTGAGCGAGTGCTCGAGGAGGGAGCTGGGGAACCCGTCGTGGGGCTCCGAGGTGAGGAAGAGGCGGAAGCTCTCGTGCGGCGTCAGGGAGAAGATCTCCTTCTCCAGCTCCGGCAGCCATGAGACGACCAGGTGCAGGTTCTTCAGGCAGAGCCAGCGCCCGCCCTCAGCGCACTCGCGGAGGAGGCGCAGGGCGATCTCGGCCTGCCCCTGGCCCATGGCCACCTCCACGAAGTTCCCCTGCCCAACGGCCGCCTTGGCGAGGTCCGCGAGGTCCTGCGACGGGTCTGCCCCGGGCGTCGTCAGGAAGAGCACTGGCTCGTCCGCCCGGGTCTCGCCAGAGACGAGGTCCCGGAGGGGCACCGGGGGCGGCTCGGTGGACGGCACGCCCATGGTGCGGCAAGCGAACCGGGACATCATGGGCTGGAGGCGGTCGGGGCGCAGGGCCTGTGTCAGCAGGACCTGGTGGAGTCCTGTCTGGGCCCACGATACCCCGGGGACCTCGGGCCAGTGCTCCTCGGGGGCGGGGGCGGAGCTCCAGGCCGCCCAGACGCCCGCGTCGGCGAGGCGGTAGGTGGCCACGAGGGACGGCAGGTGCGCCACGCAGTACCGGTACCCGCCGCGGGCCTCCTCGCGGACCCACGACGGCACCTCCACCGTGTGCGCCGCCGTCGTGGGGGGTGCCCGCTGCAGCAGGACGTCCCACTCCGAGTCGAGCGCGAAGAGGCGCTGCGAGCCGCCGCGCTTGCTCAGGCTCCTCGACAGCACGGCCCCGGCCCGGGCGTCGGCCTTGCGGCGCGACAGGACCCGCGCCAGGTGCATCGCGAACGTCAGCCGGTCCTGGTTGAAGAGGCCGCGGGAGACGAAGGTGTATGCCTGGCGGACGAGGCGCTCCTGGAGGGAGGCGACGCGGGCCTCGCGGGCCTCGGGGTCCGTCTCGTCTTCGACGAGGACGCGCTGGAAGAGGGCGAGGAAGGCGGGGAGGGAGATCTGGTACACGTGGTTGACAGAGCGGAGGTCGCGGATGGCGAAGAAGACCGAGGACCCGAGCCCCGCCACGGGGGCGTAGCCCGAGCGCTCCTCGGCGAGTCGCTCCTGCGCCAGGCTCGACTCGCGCAGTGAGTCCTCCACGACCTGCGCCTTGTGCTTGGTATCGTTCAGCGTCCGTGTCAGGCTCTCGTTCTCCAGGATGTTCCCCGTCGATGTCGCCAGCGTGTCCAGGAGACTCCGCTCCAGGTCGGACAGCTGCATCTTGAGGTCCTCCTCCTCGCGTAGCAGGTGCTTGAGCTGCTTCTCGAGCTCTGGCTTCTCGTGCGCGATCGTAAGCCCGAGGAGCTGGGCCTCCAGGCCGGCTCGGGTGACGCTGAAGTTGACCTCGCTGACGAGCGCCCGGGCCTGGGGCCCCAGGGCGGGCGTCGGGTTGCGGGTGAACATGAAGAGCTGGAAGGACGGGGCGAAGTCGATGAGCTTGTCGCCGACGAGGACTACGCTCCGAGGGCCCTGTTTGTACCGGTCGCCGCGCAGCAGGGGGACCAGGATGGGCTCCATGTGGTCCATGTCCTTGACGACCAGCGCCTCGCCAAAGCGCACTGCCAGCTCGAGCGAGTTGACGAAGTTCTTGGCGTGCGGCGCCGTGACCTTGACCGCCCCGCCCTTGGCGCGGAGGTGCGCCTCCAGCCACGCGGCGGCGTGCTGGGACGGGTCGATGATGAAGGGGGCCTGCTGCGAGTTGAGGATCGCGATGGCGTTCTCTGTGCTGAGCTGGTCGCCGGGTAGCCCCTCGGCCTTCCACCCGAGCACCTGGCGCTCGGTCGACATGAAGCGCGAGAATGACCAGCCTCCGGGCTCGCCGACCACCTGGGCCCACTGGCTCATGCAGTCGGCGCGGACGTCCTCGGGGCGCCCGGGAAGGAAGACGCAGAAGGCCGCCGCCAGCAGCGCGTTACCCGGTAGCGCGTCCATGTCCTGCTCCATCTGCGCGGCCGTCTGCTCCCAGCGCGACTGCTCCCCGGTCAGGGCGCCCAGGAGGCCCTGCGCCCGGGAGAGCGTGTCCTCGGCGCGCTTCAGCCCGATCTTGAGCTGCTCAGCCTGCCCTACCTTTTCCGAGTATGCCACCTGGAGCTCGGAGATGGACCCTTCCAGCGTCGTGATCTCCGCCTGCGCCCGCTCCTTCTCCGCCATGGCCCGGTCGTGCTTCCCCGCCAGCACGCTGAGCTGGTCCGTCAGGGGCGCGACCATCTGCAGCACCTTGGAGTACATGAGGTTGGCGACGGTCCACGCGGCGAGGGGGGCGGCGGCCTGGCTCACGTACCCGATCTTCTTCGGGTCGAAGGACGCGGACCGTTTGGCAGTAAGGGCGCTGACGTCCCGGTGCATTGCGTCCGAGATGGTACTCGCGTCGAAGTTGACCACGCGCTCCTTGAACCCCGTCTGCCCGAGGAAGTTGCGCATGCTGCCCCAGGTGGTGTCGGTCTGGCCCATGAGCTTCATGACGGCCTCGAGGACGTCCCGGATCGGCTCTGGGGGCGCCTTCATCGACTTGATCTCGGCGAGGTGCTCCTTCTTGATGGAGCCCACGGCCTGCCGGGCCTGGTCGATCTTGGGCTGGACCTCGGCGAGCTCGGCCTCGACGCCGCCCTTCTGGCGCTGAATCTCGACCTCGTCGATCGCGAGCTGCTGGCTCAGCTTCTCAACCTCCATCTTACGCCTGTTGGCGTCCTCCATCGTCTCGGTGATCTTGCTCATCGCCCGGGCCGCCTCGTCCTGGGCCGCCGCGAGCTTGACCTTCTGCGCCTCGGCCTCGACCGAGAGCTGGTCGACTGTCTCGGAGGCCTCGGCCAGCTTGCCCATGCCGAGCTTGAGGTGCCCTAGCTGCTCCGTCATCTCGGTGCGCTTTCTCCCCAGCACCGAGACGAACGAGCGCAGCACCGCGTCCACCTTCCGGGGCGCCGCAGGTGGCGCGCTCTCCTCCCCCGAGGCGGCCGCGCTGGCCGAGCAGAGCATGAGGGCCTGGGAGATGATGTGCTCCCTCTCATTGGGCTTCACGGCGTCCTCGAGCAGGTTCTCCGCGACGCTCCGGGACCCCTCCTCCCCCCAGTCGGGCATCCACACCAGTGTGCACCTCCCGAACAGCCCGGGGTTGGCCTCGCAGCGCCGGGCGAAGTCCGGCCCCGTGTGGTCGGCGCAGACGCAGACGCGCAGATTCTGCCTCGCGCGGTGGTAGAACAGCCCCTCGGCGCCCCCGTGCTCACCCCTCGCCGGATCGTCCTCCAGCGGGCCCATCATCCGCTCCCGGTCCTCCTTCGACAGGATGCCCAGCACCTCCCCTGCCATGAGCCACGAGTTGAGCGTCTCCAGGAAGGAAGCCTGCGTGAGCTGGTGGTCGTCGACGAGCAGCAGGGTGGGCTGGTCGCGCGTCCCGGCGCTCTCGAGGGCCGCGACGAGGTCCGCCGCGAAGTGCTTGTCCGAGTACCCCTTGACCATCCTGGGGGAGACGACATGCATGCGGAGCATGTGGGCCGCCAGGAGGGCCGAGGTACGGCGTCCGGCGCCCGACTCGCCGACGAGCAGGACATTGCCACCGCTGCGGACGAGCGCGCGCTCGATGGCCGCCAGGCGCCGGAGGAAGGTCGGGAAGAGGACCAGGGGGGCCTCCATCTCCTCGCGGGCGAACACGCGGAGCTTGTCAGAGACAATCTCCTTGTAGTCAGACAGGGACACGTGCTGGAGCACCGAGTTGCGACCCAGCGCCTCGCCCGCGAGGGTGAAGACAGGGCCCGGCTTGACGTCGGCCCGCATGGCCGAGCGCACCGCGCCGGTAAGGATCGACCCCATCCCGCCCCTGTCAGAGTCGGACACCATGCGGTCGAGGAGGACCCGCTGTCCCTCGTACAGCACCGCGTCGGGGACCAGGGCGGCGTCCTGCATGCCATACTGGAGCAGGCCCGCTGCCCAGGTGGACAGGACGCGGGGGCTGAGGGCGTAGTGCCGGTGGTCGTTGGCGGAGAAGGCGTCGGCAGCGCCGGCGTAGGCTGAGACAACAGCGTCTGCCAGCTGCGACGGCGACACAGAACCGGAGCCGATCTGGCGGATGTGGTCCGCGACGGGCTTCATGAGCTGCCCGAAGATCTCCCGGAGCTCGTCCTCGGGCGGGGTGTCGAGGAAGGACACACGCATGTTGGCCGTCAGGCGCGTGCTCAGCGCCGTCCGCCCGACCGACCCCTGCGGGGTCATAGTGCAGGCGAGCTGCACATTCTCCAGCTGGACGAACTCGAGGCCTTCGTCCTCGTCGTAGAAGCCGTGGTACGTGATGAGCTGCTGGAGGAAGGCAACGAGCTGCACGGTGCCGTACTTGTCCGCCCGCGGGAGGTCGATGTCCTTAATCAGCAGCACGACGCGCGAGGCGCCGATGGGGGAGAGGACCTTGCCCGAGCCGCGGACCTTGGGCTTGCCGCAGAGCTGCTTGAGCTTGGCGATCACGGCGTTGGCGCCGGTGCTCGAGGAGCACGCGAGCGTCGCAATCTTGACCTGGCCAGGGAGCATCGAGCACAGGCTCGTGAGGAGGAGCGACTTGCCGCACCCCTCGGGGCCCACCACGACGACGGGGTCGCCGCGGCCGAGCCAGGGGGCGAGAAGGCCCGCTTGGGTGAGCACGGACTGCGTCGGGACCAGGGAAGACGGGGAATCGCCGAAGTCGTCCTCCGCCTGCATCGCCTCGGCAATCGTCGGCGGCACAGTCGGCTGGGCCACTGACGGCTCCCCGACCTTCTGTGCGGCCGCCTGGAGGAACTTGGCGCGAGCGGCGGGTGTCATGTTGGCGGCGATCCCCGCAGCAAAGTCCCGGGCAAATTCAGCCTTGTTGGCCGGGTCCCTCAGATGCGTCAGGCCGCACCTCAGGCGCCCGATCGTCGTCGTCGTCACGGCTGAATCGTACCTCCCGGCCTCGGCCAGGATCTTCGGCAGGAGCTCCTTGGACCACTGGGACAGGTTGGTGACGTCCATACCGGAGCGTTCGAGGTCCGCAACCCACTTGCGAACATCCTTGGCGATGTCCCGGGCCACCTCGGAGATGAAGATCATCCCACAGCGCGAAACGGTGGCAGGGGACGCAAACTGCAGCGAGTGGCACTCGAAGATGAAGTTGACGTTGTCCGAGCCGAACTGAATGCGCTCGCCGTTGGGGAGGGTGAGAAGGCGGTTGTCGTCGAGGACCGAGTTGAGCGATTCGATCCACTCGGGGTCCACGTCGCCGTCGCAGATGATCCAGGAGCGGGTCCCGGGCTCCTCGGCGACGACGCGGCGCGCAGCCGAGGTGAGGACGCCGTCGGTCCACTCGCGCGTGTCCAGGTCGAGGGACCCGAGGAGCTGCTTGCGGTCGATAGCCTTGGGGTTCATCTTGTGGATGCGCAGCTTCCGGCCCAGCTTGGCGTACGCCCCCTCAAGCACCTGCCACAGGGTCGACTTGCCCGACCCAGACGGGCCCACAATGATGACCCCGATCCGCTGCCGAGTGGCCAGCTCGAGCTGCTCGATCTTCTGGAGCTGGTCGTCGTCGTGAACGAGACCCATATCCTCCATGACCCCCCGGATCGCCCCCTGGATTTCCTTGTCCTCGGCGTCCTCCACCTGGACCCCCTGGAACTGGCACGCGATTAGGGAGCCGAAGCGACCGGCGTCCGGCCCCGTGAGGGTGGGCACCTTGGTGGCGCGGATGGCCTGGATCGCAACGGCCGCCTCGTCGTTCTGCCCGAGCTCGTCGTCGCGCCCGGAGCGGGCGTCGCGGAGGAGCTTCCCGGCGATGCCGAGGATCGTCTTGAGGGAGCGGAGTCCCCAGTCGTAGTGGATCTGGCGGCTGAGCTGCTGCTTGGACACCTCGAAGAGGGTGACGATGCGCCGGGCGAGGAACTTGGCGTGGCGGAAGCCCTCGGCGAGGAGCATGACCTCGGCGATGAGCTCGTTGTCCGGGACCGTCATGGCGACCGAGCGGAAGAGCTGCTTCAGGTTGTCCGGGAGCTGGGAGCGGCCCCCGTATCCCTTGCCGGCCGGGTTGAGCGTCACGAAAATTCCCGCGTTCTTGTCGACGGGCACGTTGCGCGCCATGAAATTCATCTCCCGCTGGCCCTGCTTGAGCGCTGACTGGATGCTCTGGATCTGCTGCGACACCGCCGACAGCACCTCGGGCTCCAGGCGGTTGAACTCGTCGAAGCAACCCCAGGCACCGCACTTGAGTAGGCCCATGAAGATCCGGCCCATCGACTTGAAGTCGAACTCCTCGTCGCAGTTGAATACGAGGACCTGACGGCCCAGGTACTGCCCGAGGGCCTTGACGGACTCGGTCTTGCCCGTGCCGGCGGGGCCGTACGGGTTCCCGCCGTACCCGAGGCGGATGGCCTGGGTCAGGGTCAGGAAGCACTTGTCGGTGAGCGGCGTGTACACCAGCTTCGGGGCGTTGCCTTGGTACTCGAACGTGTAGTCAAGCTTCGAAGACGCCATCTGCACCTCGCACAAGCCCCCGGGCTTGAAGTAGAACCGCAGTTGCTTGTTCCAGTCCCAGTCGTTGGGGGACCCCACCCGCGCCTCTTCCAGGCGGTCCAGGATGTCGAGGTGGTGGATCGTGTCCAGGACGAGCGCCTTGACCTTGAGCTGCATGACAGACTGGCCCTCGTAGTCGGCCTGGGTGTACTGGGCGAGGTTGCCCTGGATCTCCTGTCGAAGCGCCGCGACGCCGTTAGACTGGATGGCCGCCTCGGCCTTGGACGTGAAGCGGATCATCTCGGAGAGGCACAGGACCTGGCTCGGGTTAGCCTCGAAGTCGTCGATCGAGAGCTGCCCGCGGAGCCCGCCGCCGCCCTTCTCCTGCGTGGTGTGCGTGAGGCGTGCCTGGAGCGTCTGGCGCATCCCCTTCTCGAGGTCCCCCAGCCACGCCTCCACCTGGTCGGTGGTGGTGACGGCCTTGGACAAGGCCACCTGCTCCCCGTCGCTGGAGCACATGTGCGAGATCTGCCCGGACTCGAGGACCACGCTGAAGATCCCCGCGAAGAGCTTCTTCAGCCGGGACTGGATCACCTCGGGCTTCTTCGACTGCGACAAGATCGCCAGCAGGTCGTCGTCCCCGATGAAGTAGAAGCGCGGGAAGACGGACCGCCGCTCCTCGAGGAACTCCAGGAGGGCCTTCTGGCAGTGCTCAAGCTGCGTGGCCATGGCCTTGAGAGAGGAACCGAGCCCCGCACGGTCGGCGAACGACTTGACGTTGGGGTCCCGGGTGATCCCGGCCATCAGCGTCTGGAACTCGCGGTCCACCTTGCCGAAACGCCCCTGCTCCGAGGGGAGGGCGCCGCGGGAGAAGATGGGCTCGAGGTACACCCAGCGGCGCTGGATGTCGTTGAGCTCGAGCAGGGACACGGAGAGCTCGCCCAGACGCTTTTCCCACCCCAGCGCCGAGTCGGCGATGCCCGAGTCGGCGAAGAACTGGTTCTGCTTGAGCGAGGAGACGAGGCTCTGGTGGTCGCCGACCTCCGTCATGAGGTCCTTCCACTCCTTGATGAGGCTCACGGCCTTGCCGGATCCGACAGCCTCCTGCTCGGTCAGGGCGAACGCGCGCGAGAAACCCCAGTCGTTGAGCTCCGCGATTGCCTTGCGCAGGGAGGACTCGGCCTGGGCCCGCGCGTCCATGATCCGGATCTCGTCGGCGACCTGGGCCAGGCGGTCGGTCCGCTCGAGGAAGTCTAGGAGGGTGACGCGGGACATGTCCATGCGCGGCGGCATACCCAGGAGTTTGAAGAGCCGGGCCCAGTGCGACTCGTCCCAGCTGAAGCCCTGGATGTACTGCAGGTGCGGCATGATGGCCTCGTAACGCTCCAGGTCGCCCTGGATGGTGCGCTCGACGATGCCGAACTGGCCGACCCTGCCCTGGAGCTCCTTCTTCCACTTGTACAGGAAGTCCTCGAGCTCGTTCCGGGCGCGCTCGCGGACGCCCATCCAGGGGGTCTTGAAGAGGGCGTCGCGATCCGAGCAGAACTGGTCGTAGTTCTGCCACTGGTTGCGCTCCGCCTCCACGTCGTTGGCGAGGTCGTCGATGGACGGTACATCCACGCCCTCGATGTCGCCGGCTGCGCAGTCCTCGTCGAGCTCCTTTGCTTCGGTGCGGAGGGCCTCGGCGCGCTCCGACATCTCGTCGAGGGCCTTGAAGACCTTCTTCGAGTCCACAGTCGCGCCCGCCTTCGGCTTCTCCGCCGCCCAGGCCGCCCGGAGGGCCTGGATCCGGTCGTTGAACTCGCGCTTGCGCGTCTCCAGCTGCCCGACGATCTTCTTCCGCTGGTCCTCGAGGTCGTGCTCGTGCCTTTGACGGTGCGACTCGAAGTCGTCCGCCTGCCCCTCGAGGTCCCCGAGCTCCACCTGCTCCATACGCATCCCGCTCGACTGCGAGATCTCGGCCATGAGGCGATTGCGGGCTTGCACATTGGCGATCATGGCCTTGATCTTGCCGGACGCGTCCTCCAGCTCGGGGCCGAGCTTGCGCCGTGCGCCCAGCTCCGCGATGGAGCTCACGTCCACGCTCAGCAGCTCCTTCCCCCGGGAAAGCATCCCCTCGATCTCCAACAGCTCCTCCCTGGCCCGCCGCGAGAGGGAGGCGATAATGGCCTCCTGTAGCTGCTTGCACTGGCGCTCGACGGCGTCGCGGACGCCCGCGAGGATCACAGTGAAGGGCCCGCGCTCGACCTGCGCGGGGATAAACTTGGCGGCCTCGCGCTGGACCTGGGAGACGAGCTGGAGGTTGGGCTTGATCTGGGCGGCGTCCGCACAGACCTCGTCGACAAAGGCCTCCATGTTCGCGACGGCGCCGACGGCGGTCCAGTCGGCGAGGTTCTTCTGCTGGTTGGAAAGCTCGGTGAAGATCTTCTCCGACTGCTCGTAGGCCGCGGCCACGAGGGCCGCGGACTGCGGGCCGTCGGCGACCGAGGCGAAGAACCCAGTGCCCTCCTTGGCGTAGGCGGACACGCCGCCGGCGGTGCTGGGGAGCGACGCGAAGGCGCTGAGGCCGCGCACGTACTCTTGCCGGATGTGCTCGAGGGGCGGGTCGAAGGCCAGCCGGCGCTGCTGGAACACCAGCCGCACCTCCTGCTTGGGCTGGCTCCGGTGGTAGGTCTCGAGGCCCCGCCGCCAGAGGAGCGCCAGCACCTTCTTGAGCTGCATGTCCCAGTGGAGCCGCCAGTTCTGCTGGCTCTTGGCGTCGAAGTCCGCCTCGAGGTTCCGGAACACCACCATCATCGACTTGACCGCCGAGTCCCACCTGCCCGGGTTGGCCGCCAGGTCGGCGTCCATCAGCCCCCGCACGACGCCCTCGAGGTGGCGGTGGAAGTGGAGGATGCGCTCGTGCCGCGACTTGAACTCGCCCATCTTCTCCGAGAGCTTGCGCAGGTACGAGTCGAGCCCGGCGGTGTTGTCCCAGGACAGCGTGTTCCCCGACGCGTCCGTGGGCTCGAAGATGACCTTCTCGAACCGCTTGGCCTCCTCGACCAGCAGCTTCTTGTGGCAGTCGGCGATCGACGTTGACACCTCGTTGTAGAAGTTTACCACCTGCATCAGCGCCATCCCGCGGCGGGTGACGCCGCGGACGAGGTCCAGGCCCTGGGACACGTCCCTCGGGACGCGCAGCCCCAGGGCGGCGACCTGGCGCGCCTGCTTGAGCAGCCCCAGCATCTCCTGGCTGAAGGCGGTGCGCAGGCGCCCCTCCCCGTCCAGGTCCATGAGCTGCTTGAAGCCGTGCATCTTGAGCTGGGACAGGCGGGCGCGGGTGGACTCGGTCCACGCCGCGAGGGCGCCCTCCTGGGCGCTCCTGGCCTCCTTCGCCGCCGCCGCCGCGCTCCCGGCCAGCCCGGCGCACTCGTCCCCCAGCCCTGACCCGTCCACCCGGAGCGCCGGGGCCAGCCCCGCGGCCACCGCCTGCACCTGCCCCACGCGCGCCGCGGCCTGGGCCGTGACGCAGAGGGCGTCCACGGGGGAGTCCCCCCCCGCTCGCACCCGCCGCTGCCAGTCCGCCTGCACGTTGCCCAGGTACGCGGACAGCCCCCGCAGGATCCCCCCGACCTCGTCCTGCAGCTGGGACACCACGCCCGGCCGCGCCAGGACGTGCCGCAGCCCGGCCAGCTCCCTCACGACCTCCTGGGGCTGCATGCGCCCCCCCGCGCCGCCGCCCGACGACGGGTCGTCCAGCGCGCCCAGCGCCGGCGCGTACAGTTCCGAGAGCAGCGACCGCAGCTGAGAGCGGAGCTGCCCCTCGTAGGGCCCCAGGCGCTGGTCGAAGTCCCGGCGGGCGGCGGCCCAGAGGGGGTCGTGGTCCGGGCCCGCGGGGGGCGACATGCAGGACGCCGCGAGCGGGCGGAAGGCCGCGAGGGCCTCCCCCGGGGGGATGGGCGTCCCCGTCAGCATCGACACCTCCTGCAGCACCTCGCGCACCTGCAGCACCTCGAGCGCCCTCTGCCTCAGCCGGGCGACGAGGGCGAGCTTGGGCGAGTCGGTCAGGCGGGACGGGCTGCCCCAGCCGTCGACGACCGAGGAGAAGTACGACGAGAGCCCCGCGTAGACGCGCTCGAGCTGCAGCACGGCCGTGTAAGCCCCCTCCACCACGGGGTGCACCTGGTCAAAGGGCCCCTCGAACACGGGCACGGAGGCCACCATGCGGCGCGCGCAGAGCTGGACGTGGACGGCGAGGAGGAACATGAAGTGCTCCATGTGCGCCGCGTCGTAGGCCGGGTGGCCCGAGCACCGGAGGCCCGCCACGTCCTGCGGCAGGGGCACCGGGGGCGGTCAGCCAGGGGCGCGGGGCGGCGGGGGCGGTGCGCGGGGCGGGGCGGGGCGGGGCGGGGCGGGGCGGGGCGGGGCGCGGGGCGGGGCGCACCTGGAGGCACTGGTCCGCGGTCTCCACGACCTCGAGGACCTCGTCGTGCGTGGGCGGCCCGGGTCCCGCGGTCCGCTGCACGGCGGAGCGGAGCGGCCCCAGGGCGTCGACCACAGCCGAGGCGTCGCCCGTGTCGCGCTCCATGAGGGTCGCCCAGCGCTGGAACTCGTCGTCGACGCTGCCGACGAGGTGCGTGGCCGTCGCGTTCGGGTCGAGCGACTGGCCCTGCCGGTCCTTGCCCGACTGCGCGAGGGCGGCGCGGAACTCCTCCAGCAGCCGCGTCGCGGGGGCGTCCTGGGCGAGGAGGGGCTGGTACACGGCGCGCAGGGCGGACTTGAGGGAGGCGAGGGCGTCGCCTGGCTGGACGAGGGCGACGCCGATGCCGCCGGGGAGCTGGGACGAGTCCAGAGGGCCCGTGACGAGCTTGGTCAGGACCACCCGCGGGGAGGGGGCCTCGGCGGCCCGGGCCCCGCCGGCCGGCTGGTTGACCGAGACCTGGATCTGCTGCGCCGTGACGCTCGCGAAGAGTGCGGCGGCGGACGAGTCATCCAGGAACCGCGAGATCTCGGATGTAACCGAGGGGTCCGCTAGGAGCTGCTGCTTGAGCGTCTGTCGGCCCTCCTCGCTGCGCGGCCGGGGAGGAGGGGGGAGGGCGGGTGCCACATGTCCTCCCCCACGGATTCGAAACGAGGAAACGAGGACGTGGATTGAATCGGGGGAGTAGACGGGCCCAACCTCTTCTTACGGTCACAATTCGCGCCGTGCGAGGCCGGTCGCGGGGCGGGGGGGGATGCGCGGCGAACACGGGTGCATTTTTGGGGGGGGGCCCCGGGGCACCGGGCCCCAACTCACCTGGGCGTCGCAAGGTCGCAGAGGACCTGCGCGACGTACATGATGCGCTCGTCCACCATGATTAAGATTCGATAGCGCGATGGCGAGGTGCCGCTGTTATGTTTTCCCGTGTCCTGGGCAAGAGTGCCACTCGGTGTCTCGCCAAAAACGAACAGCTGGGGTCACCCCCCCCACACCAAAAAGCCGAAACGGGGTGGTCCCACAGTCCCGCGATGGAATCCCGGGGCTAGAGGGAGAAGAGTTCCCGACATCGAGGACCCAGGGGGCCATATGGGAGGGGCCGGGGGCACATCCCGGGCTGCATGGCCAAGTCGGGCAGGGAGAGTTCTGGGGACGCGTCACCGGGACGGTTCCCTCCGGGGGCCTCGGGGGCCAATTTCCTCCGCTCTTCATGGCTGCGTCCAAATCATCGCGACGCCCCCTCTCTTCCCAGGCAAAGAGTGGGCGCTATGGAGAAGTATAGAAAAGGACAGGTCCTCGGGCAGGGCTCGTTTGGCAAGGCCATCAAGGTCCGGAATGTGCACGATGGGAAGGACTATGTGATCAAGGAGATCGATATCTCGCGCATGCCGAGGGGCGAGCGCCAGGCGGCGGAGCTGGAGGCCAAGGTGAGCCTCCATCGCTCCCCCCCGAGGGGCCGCGTTCCTCGCCATCCCTCTCTTGTGACTGCGCCCCGATCTGGCTCTTGGATGCAACCTCCTTTTTCTCGCGGGATGACTGTGCCATTTATAACCCGATCGTTGCGGGATTTCATCTCGGGGGCTCGTCTGCGCGCCAGGAAATGCCCCGAATGCGAC
>Ga0255778_10003049_pt1 | contig 14096 bp, 11 predicted proteins | sample 071ome_31_FD_179976 | JGI IMG/M metagenome (GOLD analysis project Ga0255778, IMG submission 179976) | Coastal salt marsh microbial communities from the Groves Creek Marsh, Skidaway Island, Georgia - 071405CT metaG (version 2) | ecosystem: Environmental > Aquatic > Marine > Intertidal zone >...
GCCGTCGCCTCGCTCGACCGCTACCGCTCGACCCAACCCGGTGCCGTGCGCAGCGTTCGGGAACTGTACAACAACAGGCGTCAGGCGGATTTGCACATCCTGCTGCTTACGTGTGCCCTCGGCATGAGCACCGTGGCCCTGGCGGAGAACCTCTTCGTGCTCTTCGTCGGACTCGAGTTGGCCTCCTTCTCAAGTTACGTCTTGGTGGCGTTCAACAAGGAATCCAAGGCAGGCTCTGAAGGCGGCATGAAGTACTTCATCGTGGGATCCGCCTCATCTGGCGTTGGGCTCTACGGCCTCTCCTTGCTCTACCTCTGGGCAGGGACCCTTCAGGTGGACGCCTTGGCGCTTGCGTGGTCGAACATCGGTCAGGAAGTGCTGCCGTACGTCGCGCTCGGCTTGATGCTCGTCGGCTTCGGATTCAAGGTCAGTGCCGCACCTTTCCATTTCGCTGCGCCCGACGCCTACGCTGGAGCAGCCTCCCCCTTCGCAGGCCTGCTCGCTACGGCGAGCAAGGCCATGGGCATGGTGGGGTTGTTCCGCATCCTCCTTGTTGTGACGCTTCCGGACGGCACGGAAGGAAGCGCGGTGTGGCTCATGCTCCTCGGGATCCTCGCGGCCGTCACCATGACCTGGGGCAACATCGCGGCCCTCGGAAGCACGAACCCGAAGCGGATGTTGGCGTACTCCTCCGTGGCGCACGCTGGCTACATGCTCGCGGCGCTGACCGCCGTTGGCGTGTGGAACCTCGGTGAGGAAGCCCTGAGCCCGGCGGCCCAGGAAGCATCGGAAGCGGTGCTGACGGCCCTCCTCTTCCACCTCGTCGTGCTGGTCGCGTTCAAGATGGGCGCTTTCCTTGTGCTCGGCGTGTTGGAGAACGAGGGTGAAATCCGCGACGACCGTGCCTTGGCCGGTCTTGGACGTCGCTCCCCGCTCTTGGCGGTGACGATGTTCATCTTCATGCTCAGCCTTGCCGGCGTGCCGCCCCTCTCCGGTTTCCTCTCCAAGTTGCTCGTCATCATGGGGATCGTCAAGGTCGCCGCCGTCGACGTCGGGACAAGCGGCGCAAGCATCGGTTTCCTCGGGATGGACCTGCACTGGGTCTGGGGCCTTGCCTTGCTGATGGTGCTGAACAGCGCCATTTCCGTGTTCTATTACCTCCGAATCGGCGTCGTGATGTTCTTCGACGCACCTGCCGCTGGCCGCGACCATCCTGCTCCTCGCGCCGTTTTTGCCACCGTGGCCATCACCGCCTGCTTGGTTGGCACGCTGCTCTTCGGCATCTGGGGCGACCCGCTCATCGAGGTCTGCCGCTCCGCGGCGGCAGCGCTGCTTGGCTGAGCCTTGTGCGCGGTTGGGTTCAAGAGGGGTCGGTCGCTCGCCCGATGTAGGGAAGCACGATGGGACGACGACGTGAGGAGAAGGTCGACGAAGAAGAGCTCGCTCGCCTCGAGTCCTCCGAGGACGAAGGGAACGTCGGCAAGATCCGCGTGAAGATGCCCAACACGCGCGTGAACGAGATGTTCGCCCTCGCTGAGCAGTTGCTCGGCGGCCGCCGCGTGACTGTGTTGTGCGCCGACGGCGAAACCCGCCTCGCGCGGATTCCCGGCAAGATGCGTCGTCGGCAGTGGGTCCGTGAAGGCGACCTGATCATCGTTTGGCCCTGGGATTTCCAGGACAGCAAAGCGGACGTCAAGCACCGTTACACAAAGACGCAGGCCATGTACCTCTCACGCAAGGGCGTGCTTCCCGAAGTTGTGGACCTGTTCGGTACCTCGTACAGCGGTGAAGATTTCGACGAGGACGACGACCTGTTTGGTGACATGGACGACGACGACGTCATGCTCGATGAGGAGGCTGACGACGACGACCTCTTTGGAGACGACGACGATGAGGACGACGACGATGACGACGACCTTTTCGGAGGCGACGATGACGACGACCTGTTCGGCGACGACGATGAAGAGGACGGCGCGTTGGATACGTCCGACGACGGCACCGCAGACGAGGGTGCCTTTACGCCCGTCGCCTTCGACGATGCAGACGACGACGAGGACGTGACCGACGGCGTCGACGAACTCTTTGGTTGAACGCTCGGATGTCATGCGAGGCGGTGGGCTCGGCATGGCGCACGACGACCACTGGGACGAACTTACCGAACGCTCACGTCAGCGCCGCGGGCGGCGTGGTCGTCGACGCCAGCCCGAGATGAGCGAGGATGAAGTCGAGGACCTCGCCCATGATCGCCGCGAAACCGACGCCTTCCTCGCTGGTCTGGAGGACGGAGGGTCCGGGTACCGATGGATGAAGGAGGACCGTTACCGCAGGATGTTTCGTGACATTGAGGACAAACTGCAGGGGGTGCTCGGCGCGGGTCCCTTCGAATGGGTGGACCGTCGTGTGTTCGATCAGGTCTTCGACCGCCTCACCCTGATGTCCGTGTACAAACTGATGTCGGATGGCGTCGTTGACACCTTGGACCACCCCATCGCCCGCGGGAAGGAAGCCCACGTCTTCCACGGGACCACCATGGACGGCGATGCGGTGGCGGTGAAGATCTTCCACACGTCGAATGCCGTCTTCAAGAACCTCGTCCAGTACATCGAAGGGGATCCACGATTTGGAGGGTTGAAGCGCCGGCACCGTGACCTGGTGGACATTTGGGTCAGGAAGGAGCACCGTAACCTTGAGCGCCTTCGAAAGTGGGGGTTGTCCGTTCCTGCTGCGCTTGGCGTGCAGCGCAACGTGCTCGTGATGGAGTACATTGGTGACGCCTCCGCTCCCGCACGAAAACTCCGGGAGGTCGAGGTTGAGGACGCCGAAACCGTCTACGTAGCGCTGCTCGAATTCCTTGCTGTGGCGTGGCAGAAGGCGAGGTTGGTGCACGGTGATTTCTCACCGTACAACATCCTTTGGCACAACAATGCTCCAGTGGTCATCGACGTCGGTCAAGCCGTCATCGATTCCCATCCGAAGTCCCGTGAGTTCCTCGTTCGGGACGTGACGCGGCTCGTTGAATGGGGGCAGCGTCAAGGGTTGGACGTTGAGGTCGCCGACGCGCTCGTCGACGTGCTGGAGATGCCGTTGGACCACGTCGAAGAGGTCTGATCACTCCTCTTCGTCCCACGAGATGGATTCGTCGTCGGCCAACCCCATCATCGCTTCAACGGCCTCGTCGTCCTCCGGGTCAACCTGAGCGGCTCGGAAACGGCGGTTGCGGCGCTCGCGTGCTTGGTCCAATCCGGGGACCAAGGATTCGAAGCCTGTTGCCTCTGCGTCACCTTGGTCACGCACCTCGATGCTCCCGAGTTGGCGGCGCTCGATCCTGTTCCGCTTTGTCGCCCGCTCAAGGAAGCTCATCACGGACCCATGCTCCGCTCCACCCGCAAGCATGTCGACGGCTTGCCGTGCGAGCGCCAGCCCCTCTTCTTCGGCAATGATGACCACCGTTGACTTGTAGATCGTGATGCTGCTGCCCGTGATCTGTTCGATGCGTTGGCGGATTTTCCCTTGGCTTCCGATGATGCGAGCACGGATGCGCTGCAGTTGCTTCGCGCGCTTGCCGACGTGGTCACGCAGATCGACCATCTCGAAGTAACACCCGTCATCAAAGAGGCTCACTGCGACCATGGGGGCCATGCCTCGTCCGATCGCCTTCACCACGTCCGGCATTTTGAGCGCCCGGACGGGGTCGTAGGAGCCGGGTTCACCCCACTCCACCTCCACATCACCGGACTCGGAGTCCACGTGGAGGGCGACGGCTCCGGACGCCTCGGCCAGTGCCTTCAGGGTCGCCCCTTTCGCGCCGATGAGCACGGCAATCCGGTCCCGAGGGATGCGGGGCAGCGCCTGTCGCATGGTGTTCCGGCGGTGCTGCCGTTCTTCAATCCCGTGGGCGTCGCCCGAGCACGCCGACCAGCAGACCGGCGAGCAGCACCAAACCAAGCGGTGGTGCAAAGGACGGAACGAGGCCGGGCGAAATTGAGGCACCGGTGACCACGAAGTAGGCCGCATTGTTCGCCTCGTTGTACTCGTCGATGCCGTCGAAGGGGTCGATGACCACGCGGATGTCGAGTTGACCTTGGGTGGTGACCGTCAGGTTCCACTCGATGACCTCCATCGCGTCGTTCAGGTCTGCGCTGTCCACCGTTCGGGTTTCGAGGACCGTCCAGTCCACGTTCGACAAGCGGTCTGCGGGTGCGGTTTCGAGGCGCAGTTTAACGGGGCCGCCAAAGTACGCCTCGTTCGTCTCCAAGGTGGAGGTGATGTGCACCAACCCCTCGGCTTGTGTCGGCTTGACCACGAGCCGATCGATCACCGTGCCGGACGCGTTCCACCGAAGGTCGAGGCCGGGGAGGATCTGGAAGGACGAAGGAGCGGTGGTCATCGCATTGCCCGCCGCGTCGGTGACCACGGCCCGCACCATCAGGTATTGGCCAGATTTCGTGGCCCACGATGCCAGCCCGAGGCTGCCGTTCAGCCCACCGGTTCCAAGGCTCACCCAGCGTCCAGTAAGGTCCGGCGTGGCGCCGACGCCGTTGGCGTCGAAGCCGTACTCCATGTACGACGAACTTTCGTCAATTCCCGCTCCATCGTCCTCTGCGGCGAAGGTCACGGCGATGGCTCCGGTTCGGCTCGTCGTCAGCTCAGGCAGGGTCCACCCGAGTCCCTCGGGTGCGGTGAGGTCGACGGCCACGGCCACTTCCACAACCTCCCCGTCGTTGCCGGCGCGGTCGGTGCTTCGCAGGTACACGGTGTGCTCCCCTTCGCTGAATTCGAGCGTGATGGCGTCCTCGGTGGTGCTCGTCCACGTGCTGTTGTCGAGCGACCAGGACGCTGAGGCGACGCCGCTCCCAAAGCCGTCATCGGCGTTGTTGATCAGGCCACTGAGCTGCACGCTCGAGGTTGATTGCCAACCGCCACTGCTGCCGATGAGCACGTTGTTGAGGCTCGGCCCCGTTCTGTCGATGCCGATGAACACCGTGTCTTGGACGTTGTACCCAGATTCGTCCGAGACGGTCAGGACGGCGTTCCACGTGCCTTCTCCCAGGTCCCCGGGTGCCCAATCCCACCCGTAGGCCAAGGTTCCCGGCCCGTCGGTGGCCGGCGTCCCGCTGCCGGGGACGTTGGCGAGGGTGGCGCGATCCAGGTCGTCGTCGCTGGCGCCCCAGCGGAAGGCGAGCGTCCCGGTGGCCGCGACGTTGAACCACAACCGGTCGCTCGAGGAGGTGCCGTTTCCGCTCGCCGCGTTGAGCACGGTAAAGGCGGTGATGATGGGTTCCTGATTGGCGATGTCGAAGGACCCGGATTCAAGGGTGACCGTCGCGTTGGCGTCGCTGTCGAAGGCCGTCACGAACACGGTGTAGGTGCCGTTGTCGACGCTCTTCGTGTTGAACGAGGTGTACCACGGGCTCGACGTGGTGTTGACCATGGTCGTCGTGCTGTCCCCGACGAGGTCCATTCGCATCCATTCGACCGTTCCCGTGCCACTGACGGTGATGAGGAGGGTCAACTGCCCCGTCACGGTGTCGCCTGCGGACGGAAGGGAGGAGGAACTGAGGGTCAGGCCAGAACTCCGTGCGATGTCCGGTGCCTCCGGCAGTTCAGCACCAAGGTTGCCGGGCATGCCCGGCTGGTGGTTGGCATGCACGAGCAGCAGGAGCGCCACCAGAAGGAGCGCGGTGGGCCTGCTGCGCATGCCCTTGAGTGGTCCTGAGCCATCCTTCAACCCTCCCCCGTGCGAAGCACGCAAGGACCGGCACAGGTGAGGTCCCAAGGCGTTCCGGGCGGAGATGGATTGAAGAGCCGTGGAAGGGACATGGCGCCATGCTCCGAGGTCGTGCGGCAGGGCTCGTCGTGCTGCTCCTGCTGACGCTCGTCGTTCCAAGCCCGGCGGCGGCGGAGTCCAGCGGCGCCATCGAGGCCTCCGCAGCGACGGTCACCGTTGGTGACGGCTCGACCCTGTACGCGGGGGATGCGGTGACCATCACCATCACCTTCGTCAACACGCAGGTCAGCGCCGCCACCGAAGTGAACTGGTTTGTCTACAAGGACGGCCTGAACAACCTCCTCGATGGCAACGTCGTGAGCCTGATCGAAGGGGGAAGTTCCGTTGACGTTCAGGTGACCTGGAACAGCATCACGGAAGGCGAGCACCGCGTGTACGTGAAGTTCAACCAAGGGGGCGACGCGGACGCGATTTTCAACAAGGCCTTCACCGTGAACGGTCTTCCGGACCTCCGGGTGGCCGAAGCTGAGGTGAGCCCCTCGAACGGCTTGTTCAGCGGCGACGAGGCCACCTTGTCCGTTCGCGTCCTCAACGCGGGAAGCGAGAACGCCTCGGCCAGCCTGCTCGGCCTCCAACTCGGCAGCACCACCCTGCCCTCAGAAGATGTACCGGCCCTCGCAGCGGGCGAAAGCGCGTGGGTGAACACGACGTTCACGGCTCCGGCAACCGGCGACCACACGCTTCGGGTCACGCCCGACGTGGAAGCGTCCGTTCGAGAAGCCAACGAAGGCAGCTTCCTCGACGTGGATTTTACCGTGGCCCCTCGCATGGACGTCCGCCACACCGGCGCCCTCAGCATCGAGGTGGACGAGGGTGCGCTGAACGGACCGTGGACGGTCAGCGGGGCCGTCGAGCGTGTTGCGGGCACCGGCACCGACACCGTGCCGATGCGCCTCGAAATCATCGATGAAGAGGGGCACCTTGTCCCGATGGCGCCGTTTGAGGTCGTGCTCGAAGGTGCCGGCTACGCCACCGCCACGTGGGAACGCACCATCACCTCCTCGGAGGTCAGCACCCTTGCACGGGGGGTTTCGCACAACGTGGTGGCTGTGATCGATCCCTTCGGAACCGCCTCCTTCGTTCAAGAGGACACCAGCAACGACCGAAGCGACGCCGTTCAACTCGACCTTGATCCGATCCCTGACGTCTACCTCGACCTGAACGCCATTCCGGAGTCCCCAAGCGTGGATTCGGGCGAGCGCGTGAATTGGAGCGTGTTCATGATCAACACGGGGACCGTCACGGTCCGAGGAACGCTGGAGGTCACCTTTGACGGCTTGTCCTACGACGACCGCATCGTCCTCGACGGCGGTGAAAGCCTGACGTGGTACCCGAACCCCCACCTCCCGACCACGGTCGGTGCCCATACTGCCCAATTTGAGGCGCGTTTTGAGGCCGATTCTGATTCGTGGGACGCTGACCCGTCCAACAGCGTGGCGCGTGGTTCGGTGGAGGTCACGGCACCGCTGCGCCTGACATGGAGCGCTTCAACGCTCGTGCTCACCAACGCCGAAGGCGACCTGGTTGAACCTCCTTTGCAGCCCGGGGCGACGTACGTCATGACGGTGAACGCCACGTCTCAGGAAACGGGAGCGGTGAACTACACCTGCGACGACGGCGCAGGCAACGAGTTCGAGACCATCCCGGTCTCCGTGCTTGAGCGCACCGTCTCCGCGAGCACCGTCGCGTGCTCCTTCGTCGCGTCGCAGGGCCAAACCACCGTCCGCTTCGTCCCCAGCGACCCCGATGTTTCCACCACGTTCGCGCGTACGTGGGCCAGCCTTGACGTGGCGGACGACGGTCCCAGCGATGAGGCCCGCTCGATGCGTGGCTTGTTCCGTTGGGCCTCGTTGTTTGCCCTGTTGTTGGTCGGCGTCTTGGTCACCGCGTGGGCCATCACCCGTGCGCGGGACGAAGAGGTGGATCGGGACATCTTCGAATATTGTCCATCGTGCGATGGCGAACTGGAAGGCGACGAGGACACGTGCCCCCATTGCCGCTTCGACCTCGCGAAGGCCCGCAAGCAGTTCCACGACTGTACGGCGTGCGGGGAGTCCGTTCCGGACCTGCTGGACAACTGTCCATATTGCGGCACGGAGCAGGACGTCGCGTCGTACTTCGAGCGACGCGAGCGCGTTCAGCGTGCGGCTCCTGAGAAGGCCTTGCAGGCGCTTCCCGACGACGACGAGGAGGACCCCGACGAGATCGTCAGCGGCAGCGAAGACTTCGCAGACGCCGTCAAGGCCTTCGGCTACGACGAAGACGACCTCGACGACGAGTGGGACACCAACATCGAATCCGCGGAAGCGGAGGTCGGCGCCGCGCAGCAACGGCTCGATGCAGAGGACGTTGACCTTGCGGACCTCACACCAGAGGAAGTCGAAGCGCTCGAGAACTCGGTCACCACCACCTTGCGAAGCGTCGCGGACAGCTTCGCTGGACAGGACATTGATTCGATCATCGCGGGCAAGGGGAAGGGCAAGGTGCAGGCCCTGAAGGACGACGGCAGCGAGTTGTCGGCCTCCGATGCCGGCATCCGTGAACGCTTGTTCGAATTGACCGGTGAAGAGGGCGTTATGCCCGGGGAGGAGGTCAAGGTCGGCATGAGCCTCACCGACGGCTCCCTTGCTGGAAACGAGGTCGGTGAAGCCACGGCCGACTTCACCTTCGAGGACGACAACCCCGCCTCGGAGTCCGTGGACGACGAATTGACACCCAAGCGGGCCGCTCCCCGACGGCGGGCGCCGCGCCGAGCGGAAGCGAAGCCCGAACCGACGGTTGCGCAATGCGGTGCGTGCGGCGCGGACATCGCCGTCGACGCAACGTCCTGCTCCACCTGCGGCGCCATCTTCGAGTGACCGCGCTCGTGCGGACGACACCTTCACATCCCAAGGGGGGAAGGCGTCATCATGGGTGCTCGACCGGTGGTCGTCGCGCTTGTGCTGCTGCTGCTCAGCAGCACCCTTTCTGGCTGCCTGGCCTTGGTGCCGGCGAGGGAATTTCTCGAATGGCAGCGGGACGACGTTCAGTTGGTGACGGTGTACCACCGTGAGGATCTCTCCCACACCTTCACCGAACTCGCGGAAGCCTACACCAACCAAACGAGTTTCTACGTTGACGACAGCGTCAGCCAAATCGACGTCTACTTCAAGGCCAGTTTCTCGTTTTCCGACGAGGTTGGTTGTGCGGACGCTGGCGTGACCCGCTTCGTTCGGGCCACCTTGCTCATGCCGGACAACACCGCAGCATGGGAGACGGAAGTCTGCGAAAACGCCAACCCTCCAGAAGAACACCTGCTGCCGCAGCCTGAATTTCAGCGGGGTGAATGGGTGCTCTCCGTCGAGGCCCGTGGCGTCGGAGAGGAGTTCCTGAACCAGTTCAAGGACAACTTCAACGTCGTGGTGACGGTCCACCGCGAGTGCGTTCAGTACCCGCTTGACGATGCTTGCGAGTGATCCAAGCGTTGCGGGCAGGACGAGCGTCGCGAGCAATTTTTGCACTTCCCAACGCGCTCGTGGTTGCGTTGAGCGCCCCCTTCGACCATCAGACGTCGAACCTCGACGAGGGCCTCCTCAAGGTCACGGCGTGCCCCATCGTCCCAGAGGACCTGATACGCGGCATCATCGCCGTAGCGAAGGACACCGTACGGGGACGGTCGTCCCGTGGTCGCTTCGACGAGTTGGAGGTACGCGAGCACCTGCATGCGGTGGGAGTCGTGGGGCTTGGCGGGGACCTTTCCCGTTTTTTGCTCGACCGGGATGAACTCGCCGTCAACGATGACGATCTGGTCCGGACGGCCTCGGAGGCCCGTGGTCCCGTCAACGAGCAACCCGTCGCCTTCCTCGTCGTCCGAGTAGGCCACGGCCTCCGCTGCACGGTCCAACCCAGCGCGTTCCCGAGCCATCTCTGCGCGGTGGTACGTGGTCAAGAGGATCTGCAGGCGCCACGAGGCGAGGCCGGTCCACACAAAGGCCACGGCGATGAGGATGAAGGAGGCGTTGGCATCGTCCACGACCGTCACCAGCGCGATGGCGTGGAGGCCAAGCACGATGGCTGCAAGAAGCATGCTCGCCTCGGTTCGACCCGCCTCGAACCAACCGCCGATGAACCCTGGTGGATTCAGCACCGGCTCGACGCCTGAGAGTTCGAATTCCGATGAACGGTCAGGGATGCTCCAGCCAACGGCCTTCCTCCACGGCAGCCAGACGAGGACGATGCCGCAGACAAGGGTCGACAACGCCCACAAGGACAGCAGGCGTGCCAGGGCGCCTTGGTCAACGCCGCTCTGGGCGAGTTGCCGTGTGAGCCAGCCTTCGAGGCTGAAGACCAGCACCACGGTGAACCACCATGCCCAGATGGTGACGGAGCGTCGGAAGGCGACCGCTTCCCGGCTGAAGGCCATCATGTCCTCGTGAATTTCGGCGTGCCGGCGTTTTCCTTCAACCACCGCGTCGCCTTGCGCATCCACGCCGTCCCGCGCCAGTTGCCACGACATCGGGCAGTAGGCATGGCGTTCGAGATCGCTTGCGCTGATGGCCGGGAACGTCTCCTCGTCCATGGCGTTGCTCACCTCCTCCACCAATGGGGCGTGTGGCCTTGGGTTGAAGGAGTCAGCGCCGAACCCGGGCAAGCGGCCTCCTGCTGTGGCCCGAAGCGGTTTAATAGAGGGTTCAAGTCGGCGGACCGCAGGTGCCTCTGATGTCCGAAGAAGGTGCACTCCTCGTGTCCGCCAGCACCTACGAGGAGAACGCCGTCAACATCGGGACCCAACAGAAGAGCTCCGACATGGCGCGCTTCATCCAAACCGTTCGCGACGACGGCCTCTACCTCCTCGACGTCGGCGCCACCGACCAGCGCATCCGCCTCGTGGCGCAGTTCCTTTGCCGCTACGAACCCGGCCGCGTGATGGTGGTCAGCGCCCGTCAGTACGGGCAGCGCCCCGCCCGCTTGTTCGCTGAAGCGATTGGCGCCAACGCTTCCGTTGGCCGCTTCATCCCGGGCAGCCTCACCAACCCCGTTCTCCGCTCCTACGTCGAGCCGGACATGCTCTTCGTGACCGACCCGGCTGCCGACCAGCAGGCCCTCATCGAGGCGGTCAACACCGGCCTCCCCATCGTCGGCCTCGTGGACGCGAACAACAACCTCCGCAACGTGGACATTGCCATCCCCGCCAACAACAAGGGCCGACGCTCCCTCGCGCTCGTGTACTGGCTCCTCGCTCGCGAGGTGCTCAAGATCCGCGGCGAGACCACCGACGAGGCATGGGCTGAAGCCCAGGACCTCGAAGAGTGGCAGTCGTCCTTCTGAACGCCTCACGCTCCTGCGATGAGGAAGTCGGAGACCCGTGCAGCAAAGGCGGCCTCGTCCGGTTGCTCGTGCATCACAGCACGGACGGCCTTGCCGCCTGGCAAGCCCTTCGTAAAGGCCACTGCGTGCCGCTGCATCCACTTGGTGCGCAGACCGGTCGTCTGTTCAGCCAGTTCCAGATAGCGGGTCCAACACCAACGCCGAGCAAGGAAATCACGACCGATGCCGTCCGCTGCGTGCCATGCCTCGGGGTCGTGCATCACCCATGGCAGGGACCCTTCCTCCACCCATCCGAGGTGGGCGGCGATGTCGCCGAAGACCTGCGGTCGGCCGATGGCTCCACGGCCGATCATCACGCCTGCTGCGCCGGTACGCTTCAGGCAAGCGGCCGCTGAGGGGCCATCCACCACGTCTCCGTTGGCGATGACCGGGACGCTGCTTCGCTCCACGGCCTCGGCAATCACGTCCCAGTTGGCCGTCCCTGCGTAGCGTTGCTTCAGGGTCCGACCATGGATGCATACCCTCCGCGCACCCGCATCTGGGAGCCGTTCGACGAGGTCGAGCACCGTGTCGGGGCCGCTGCCCGTTCCAAGTCGCATCTTCGCGGTCACCGGAACCTCGACCGCATCCGCAACCGCCCTCACGATCTCAAGGAGGTGGTCTGGTTCACCCATCAGCGCCGCACCGGCACAGACGCGGGTGACCTTCGGTGCGGGGCAGCCGAAGTTCAGGTCGATGACGTCCGCGTTGTCCTCAAGGAGACGGGCTGCGCTCACCATGTCGTGGATGTCACCACCAAAGATCTGCGGGATGAACGGCTGTTCCGTTGGGTGGGTTTCCATCCGGCGCCACGACGTGGTGGCTTCTCGCGTCAGGGCCGTCGAGTTGGTGAACTCGGTGATTGCAAGGTCAGCGCCGCACTCCCGTGCAAGCAGCCGGAACGGCAGGTCGGTGACCCCGGCCATTGGGGCCAGCAGCAACGGTCGGCGCTCTCCATGCCATGGGCCGGCCGACATCCACGGCCCTGCACCCATGGCCCAGGGTGAGTGGAGCGCCCGGTCCATGCGGAGGCTCACCCCTTTGGGAGGGCTTCTTCAAGCAATTCTGCGACCCGGTCCACCCGTCGGAGCGCGCGTTCGAGCCGTTCGATGATGAGCCGTTCAAGGCGTTCGAGGCTTGACCCTGCCATTCGGTGACCAAGCGCGAGCCGGCCACCGAGCAGGTTCAGCAGCAGCATCTGGTCGTGCACGTCGAGGCGTTGAACGTGGGCGCCGACCTCCTCAGGTCGAAGGCGCCCTTCCTCAAGCGCGGCCACAAGGGCCGATTGAGAAGCCTCGTCGAGCAAGCGTTGGAAGCCTCCTTTCGTCAGCAACCATTCCGACCCTCGCCGTTCGTGCTGGGACACCATCGCGGACCACAACGAGGTGGGCAAGCGATCGGTTCGTGGGACGCGTTCGACGACCCCTGTCGCTCGGAAGCGCTCAAGCAGCCTGCCAACTCGAGCGGCGGGGATGCCAAGCGCCTCCGAAGCCTCGTCGTTGGACAGGGGAAGGTCACGCTCGAGCAGCATCAGCAGGAGGCGATGGGTCGGGGACCCAACGAGAAGTTCCTTGCCGGGGCGGTCACCCATCAGGCCGGTATCGGCCATCCAGAGGGTCAACTCGTTCGCGCCGCTTTCCTCGCTCGGTGGCCGACGGTCCGCGATGCCAAGCTGCAGCGGCAGCGGCGCGTCGTCGCTCATGTCAAGGGTCATGGCTTCGCCCGGTCGCGTCCAGTGCTCCTCGAGCACGGACAAGCGTTGGGCGGTGACGAGCACGGCGTTGACCTTCACACGAGCAACGGCGGCACGGAGGCTGCCTCCTTGCAGGTAGTACCGCCGCCACCCTTTCCCTTCGTCCGTGTAGCCGAGCATGCCCGCCTCCACCATGCGCCCGAGGTGGTGGTTCAGCGAGGCGGCCGTGAGGCCCAATTCTTCGGCCAGGCTCCCCGCATCCCATGCTGCGGTGGGGTTCGGAAGGATGTGGTCCCGAAGCAGCCTGTGCACGGGCGAGGCGGTCCCACCGTCGGCGGAAGCGGGGCCTTGGCGTCGAATCAGTGCGAAGGCTTCGATGATCCACGCGATGAGCGAATCAAGGTCGCGCTGGCTTGTCGGCAGCGGGAGTTCCACGATGCGCATGCGAAACATGGTGCTCGGCGGTGAAGCGGCCGTCCAAGGCTCTTGAAGCGTGTGCCGCTGGAGCGACAAGAAACCCGAACTCAGTCGTCGTTCGAGAACCCCGAGATGCCCCCCGCGGTCCATGCCTCGTCGTCCTCGAGGTGCGCCGAAAGCGCGAGGGAATCGTGACGAAGCAGACCGCGTCGCCGGAGGACTTTGACGGCGGAATGCACGCTTGCACGTGTTCGCCCGAGGCGCCGGGCCAACGCGGATTGGCTCTCCGGAACCCCCTCTTCCCGGATCGATCGGACAATGGAACGTTGCACCAAGGACAAGCCAATGGGAAGCCGTTCGGCGGCGCGCTCCAACAGCCGAGAACCCTGAAGCAGTTCGACGCTTTCTGGCGGTCCAGCGAAGTAACAGGTCCGTCCGTTGACGGGCAGCACCGTCAAGCGTGCGCTCCCCTGCAGCACGTCCAGATGATGGCGGAGCGTCCCGTTGGCGGCCCCAAGGGCCTTTTGCAGTTCGCGGTAGCACAGCCCCGGATGTGCTTCAAGCGTGCTGAGGATGCGACGGCGCAACGGGTGCGACGCGTCGTCCACCGGTCGGGTTCCAGAGACGCCTCCGACGGCAAGGCCGAGCGCGCCTGCTGCGACCAACGCGCCGCCTCCGAGGCCTGCGAGCCCAGAGGCGCCGACCGCCAATCCCGCGGCCAGCCAAGGCCGCTGACGGACCCACTGCTGGAGCAAAGGCATGGGAGCGCGTGGGACGTGGCCCTTCTGAACCCTCGCTTTCCCTGCGTGCTCATCGAGGGTCACGCAAGGCACCGGAACGGATCTTCAGGTG
>Ga0255778_10003050_pt1 | contig 14095 bp, 11 predicted proteins | sample 071ome_31_FD_179976 | JGI IMG/M metagenome (GOLD analysis project Ga0255778, IMG submission 179976) | Coastal salt marsh microbial communities from the Groves Creek Marsh, Skidaway Island, Georgia - 071405CT metaG (version 2) | ecosystem: Environmental > Aquatic > Marine > Intertidal zone >...
TGAAATCCAAGAGACCTGGCGATGAATTTGGCTTCAGAATTGAAGCAGATGTGGGTAACTACAGCGCTACTGAGGTGAATGCCAGTATCGAAGGCCCATTGTCTGACCGCATCTTTGGCAAAGTAGCTGTCATTAAAATGGACCGCGATGGCTATTTTGAAGACAACAATGGCGGCACTGTCGATACGAGCATTTATCCTGCCGGTATGCCTGACACGGATACCGGCGACAAGGTTGGGATGGATCTCACAATTATTAGACCTATGGTGCGCTTTGAGCTATCTGACAACTTTGAAGCGACACTCATTGCTGAGTTCCTGGAGAACAATACAGGTAGCGCGAATTCCCAGAATGTGGCCCACAACTGCCGACCGATTCCGGGAGTCGATAATCGAGATATTGTGTGCGGTCAGGGTAGTCAGTTTCTCGCGCAAACCACTTGGGGCTATACCCCACCCGATGACAAGTACGAGATTAATCACGACTTAATCGGCTATACCGATCTCGAGACCAGTTCATTTGTTCTGGATGCAACATGGGATCTCGGGCACGGTATCGTCACAACCATTGCTGGCTACCGTGAGGTCGAATACAACTCAAGCACTGATTTTGACGGCACGCCTTTCACGATCTTTCACTTCAACGACAACAAAGAAGAGCAGGAGCAAACCAGTATCGAAGTTAGATACTCGTCTACCTTTTCTGACCGTTTCAATTTTGTAGTTGGTGTAAATAGCTTTGATCAAGACTACTCAATCGGTGAGCGGAGGAATTTTTTCATTGCTCTTAACTCAGCCACGTACTCGGAAACAGAGCACGAGACCTTTGGCATCTTCGGTGAGGCGAACATTTCGTTGACCGATGCGCTGGATATTACGGTAGGTGGACGTTGGACCAAGGAAGAGAAAAGTATCGATATTGGAATTTTAGGATCGTGCGAGCTGGATTTTTCATCCTGCACAAACAACACCTCAAACGACAAAGATTGGTCTGACTTTTCTCCAAAGGTTGCAGCCACTTATCGTTTCGGTGACGACGCCATGGCATATGCCAGCTGGACAAGAGGTTTTGCCAGCGGTGTATTTAATGCCAGAGCGGCAACACTGGACGCAGTAGGGCCAACCGATCCGGAAAGTGTTGACTCCTTTGAATTGGGAATCAAGACCAGCTTTCTTGATGGAAGAGGTTTCTTGAGCCTCGCTTACTTCATGGCCGACTATGAAGATTTGATCATGTTCGTAAACAATCCTTGTGACGACTGTGGTGCTAGCCTGATTAACTTTAATGCTGGAGAAGCAGAGATCAGTGGTTTCGAGGCGGAGGTACAGTTTCAGGCAACTGATAATTTTCGACTGGACGCCTCGATCGGCACAGTTGACCCCGAGTTTACGAGTATTAAATATTTTGATGCGAACGCTGATGGTGTCGTTGACGACAAGGATAACCAGTTGGCAAGAACGTGGGATTTTCAGAAAGTCGCCGAGCTGAGTTATAGCGTTGCGGGTATGTATGATTTTGAGCTGGCAGGCGGGGCGTCAATGCTTGCGCGAGTGGCTTACTCGTGGCGTGATGATTACATGACGGACCTCTATAACAAGCCGTGGCTGCAACAGGAGTCTTTTGGGCTGCTGGATGCGAGTCTTACTTATACGTCACCGAGCGAGAAGGTGAGGGTGTCTGTATATGGGAAAAACCTCAGCGATGAAGAATATTTTGATTACGCCGCCGACGTTGGCGCCCTGGATTCTGCCCGTTGGGGCGGAGCTCCAAGAACCTATGGGGTCAGGGTGTCTTATCAATATTGACGTCGCGCGGGGTCGAGAGCTCGAGCTGCAGGGGAGGGCAATAGCCTCCCCTTTTTTTTGCTCAGTCTCGGCGATAGCGATCTAAATCTGGCTTTGGCGAATAACAGCGAGAGCATTTATGCAAAACACTGAAAAAGTAGTGAGTCAGAGCGCGGCCTGGTGGGCATTGCTATTGCTCACCGCCACTTACACTTTTTCATTTATTGATCGACAGATTATCAATTTGCTGGTGGATCCTATTCGCAGCGATTTATCGCTCTCGGACTCTGAGGTGAGTTTTTTGCAGGGTTTGGCCTTTGTGCTGCCTTACGTATTGCTGAGTATTCCGATTGGCAGAATTGTTGACCGGGCCAATCGCATACGCGTGCTCGTTATTGGGATTCTGGTTTGGACCGTGAGCTGTGTGAGCTGCGGGCTGTCGCGTAACTTCTGGCAACTGAGTTTGGCTCGGGTGGGCGTAGGCGGTGGTGAAGCCAGTGTGACTCCGGCGTCCTGGTCTTTATTGGCCGATTACTTTCCCGAAGAAAAGCGGGCACTGCCAGTCAGCCTTTTTTTGATGGGCCCTTATTTGGGCGCTGGGTTGTCGCTTATTTTAGGGGCAGAGGTTATCGCATGGGCCTCCAGTGTGGGTGCAGTTTCCCTGCCACTTGTGGGTGCTCTCGCACCCTGGCAACTGACTTTTATGTTGGTGGCACTGCCCGGCCTGTGCATGGCTTTACTACTGCCGCTCTTAACGGAGCCGGTGCGAGGCGAGCGGCTGACAACGAGCAAAGACGCCATAAGCTGGCGTGAGGCGAGGGCTTTTATATGGCCACGTAGAGGCTTGTTTGGTGCGTATTTATTGGGTGCACCCTTTATTGTTTTGGTGCTTTATGCGCTGCAGGCCTGGGTGCCCAGTTTGCTGATTCGAGTGCACGGTTTGGAGATAGCCGAAGCTGGCCGCGCGTACGGTGCAATTGCGCTGCTAGCCGGGTCGGCAGGCGTCTTGAGCGGGCCGGTGGCGTCTCGATTTCTCGCTCGCCGGGGGTGCGGTGAGCGCGCGCCACTTATTACTGCAATGATCAGCACGTTGATACTGATTCCATTTATGGTGGCGGCGGGATTAGCCCCCTCGCCGACTTTGGCGCTCATTTTGGTCGCCGGGGCCAGCTACTGGGTGACGTTTCCGCTGGCATTATTCGCCACCGGATTACAGAACGCGTCGCCCAATGAATTGCGGGGGCTCATGGCGGGCTGTTACGTGTTAACAACCAATTTGATTGGGCTGGCGCTGGGCCCTGCCAGTGTCGCACTGGTGAGCGATTACATCTTTGAGGACGCTCAGGCGGTCGGCAAATCCCTCGCACTGGTGGGCACGGTCTTTCTGCCCATGGCTGCGTTGCTGATATGGCGTGGACTGAAAGCCATGGATCGCGCAACCCGTGACCCGCTGCAAGGGGTGTAAGACGTGCCTCTTAGGGCTCGCGGTGCCGACCTACGCCACCCTCTCTTTCCCGCCAAAATCATTGACAAGGGCGTGGCTCTCTCGGAAAGTCCTTGCTTCTTCCAGAGCGGGACCCATTCACGATGAAGACATCCAAATTACTGCTGAACTTATTGGCTGGAATGTCACTGCTGGGGTTGGGCTGGTCTGCCGCAGCGCATGAGCATGGCGATGCACTCAATCAAGAGCAGTTGTTAGCCGGTTTCGGTTGGGATTTCGAGAGCGCCGAGATCACCACGGAGAAGGTGGCGGACGGCCTTCACGTGCTCTTTGGCCTCGGAGGCAACATTGCAGTCTCTACCGGTGAGGACGGTGTACTGATCGTAGATGATCAGTTTCCGCAGATGATGGACAAAATTAAAGCGGCTATTGCTACGTTGGGTGGCGACGGCGTCAACTTTGTTATTAACACCCATGGACACTTCGACCACGCTGAGGGAAATCTGGCGCTGGGCCCAGAAGGCGCGATGATCGTGTCCCACGACAACGCCCGGTCCTTGATGGCGAATGGGGCGGTGGTGAATATGGTCATGGCCAAATACCAGCAACCGCCTTATCCCGCGGACGCTTTGCCCGTGGTGACCTATGACGGTGGCATGCACATTCACTTTAACGGCGAATCCATCGCGCTGCGGCATTTTTCTGAGGCGCACACCAATGGCGATACGGCGGTGTTCTTTCCGCGGCACAATGCGGTTCACCTCGGCGACGTGTTCAACAATACGGGCTATCCGTTTGTCGATGTCGACGGGGGGGGAGATATTGATGGCATGATCGATTTTTGCGAGCAGGTACTCGCATTAATTGATGACCAAACCGTGGTGATTCCGGGGCATGGTCCCCTGGCGGATGCGGCAACGCTGTCGCGCTATGTCGACATGCTGAAAACAGTGCGGGACAGGGTGGCCGATATGATCGCTCAGGGCATGTCGCTTGAAGCGGTTGAGGCGGCCGCACCTGCCGCGGATTTTGAGGACGAGTTTGGTCCTGTGAGCGCGTCTTTGGGGTTTGTTAACCGCGTTTATGCGAGTCTGCAAAAAGACTGATGGAGCTTGCTGCGGTTTTCAACACAGCGGGGACTCACGAGCCACTGACGACGTGGCTTAGTGCAAGTGCGAATTCGCAGGGCTTCAATAGCTGGTAATGAAGGAGAGTTTTGATGAATAACGCATATATTGTCGACGCGTGCCGTACCCCCAGAGGTATTGGCAAGGTAGGCAAGGGTGCACTTGCGCACCTGCATCCCTCTTATCTGGGTTCAACTGTGCTGGCGGCGCTTGCACAGCGCAACGATCTCAATACCGCTGAAGTGGATGACATTATCTGGGGAACGTCGTCCCAAACAGGCAAGCAGGGCGGCGACTTGGGTCGCATGGCGGCACTCAATGCGGGTTACGACATACGCTCTTCGGGCGTCACCTTGGATCGCTTCTGCGGCTCGGGTATCACAACCGTCAGCCTGGCGGCTGCGCAGGTGATGTCGGGTATGGAGGATCTTGTCATCGCGGGTGGGACCGAAATGATGAGCTACCACGGGCAAATCGCCGACCCCGCCAAACCGCCCATGATTGATTCGGGCAACCTCGACCTGCGTGCCATGCATCCGCAGTCTCAGCAGGGTGTGTGTGCTGACGCCATCGCGACGCTGGAGGGCATTGACCGCGATGCGGTAGACGACCTCGCTTTGGTGAGTCAGGCGCGCGCTGCGCGCGCGATCGCCGAGGGTCGCTTTGATAAGTCTCTGATTGTAGTCAGGAACCCAGACGGTACGTTGGCCCTCGATCATGAGGAGTTCCCACGGCCGGAGACCACGAAAGCGGGGCTCTCCGAGCTGAAGACCGTCTTCAGCATGGTGCGCGATGTGCCGGTCGATGAGGCGGGCACGACCTACGGCGCGTTGATACAGCAGAAATACCCCGAAATTACCGAGTTCAATCACATTCACCATGCAGGGAACTCCTCCGGGGTGGTCGACGGTGCGGCTGCCTTGCTGCTGGCCTCTGAGGCCTACATGAAAAAAAGCGGTATGACGCCTCGCGCACGGATAGTGGCCACAGCCAACATGGGAGATTGCCCCACGCTCATGCTCAATGCGCCCGTGCCCGCCGCCGAGAAGGTTTTGATGAAAGCGGGTCTGAGCAAAGACGATATTGATGTCTGGGAGATTAACGAAGCGTTTGCCGTGGTGGCGGAGCGCTTTATTCGCAAACTCGACCTCGACCGTGAGAAGGTCAATATCAATGGCGGCGCGATGGCCCTGGGTCATCCCATCGGTGCGACGGGTTCTATCCTGATTGGTACTGCTCTGGATGAGCTCGAGCGCCAGCAGAAGCGCTATGCGCTCATTACCATGTGTGCTGCAGGCGGCATGGCGCCGGCGATTATTATCGAGCGTGTGTGAGGCTCGCCCGGGCACTGGGTGGCCTAGCGATGACGGGGCGTAAACTCGTTATCGCGTTTGGTTTTTGGGCTATTCCGGCAAGTGGTAAAGCCGGTTTTGATACGCGTATGAACTCCAGCTGGCGAGCGCGGTTGCCCGGTTAATCAACTCGGGGTCTTGCTCAGTGGCGGGCACCAGGCCGTCGGAGTTCCGGTCATAGAGCTGTGGTTCCTCATCTAATTTCATGATCACCACTTTATCGCCTTGCATGTAGGCCTGTGTCTTATCGTACTGCATGACCGCTCGGCCCGGGAAGTTGTCGATATCCGCCCTAAACAAGTCGACCCCGATTGCCGGGTTGGGGGTTTGAATGTGCAGTAGCCCGAGCAGAGTTGGAAGTAAGTCGATCTGACTCGCTTGTCGATCGTAGTGACGCGCAGTGATTCCACCTCCCAGTAGCAGCGCCGGAATGTGGAATCGTTCAATGGGAACCAGATCATTGCCCCAGACCCGAGAATTGTGATCTGCGACTACCAAGAAAATGGTGTTCTCCCAATAGCCTGAAGACTCTGCCAACCGTAAGAACTCACCCAGCGCATGGTCAGCATATTTTACGGCGTTACTCACCTGTTGCTTCGGCTGTGAATACAAGCTGATTTTGTCGTCGGGGAATTCGAACGGAGAGTGGTTCGAAGAGGTGAAAACCAGCGAGAAGAAGGGACCATCCTTCATTTGCTCGAATTCTCTATGGGCGCGTCGAAACAAGTCCTCGTCACTCACTCCCCACGAACCCCTGAATTCAGGGTCAGGAAAGTCCTTTTCCTCAATGACGGTCTCGATGCCGTTGCCCACCAGAAACTGCCGCATATTGTCGAAATGAGCCTCACCGCCGTATATGAAGCTTGTTTTGTAGCCATTACGCTTGAGTATCTGGGCGATCGTGAAAAACGAGGTTTGTGATTTGGGGAGCTTAACAACGCTGCGCGCTGGTGTTGGTGTAAATCCGGTCATCACTGCCTCTATCCCTCTTACAGAGCGTGTGCCCGTTGCGTAGAGGTTGGTGAACCATATGCCTTTTTCGGAAAAAGCATCCAGGTTGGGTGTGAGGTCGAGTCCTCCCAGTGATCCAACAAACTCGGCACCCAGACTTTCCTCAAGCACTATCACTAGGTTCGGTCGCTTCGAACCTTCTGCTGTCACGAGAGGTTGATGCAGCGTGGGTAGTGCCGGATCGATAAAATGACTCTCTGGAAGATGCATATCGGCTTTAACGTAACGAACAACTTCCTCCAGAGGCATGGCCTTGTACGCACGGACGCTCCCTTCATGTCGCGCTGAGCTGTATGCGGCGTATGCGGCGCTGTAAATCGAGCTTAGAACGAGATCGTTGACGAGGAGGTCGTTTGAGAAGGCAATGACCGACGGATTCGCTGGTCGGTGGCCAAAGCTCGATCGGATGCCGACGACACAAAGCACCAATGTTAGCGTGATAAAAAGCAATCCCGATCTGATAGGGAGTCTGCGTGGTAACTGGGGTTGTCGCAGAAGCCGAGCGATCATCAGAATGAGCGCAGAGCTTGCTATCAGGCCGAGAAATACGGGGAGTTTGTAGCCAATCCAGAGCATGGAAAGGATCTCTCGGGGATATCGCAAGTATTCGAGAAACAGGATGTTAGGTCGTAAATCAAACTCACCAACGAAAGTCGGTGTTGCCGCCTCGACCAGCACCACCAATACATAAGCGCCGAGCAGATATAAGTGCAGACATTGTTGCCATAAACGGTTCGAGCACAGAAGCGGCTGCGCAACTAACGCGGGTAGCAACAGCATGCAGAGCACGATTAGATCAAAACGCAGGCCATGTAGCGTCACAAACCAAAACCCGCCCGTCGCGCCGACGCGGTCTGAATACATCGTGATCAAGCCCAGTCGCGAGCATAACAGCGTGACCAGCACAGCAGCCGAAAACACCAGTAGTGGTCGATAGCACCGGTATATATCTGGCCAAAATCCGCGCATCCTTTGCATAGTGAGTTTGGCCCCCGATTAAATGGGCCTATGGTGTCAGTCAAATATTAAGTAGAACTTAAGGAAAAGGGGGCGGTGCGGTACCGGTCAATTTTCTGATGCTTTTAGGCCGACAGATCCCGTTAAAGTCTTGCGCCATGCTGTCGGGCGCCCTTCAGCGGATCAAGAAAAATGAGCGAGGCGCGTTCGATGTCGATGATTTGCCTAGCGCGGCGGCGCGGGACGGGCGTCGGGCCTCGGATGATCACGATGCTCTCCACCGCGCTTTGGGTGAGCAGGGTGCCGTGCTTGGCCATCGATCAGCATACGCCGCAGGACCGCTTCGCGCTGTGGCGGCGTAAGCGCCGGCAATATCGATTCCATAGAAGCCTGCAGTAGTGCCTGGTATTGGGCCTGTTTTGACTGACGGTCCGACAGGATCGCGGTGAGTTCAGCAGTATCAATATCCTCAGCGCGAACCACCTTCATCAGTCTTTGATCGATGACTTTTATGTCGCGGCGCAGAGCCCTAGCCGCAGGTGCTTGTTGCATCAGCATTGCCCTCATGCTCGAGCGAGTGCTTTCGTCGAGTTCTCCCGTAGCCCAATGCATAGGGGGCGGTGCGCGCCGCGTCTGATTGACCCACTCGCCCAGAAGCGCGCCGACAAATAGCAGGTTAATCGCGACCGATGCGAATAACCACTTGTTGGTTGTTGCGCGATTATTCATCTGCGAGCACCTCCATGGGCGGATTCAAAATCAAGAATTCGGCTTCGGACCAATCTTGGTTAGAGGGATCTCCCGACAGGCCCCAGATAAATCCCAATATGAGGGGCGCCCCCGCCAGCAAGCCTTGTTGCCACCCTATGGGGTGATTTGAAAATAGTGACGTCAATTGGTCAGACCAGCTTTGCGCTCTGGGCGCCTGTGCGGGCAGAGATCTGAACAAGATGTCATGGCTGAAGGCTGTGGCCGGCTGCCAATTGTCCAGTAGGCCATCGAGATCGCCCGCGGTCTTTTGCACTGTCTGTAGCTCCTCAGAACTTTTTAGTAGCTCAATGAGGGCATCCCGCTCCTGTGCGGGCCACCGTTCGGGTGCGGCCCCATAGGTATTCAGAATATCTATGGCACGGGCGTGGGAAAGCGGCGGCGTAAATGGGGACCGTTTCATGACGACTCCTCCAGAATCTTTTTTATTTGTTGGCGGGCACGCACCAACAGTGACTCGAGTGCACGTACCGACAGGTCCATGATCTGAGCAACTTCACGGTTGGATAAGCCCTGGTAATAGGTGAGTACCAAGGCGGTGCGATGATGTTCGTTGAGTTTCGCGATCGCATTGGCGACCCGGTCTTGGGTTTCACTTTTGGTTGTTGGGTATTCGGTAGCATCTGGCAAAGTCAGCGCCGTCTCAGCACCGTCGGCGAGTGGTAACTCGCGTTTTTGCCGGCGAAGGATGTCGACGCAGAGATTATGGGCAATCTGATGCAGCCAAGTAGAAAGTCGAGCTCTTTTAGCGTCGTAATCCCCCGCCCTCTGCCAAGCGCGCATCAATGTTTCTTGAACCACTTCCTCGGCTTGCTGATGCTGCAATAGGAGTCTCACTGCAAATCGGTCGAGCGCGGGCGCGTGCTGCTTGACCAAGGTAGAAAAAGCCCCATGGTCGCCTTGCGAGATTCTCTCCATTAGCGCCCGATCATCCATGCGCTTTGCGGTCGTGTTAATCCCGCGGACGTCTATCGCGCTTTTGCGCAGCGGTCAGTTCCTCGGGTGCAAGATAACCATCGCCGTTGATATCCAGCATCTCAAAAGCGACCTGTTTGCGTTCCTCAGCCGTAATGAAATCGTCGCTATTCAGGTCAGCTTGCGTAAATCGCGCTTCCGCCCTCGCTCGCATGGCTTCAAGGTGACTTTCCATTTGAGCTTCCATTTCGGCTCGACTGATATTGCCATCCCCGTCAGCGTCGGCCTCGGCAAGTCTGTCGCCTCTACGGCGCTTATCGGGCATTTGGAATTCTTCAAAACTGATGAGGCCGTCGCCGTCACTGTCTAGTTTGCCCACCATTTTTTCTGGTGAGGGCTTTTTTCCGTCATGGCCCTGGGGATGTGGACCGCCTGGCTGCCCAAGGGCTGGTTGAGTGAATGCAATAACAGCACTGAGTACGGGTAATAGTATTCGGGTCGTCGTCATGGTGTATCTCCGCATAAAAACGCTCACAGGCAGTGCGCGTTGATAATGATACGACGACGTTACTAAAATCCGTCGCAGATCCTGCCTATCCGCTCCCGCCGACATTAGTATTGGAAATGCTCAGCGGGTCCGTCGGTGACGCACTGTGGGGACTGTTATCGGCACTGCTCACTATGGCGGCTTTCAGGGTTAAGGTTGGCAGCGGCGGGGCATTGCCTCGCGGCATATGGCCCACTGGGGGAGTGTTTTTATGGCATCAACTACGACATCTACCCGCCGGCAAACCCCTTTTTTGGGTGCTGGGTTGCCCATCGGCGCTGTTTCAGAGGAGACAGAATTGGTTTTTCCAGACGCGGCGGACCTCAATCGCGCCTGGGAGTTAGGCTTTTTTTATCTCAAAGCACCCGAGCATCTTGATCTCGACAGCGCCCGCCAATTTGGGCGCGAGCTGATCGACGATTCCAGCGTCTACCGCCGGATTCCGAAGTATGGCGAGCTGGAAGGGTTTATTGCGCTGGAAAACAACCAGCAAACCAAGCTGGCGCTGCGTCGCGAGCGCTGGGATCAGCATTACCCGGCACACATTGCTGCCTTTGGGCGCCGGCTCGACGAGATGGGGATCGCCATCATGCGCGAGGTTTTGCGCCAGTCGCGTATACCCGAGCCGCTGTGGGATCGCGCTTCGGGTGGTTATGCCTCGGGCGGGGGTGACGCGTTTCTTAATTTTGTCCACTACGACACCCGCCATCCCGATTGGGGGCTGCGCCCGCACACCGACTACGGTTTTGTCACCATCCTCGATGCCAGTGCGCCGGGCCTGCAAATTGAGATAGATGGCCAGTTTGAGGACGTGCCGGTGCTTCAAGGGCACCTCATCATCAACTTTGGCGAAGCACTGAACTTCATCACGGCGTACTCAGATCGAGCAGTGGCCGCCGTTCAGCATCGCGTCTTGAGTCAGCGGGCTACCAATCCTGTGCGTCACGGCGTCGTCTACTTCGCCAATCCCGACCTTGACGGCATGCTCTTGCAATTCGATACCAGTGGTTCCCCGAGAGGTAGCTCGTCGGTGGGGCACTTCTTCGCGCGCTTGGAGAGGGATCTGACTACTTACCAATAGCGTTCAGGTTGCTTGTCGCTAAACGTAAGCAAGCAATCACGCTTCATGCCGGTCTGCATCGTGCACAATTTATTTTTTTTTCATAGAACCTTTAATGCTCAAAGTGGTACTCGGGTCGAAGCTGTTTTTATTGCCAGATTTTCCGATTTAAACTTGAGGATTTTCTGAAGCTGACAAACGGCCGAATCAAATAACATATTTTTCCCGGCGGGGGCTTCGGTTCAATTGATACGAGGAGAGATCAATACTCGGAGGTGTCTCCGTTACCAACTCGCTCACCACTAATCCCACTGCTGGAGAGTGCATCAAGCCACGCCCCGTGAAACCTGTTGCAAAGAATATACCGTCTTGCGAATCAATAATCGCGTTATGGTCAGTTTCGCTGGTGTCGTAATAACCTGCCCAGGCCCCTGCCAGTTTGGCCTTGTCAAAAATGCTGGGAAACCGATGGTACAAGCGTTCCCAAACATCATCCCAACTGTCCCAGGCAGGCTCCAGATTTTCTTCTTCACCCTCGTTGTTACCTTCATAACCGGCGATATAACCCTCGCCTTCAGGCCTGAAATATATGCCAGCTGCAAGATCGGCGACCAGCGGTAGCTCGGCGCATACAGGCCGCTCGGTATGGACCTGAAAGACTGTGTGTTTTTCGCCTCGCACGGGCACCTCGATACCAAAATATTTTCCGACGTCTCGCGTCCAGAAACCCGCGCATATCACAGTGATATCTGAGGTCTGGCAGGGGTGCTCACGGTAATCTCCGTATTCAAATTTGACGCCAGCCTTTAGGCACTGGTTTTTGTACCAAGCGTGCAAGCTTATCGGGTCAATCCATCCTTCAGATCCGTCTAGGGTTAAACAGCCGCGGTACACATCGTCGGTGCTGAGATCAGGATAAAGGGCTTTCAGAGCCCCCGGCTCCAGAGATTGGGTGCTGGCGCCCATCTCTTGCTGCAGTGCCAGGCTTTGATCATGGTCGTCGGCGCGAGCGGCATCAAACAATAATAGGTAGCCGTTGGCGCTAAAAGCGACGTCAGTCTGTGTTTTGAGAAAATCGATACTGTAACGACTCATAGCTATGTTGGCCGCCGTACTGAACTGGCTTCTCAGGCCGCCGCAACTTCTGGCAAAACTTGCCCGTGCATAGCTTTTGTCGATTTCGAATACGGTGATGTTGTTAGCTTTGAGGCTGAGGTGGTAGGCCACGCTGAGGCCTATGATGCCTCCTCCGATCACCCGAATCGCCATGTGCAACCTCCTTGGAGCCAGTACTCGTCAATTCATCGCAATAGCATGAGTATATTGCGACCCTGCACAAACAGCTGTTTGTTTTGACGGCGACCGATGATTCCCATCACTATTGTGGCCAGTCTTAAGGTCACTCTAGCAGTACAAACACCATCATTAACCCTAATGACGAGCAAGTCCATGGAAACCCTCTACGCGCCTATTGAGCCTTTTCACTCAGGCTGGCTGGACGTCGGCGACGGCCACGAAATCTATTTCGAAGAGTCAGGTAACCCTGACGGTAAGCCCTGTGTTTTTGTACACGGCGGTCCGGGCGGTGGGTCAGCCCCCGAAGCACGGCAGTTCTTCGACCCCGAGCGGTACCGCATTGTAGTGTTCGATCAGAGGGGTTGTGGTCGATCGAGGCCACACGCTTCATTGGAAGCCAACACCACCTGGCATCTGGTGGCCGACATGGAAACATTGCGCCGGGAGTTGGGTATCAATCGTTGGCTGGTATTTGGCGGCTCTTGGGGTAGCACCTTAGCGCTCGCCTACGCTCAGGCCCATCCCGAGGCGGTGACTGAACTGGTCTTGCGGGGTATTTTCCTGTTGCGGCCCGAGGAAATCCATTGGTTTTACCAGGAGGGGGCTAGCGCACTGTACCCCGACAGCTGGGAGGCCTACTTGACCCCTATCCCCAAGGAAGAGCAGGGCGATTTACTCAACGCCTTCCACCGCCGCCTGACCAGCAACGACGAAGCCATCCGGCTGGCCGCGGCGCGGGCATGGTCGGTCTGGGAAGCCTCGGCGAGTTTCCTGATCCAGAATCAGGATTTCATGGATAAGCTCGATGCACCCGATGCTGCACTGGCCATGGCGCGCATCGAGTGCCATTACTTCGTCAATGGCGGGTTTTTCGAATCACCCAATCAGCTTCTGGAGAACATCGATCGCATTCGCCACATTCCGGCCATCATCGTGCAGGGGCGTTATGACGTGGTGTGTCCGGCGGTGACCGCCTGGGACCTGCACCGGGCCTGGCCCGAGGCCGACTTTCAGCTGATACCGGATGCCGGTCACTCGGCCTTTGATTCCGGCAATACGAGGGCGCTGGTCGCCGCCACAGATCGCTTTGCTGTTCCCGCAACCCCAGGGTAACGGCCAAAATGCGAATGCTGAGCCGATGCGTGTTCAATCGACGTCGCCGACCTCTACCATCTCTAGTGGAGCACGGTGCAGTCGAATAACTTTGCAAACACAGGCCCGAGCTCGTTATTTCAGGGGTATTGGTAGCTCGGTGGTTTGTTTGAGCTCCTCCATCACAAAGCTCGCGCTTACATCAAAGAGATCGGCCTTAATCAGCTCCTGATAAAGTCTGTCGTAGCCGGGCATGTCCTCAACATCGGTTTTGATCGATAAGGAACAGGGTATTCCCCCTCGGAGGGGTCAACCGCCGTTCTCATTCTCATGGCTTTCGCCTAGATGGGGATTTTCAAAAAGGTCTCGTTATGCAAGCGGCATAAAAAGACTTACCTCGCTTAAACCAGTCTGAGGGTTGTACCTTCTGACGGTGGTCCTGTGTCTGCCGATGTGGCGGGGTGTATCCACATCATTTTGATGCCCTCGCTAGCAGAAAAAAGCGCTGATGCTGCTTCCTCTTTAGAGAAACCCTCCCCTAGGTACTGCTCAACAACTCTGGCAGAGCTGTAGCAAGGGATTGAGTCTCCGTTTTCGTCAATTACCACTCCCATTAAAGCCGGCTCCCAACCACTTAAGATGTCGTCCTGCTGCCCTGTGGTCTCTAGCACTAGCTCATCTAAAAGGTCGATAGTATCGAGGTAATGCTTTGATTCCTTGGTCAGCTTGAACTGAATCAAAG
>Ga0255778_10003069_pt1 | contig 14033 bp, 18 predicted proteins | sample 071ome_31_FD_179976 | JGI IMG/M metagenome (GOLD analysis project Ga0255778, IMG submission 179976) | Coastal salt marsh microbial communities from the Groves Creek Marsh, Skidaway Island, Georgia - 071405CT metaG (version 2) | ecosystem: Environmental > Aquatic > Marine > Intertidal zone >...
CCGCGCGGGCTTAGCACTCCGCCATTCGCATGGGTTAGGTAATCTACGCTCGCGGAATTCAAGCCCCTCACCACATCATTGCCGTAATCCTCAATGAAGGCCGCTGCAGAGCGGCCAGAGGCATGATAGGCAAGCCGGTCTTCACGTTCCAAAAGGGTCACTTTTGCATGTGGGGCAAGGCGTGCTGCGGCTGAAATACCAGCAATGCCACCCCCGATGATGATGATGTCGCTCATGCTTCTTCAATCCGGTCGGTTGCAGGTGGCGGCGTTGGAGATAGAGCAGAAATTTGGTTATAAAGGTCTTCTGACAAGGGAAATGACATCGCCTTAATGGATGGAGCCAATTGATCCGCTCCAGAGGCTGAAATAATCGGCATCGGCTTTGTGGGATGGGCATGCACCCATGCCACAGCGAGTGTTGCCGGATTTACCCCAAGCTCATCCGCCAGATCACAAAGCCTTTTTGCAGCCTCGCGCATGAACGCAGGTTCATAGCGGGCCGCATACATTTCACTTTCAATCAAACGCCCCTGTTCTCCACGTAGATATTTCCCCGTCAACAATCCCCCGCCAAGCGGAGAATAGGCCGCAACGGTGATCCCTTTGGCGGCACACATAGGCAGAATTTCAACCTCTGCCTGACGTTTCACAAGGTTGTACATGGGCTGGAAAAAATCGATGTTCAGGCCCAAGGCCTTTGCGTGATGCAGAGCGTCAACGCCTTGCCACGCTGAAAAATTTGAGACCCCAATATAGCGGATTTTGCCACTTTGTTTCAGCTCTGCAAGTGTTTCGAGCGTTTCCTCTGTGGGTGTGTCGGGATCAAAACGGTGCAGGTAAAGCACATCAACCATATCCATCTTAAGCCGCTTTTGACATTGATCAAATTGCGACAGAAGGTTGGTTTTACCGCCCCCTCCGACATGGCCAACTTTGGTTGCGATCAGTAACGCGTCACGCTCCACTTTGCAAAAAACACCCAGCAGCGTTTCTGATGCGCCCTCACAATAAGAAAAGGCTGTGTCAAAATGATTGATTCCAGCATCTCGACACTGGTGATACAGCCTTTCCGACGCCGCAGGGTCAGCCTTGCCGCCCCATTGCATTGTTCCAAAGCAGAAAGGGTTAATTTCAGAACCTGATAGTGTCGTTATTTTGTCGTTCATTTCCGGCTCTTCCGCTATTTGATGAAACCAGAGCACAGTTTTTTGAACAAGACCACTACAAATCTGGCTCTTTTAGGGATTGCTATTCTGACGGCAGTTTTTTTTGCGTCTGCTTTTTAATTGTGACACAAACGAAAGTAACATCGGTGTATTCAGCAAAGGGTATGGGAAGTTTTAAATGAAAACTCTATCAGACGTCATAAAGACAATCGGTTTCTCAGGGAGTGTAATCACTTTGTTTGCTCTGGCCTCTGGCGTATTCGCAAGTGAAGATATCGCTGATCAATATCCCCAATCTGCGCTTTATGAAAAACCTTTAGAAGTGATCCCGGGCGTCTTTAGTGCAATCGGGGCGACAGCGCCACCAACCTACGAAAACTCAGGCCATAACAATAATCTTTCCTTCATCATAACAGGAGAAGGGGTGGTTGTGGTCAATGCCGGGGCTGCAGATGTTCTGGCCAAAGCGTTGCATGATGAAATCAAGGCCGTCACAGATGAGCCTGTCGTGCTTGTCATAAATGAAAATGGGCAGGGACATGCAAACCTTGGCAACGGATATTGGGTAGATCAGGGCGTGAAGGTGATTGCCCATGTGGATGCAGCCCATGAATTTGAAGAACTGGGGTTCAGCGAATTGCAAAGGATGCAGAGGTATAACCGCGAAAAAGCGGGTAACAGCCGTGTCCAACCCCCCAGCGAAACCTTTGAAGACAGTTTCACCCTTAACATCGGGCGCTTTGCTATTGACATCCTTTACCTTGGTCCAGCCCATAGTCCAGGTGATATTTCTGTCTGGCTGCCCGATGAAAGCCTTGTGATCGCAGGCGACATGGCTTTTCACGAAAGGATGTTGCCCATTTTTCCAGAAACCATAGTCGCTGACTGGATTGAAACTTGGGATACGGAATTCGAAGCCTTAAATGCCACATATGTCATTCCCGGTCATGGTCATCCGACGAATATGGCGCAGGTGCGACGGTATACGCGCGATTATCTGATTTATCTGCGCCAAGTTGTCGGGGAATTGATGGACGAAGGGGGAGAGCTTAAAGACGCCTATTATGTGGATCAATCCCGATACAAACATCTGGACACCTTTGAACAGCTGGCAACCCGCAATGCTGGGCGGGTGTATGAACAAATGGAATTCGAATAACGCAAGTTTGGAGCGGTTAAAGCGCCTTTGACAGTTCTTGGTACCGGTCAATATAGGCTTTGCGCACATCAAGAGGCGGGCGCAGGTCAATCGAAAACCCATTTGCGAATTTCGGATCACATTTGCCAAAGAACTTATCAGCTTCGTCTTTGGTAAATCCCGCAATTTGTGTTGCCTCAAGCCAAGCGCTGATTTTATCTGCTTTCTTGATCCGGCGTTTCACTTCAAGAGGAATTTTGGCGGGCAATCCAAAGCGGATATGGATGGCACGGCTTAAACGATCGTCAAGCGTTTCATAGCCCGGACCAACTGCCGCTTTTACCGGTGAAATCATATCCCCGATCACATATTCCGGCGCGTCATGCAAAAGTGCCGCAAGCAACCATTTTGCATCGGCATTCGGTAATATCGCCTGAAAAATCTGCTCTACCAAAAGCGAATGTTCGGCCACGCTATAGGCAAAGTCACCATGTGTCTGCCCATTCCATCGCGCAACAAAGGCCAAACCATGCGCGATGTCTTCGATTTCGATATCAACCGGTGTAGGATCAAGCAGATCAAGCCGCCGTCCAGACAGCATCCTTTGCCATGCGCGTGGAGTTTTCATGCGCTCATGATGCCTGTTCATTCATTTGTGCGTCAAACATAGATTTATAAAGGCTGCTGTTTTTCATGAATTCTTGATGCGTGCCCTCTTCGACCAATTTTCCAGATTCAAGAACATAAATCTTGTCCGCATCCAAAACGCTTGAAAACTTGTGGGTGACAACAATAGTTGTTTTGCCCTTTTGAAGTTCTGCAAAAGCGTCATTCACCTTTTTTTCAGTGAGCGCATCAAGAGCCGAAGTTGCCTCATCCAATATAAGAATGGGGGCTGGGCGTAAAAACGCGCGCGCGATAGCAATTCTTTGTTTTTGTCCGCCAGAAAGCTGGCTGCCCTTTGGTCCAACAGGTAGATCTCCGCGTTCGTGCATCAGCGTATCGATGCGGGCCAATTTGGCAGCCTCTTCAATCTCTTCTTCGGAGGCCGAGGGATTGGCATAACGAATATTGTCTCGAATAGAGTTGTTGAAAATCACCACATCTTGCGCCACCACAGAAAAATGGCTGCGCAAAGAGCCACGGCTAAAGTCCCGAGTATCTTGTCCATTAAACGTGATACTGCCCTCCGTCACCTCATAGAGGCGGGATATCAAACTAAGGATTGTCGTCTTTCCAGAACCAGTCGACCCGACAATTGCCGTTTTCTGCCCTCGCTTGAACGCCATAGAGAGGCCATCAAAAACAGGAGAAGCTCCAGTATAGGCAAAAGAGATATTGTTTAAATCAATATCTACCGTCTCAGCTTGAAACTTTGGTTTATCTATATCGTCCGATTTTTCGTCTTGGGTATCGACCAGTGCCTTAATGCTTTCGAGCAAGATGAGGCTTGCCTGCATGCGTGTAAAAAATTGTGACAGCGCACGCGCTGGATCAAAAATGATCACCATTCCCAGAATGAAGGCAATAATAGACGCCCCGTCCAATGCATATTGATCCGAGAGCACCATGTAACCCCCCCCACCGATCACAAGGACGAACACAAAGGCAGAAGACAGGTCAATGGCAGGAAGCACAAGGGCTTGGGCCTTCTGCAAGCGCACCATCAGATCTTTAATCCCAGAAGAGGCATCATACATACGATTGATTTCGGTGTCTTCCTGATTGGACATTTTAACAGTCCGAATACCGGTTGCCATTTCATCAATGCTTGTCATGTATGCCCCAAACACATTTTCGGCAGAGCGTTGAATTTTTTTGATGTTCTCTGAAACTGATTTCAGTATAAAAAATATGACAGGAAGTACGATCAATGCGGCCACGAAAAGTATGGCTGATTTATAAATCAAATATCCAGACACAATCAAAATTGTGATGGAATCTTTCACTGCGTTAACAGTGGTCTGGCCAACGAATTGGCTCAGCCCGTCGACCTGACTGGCCATGCGTAAAATAAGTTCTGAGGAACTGTTGTGATCAAAATAATCCTGATTCAAGTGAACAATCTTGTTAATTAACTGGCCGCGCAATTTCAGAACCGCCTCGCTCGCCAAGCGAACGGATAATACAGGCACCACGTAGGAGATGAGCGCTCTTAATCCAAATGCTCCAATCACAAATCCGCAAATTTTCAGAAGATCCCAAAAGTTGCCGTTCTCAAAAATGACGCGCAAACCATCTTCGGTGTAGACCAGAAACTGCTGATAAACGAACCCCTGAATGATAATCAAACCCATGATAACCAAAAGCCATGGCGTTTTTTCTTTCAAGTAATTGTTCCAAAACCATCGGATATTCACTTTATCCGTTTCGGAAAACATCGCTTTGGCCATCAAACCGTCCCTATTGAGAGCAATTGGTACCGTCTACTCTGACCTCTGATGTTTTACAATCTTTTGGACGGCAAAATTCCGCCAAAGGTCTTTTTCAATTCTTAACGAAACAAAAGCCACAGCCATAGAAGCAACAAGAAAAATAGTTTCCATTTTCACTGGGGTGGTATAGGAGACAATCATTGCCCCAATAGCTCAGTCGGTAGAGCAACTGTTTCGTAAATAGTAGGTCGGCGGTTCAAGTCCGTCTTGGGGCACCACAATCAGCTTAACTTTTAAAGCTGATCTTTCCTAAGTATCTGACATCACTCAGTAAATCTTTATGCCATGCTTTATGGCTTAGCTGGAGTACTGACCAAGATGCAGACCAAAAGAGTGCCTTATACGTTCAACCGTGGCGGTTACTACTACTTCTCCCGCAGAGTTCCCACTGATTTATTGAGGCATTACAGCTATCCACGGGTTGTGCAGGGCTTGCGCACCATGTCTGCTGCTACGGCTAAAACGAGAGCGCTTGTCGCTGCAGCTAAACTAGATGAATATTGGTCTCACCTTCGTATGACTGATCATGATTTAATAGGTAAGCAGCTTCTCAAAGTACAACCAACGCAATTGGAACAAAGTTATTCAGGAGCTACTGTGACGCTTCAGGAAGCTATAGAAGTATATTTGTCTGCTAAGGGTAAAAATAAGGGTAAAGCCTTTAAAGCCGCAGTGGATAGGGCCTTCAGATACTTAGTGGAAGCGTGTGGGGTTAAGTGTTTGCACGAATATACTCGTGCAGATGCGCTTAAGTATCGTGATTACTTAGTAAATAAGGGCTTAGTTGGTTCCAGCATCACTAGGATCTTCAACACTCTTAGATCTGTGATCAACTTCGCAATTGCTGAGCTTGCATTGAACCTCAAAAATCCTTTTGTGGGGCTATATCATGACCGTAATGCTGGGGTTGCCAAACGCAAACCTATATCGCTTGCGGGCATTCGGCTCATCCAATCAGAATGTAAGCGCTTAGATGATGATATGCGTTGGCTTGTGGCCATCCTATCAGATACTGGGATGCGATTGTCTGAAGGTGCAGGTCTTTTAAGATCTGACATCAAGTTGAATGCAGATGTTCCCCATGTTGTTATTCAGCGTAACCCTTGGAGAGGACTGAAGACCGTTGCCAGTGAAAGGTGTGTTCCTCTTGTCGGTGCTGCCCATTGGGCCGCCCAGCGCATTATGGAAGAGATAAGTGGTGATAAGTTGGCATTTGCTAGATATAATCGTGGTGGCTTGACCAATGGTAACTCAGCGAGTGCTGCATTGAATAAGTGGCTAAAGACATTTGTTGATAAGGGGTACACTATCCATAGTTTAAGGCACTCAATGCGAGATCGCCTAAGAGAAGTAGACTGCCCATCTGATATAATTGACCAGATAGGTGGATGGACGAGGGATGGTGTTGGGGAAGGCTATGGAGAGGGCCACGCTTTAGGTAAAATGTATTTGTATATGGAGAGACTGTGAGGTTTGCTCAGTACTCCAGCTAAGCCATAAAGCATGGCATAAAGATTTACTGAGTGATGTCAGATACTTAGGAAAGATCAGCTTTAAAAGTTAAGCTGATTGTGGTGCCCCAAGACGGGGTTATGCTCCGTACAAGTGCATCGTATCTGAGCTAACACTCTGATTTTATTACATACAGCATAGCTAAGTTCATCACAATAAGGCGTATCTTGGTCAGTAATTTGGTCAGTAATCACTTCAAGCTAAGCTTCAGAGTCATACTTTCTTATCGTTACTAGTATAGGGGTAACTGGTGGGTGGTACTTATAAGTAGATCTGTTGAAGTTATGCTTTCACTAAGTCTAACCCTTAAAGATTAGCCCTTAGTATTCGCTTTAAGTTTAGAGGGCGAGGGCCATTGGTGGGGTGTACGTTATAGGTATATCTGCTCTGCAACAAACGGGGGTTTGATTTTTGAGGGTGAAATCTCTAGACCACGAAATTGAGTTTGTTTTTTTGAATATTCATAATAAGCCTTAGATACTGCAAAGATTTACAAAAGAAGCATCATCCAAATGGGTAGATTTAAAAAGGTTTGCGTTGAGTAATTCAGGCAACATTACAACAGGTTCTTCAGCGCCGTTGAAGGCTATAATTTGCATGCTTCTGGGAACGGCAATTCTTGCGGTGAACGATGCGGTTCTCAAGTGGCTGACAAGTGATTACCCTGCGGGTCAGATTATGTTTTGCAGGGGTATATTTATAAGCCTACCGCTAGGTATCTTAATCTGGCGTTCTGGTGGATTAACTTCTCTTAAAACAGAAAACCCGAAAGCTCATTTTTTACGTGCTGTGTTAGTTATTATTGGCACATTTCTCTTTATAAGTGGCTTGAAATACTTACCGCTGACAGATGCCGTAGCTATCGCATTTGCGGGGCCATTATTTATTACTGCCTTGGCTCAACCTCTGTTGGGAGAGAAGGTTGGGTGGCGGCGTTGGTCTGCAGTCTTAACCGGATTCTTAGGTATCCTGCTCATCATGCGGCCTGGCGGGTCTGTGATCCAATGGGCCGCATTATTACCATTGGCGGCAAGTCTGACAGGTGCTTTACGTGACTTACTTACACGCCGTTTAAGTAGTAAAGAATCCAGCGTGGCGCTTCTTTTCTATACGTCCGTTGGCGTGACGGCTACCGGCTTCGCAACACTGCCCTTTACGTGGACATCTGTGCCAGTTTTTGATTGGCTATTCTTTTGTTTAAGTGGACTTTTAATAGGCAGTGCGCACTTCCTAATGATTGAAACATTTCGGTACGGCGAGGCGGCATTGGTGGCTCCATTTAAATATTCAGGCGTTATTTGGGCAGGTATTTTAGGATATTTAATTTGGGGAGATATTCCAGAGCCATCTACGATTACAGGAATTGGCATCGTCATAATGGCAGGGTTCTATATCTTAAATCGTGAAAGAAATAAAAATGATAAAGCTTAGGGCAAAAAAACTGTATTGCAAAGCAATAGGGTTGTGACCTCCCTAATATCGCCGTACTATTTAGCATGGCTATTTTCGTTTCAAATACCACTCAATCTCTTGCTTCTGCTTTAAAAGATATACAGCGTCTAGAAACACATGACGCTAAGAAGAAAGAGAAAGATACTCCTGTTCAATCAATGGCTAAAGCTGTTTCCGTTGCCATCAGCCGTGATGCTAAGATGCAGATCCTGAAAGAGTCTCTTGAATGATTAGAAATGGTGTTGGCTTGGAAGAAAATAGAGGTGGATCAATTGGCCTACTTAACCAAATAAAAAGAGCTTAACCCCGTTTTGACGAATAGAAGGATCTTGAACATGGGCTTATTTGAAAAAATGGAAGCGGCATTACAAGCTGGTGACGTAGACACAGTCGCATCGTTTTATCATGCAGACTTTGAAATGAAGATGCATTCTAACGGCGCTGTTATGACTAAAGAACAATGGAAAGCCGGTGCAGCCTCTATTTTCAGCAATAGTAATTTTAAAAGAGAAGCCGCACGCTGTATCTACGAAAATGACGACATACTTGTATCTCACGCAATAATGACATTTCCCAATGGCTCTAAGGATGCCGTAATGTGGGTTGCCACAAAAAAAGACGGATTAATCCATAAAGTTGAAACTGGTTCCACACCGCTATCAGTTTGATCTAATGGTGACGTCCTTTAAGAAATCTGGGTTATAAACTCACGTTCAATCACATTCAGCAATAGCGGTGGTCATGCCCATACCTGTTGTCACATTGACTAAAGGTAGAGCAGCAACTGAACCCATGCAATCAGTGTCACTTTTTGAAAACGGCAGATCTTCCTTATGCAAAATGTAGTAACCCACAGATCCACCCAGCGCTGCAGTAGTCAGCATTAAGCTAATAATTTGGCTAGTTTTCATTAGATTGCTTTTGCTGCTTTTTGTTGTTTCTTTTTTTTGTTTTTTCACGCTTTCTATTGCGTAAAGTTTCTTTAGCTTCGGCGCTCAAGTGAACTGCAACTGGCCTTAAATCTGTTTGCTGAATCCTTTGTGCCTGTTCTGCCCTTTGGTTTTGCCCTTCCAGAGGTACAGTTGCTTTGTTTAAAGCATCATTCCCAGACTTTTGACCTAATGCAAGGGCTTCATGCATCAGTTTAAGTATTTGGCCTGCATTCTTATTAAGCTTTGTATCCATACAAGTTACTATAGCACATGAAACTTGATTATTGAGGATTGGTTTTATTGGCTTATTCAAACTCATCAAGAGAGCGTTTTATAAACATTGATCCGATCACCTATAAGTGCCGATGGGTTAAGCATGATCAAAGATATTGTAAACTGCTCTAAAGACTAGACTGAAGTTGAAAATTTTAGGATTGTTCTAAATGAAACACAGACTTAAAGGTTTGGAATTACACGCTATGTTATTAATCAATCCTTAATTGCAATGTAGCAAACGACTCACTAGATGTTGATCAAAAAAACTAATCAAAGTTAAAAAGCGAATGCCTAACGAACTGAAAATCTTATTAATTTATTGTCTGTTGGTTATCCTAATGCTGGTGACTCAATCTATCCTAGCGGTACGCCAACACGGTGTGAGGCCACTTGTTGGTTCTAGAGATGGCCTCGTATTTACTGGTGCAGCCGACAGAGCGGTCAGAGCAGTTAGCAATACTCTCATTTCACTAGTGTTAATAATACCGCCAGTCTTCACACTAACATTGCTGTCAGTATCCACTTTTGAAACTATAGTTGTTTTACAGATATTTGTAGTAGCGAGAGTTTTGTACTTTATCATTTATCTGCTTGGGTTTGCATGGATAAGGAGCTTTCTGTGGTGGACGGGCTTACTATGCACATTATACCTTTACTTTTTATGTTTGAGTCATGCGCAGATTTAGCCTTTGAAAAACTTCTTAAACAAAATTCACGAGATTAATTTATGCGTACTAGGCGCTTGCTTTTATAATAATATTTTTCTCCTATCTACTTCTGTTCAGTTACAAAAGTAAATTGATGGCAATAATCCAATGTGATCCAAGATCCCATTTTCGGCGTACTGTTGATATGTTTAATGATCACAACATTCAGCGTAAGCCTGACGCCTTTGACAGGCTTTTAAAGCTATTAGCGGTTATATTTGCCTCACCGCACCTCCTATTCGGTGCGGCTATATGGGCTTACGTGGTCTACTGGCTATTTGCAGTTTCTGTGTTCTGACGACTGACAGTAATCGTTTAAGACACTGCATTTAGCTTTAGGTATGCAAAGTTCAGATACGCTGCAAATGAAACCCACAACCAATAAGGCGTGAAAAGGTATCCAGCGAGCTTGTTAGCCTTAAGTGCTATTGGAATGTATGCGGTTATGCTAAGCCACAGAATAGCAATGATAAAAAGAGATCCTCTTAAATCAAATGCACCAAAAAATACTGGCGTCCAAATAGTATTCGCAGTCATTTGTACGCACCAGAGACCAAGAGCTAAACCTGCGAGCTTGTGGTGCGACTTGCTAATCAAATATCCACTGGTTGCAATAAGCAAATAGAGTGTAGTCCAAACTGGACCAAATACCCACGGCGGAGGTGCAAAATTAGGTGAAATCCATCCGTTTGCGTTTAAGTCTCCTCCAAACCAGATGGCTCCTGCTGCAGCCAAACAAGTGCAAACATAAAAAGCCAGCCAAGTTAATACTGGTGTAATATTGTTTTTGTTTATCAAAGCTTCCTGCCTCTGTTCGCCATGCTTCTTTCCCAGTTAAGCCCTTATTACGCACGGCCATGGCGTAAACTCTCAAGCCAGCCAAGACCAAGAAGAATACCATAAACACTGATAACAAGTATTTTTACTTAGTTGTCACTTCTTATTCATCAAGCTCTTGATTGCATTAGCCGCTTTTTGGCTATCTTGGTTAGTAACCACACGTGCAGCCGTAAGCTTATCTGCCTGTGACTTAGAGCTTTCAATGAGTTCTCTCAGCAGTTTTTCTTTCTGTGTGTCTTTCTCATTCGTCATTTGATTAGTCCATCCTTAGCAACTCATGCGTCAGGCACTTCTTTTACCGTCTTTGCCTGCGCCTAGCTTGACTAGAGTTAGCTCTCCAGCTCTCACTTTTATCCTGCACGAGATCATCAAGATCATCTGTGGTCTTGATATGACCAACATCTGCTTCGTAAATCCCACGTGTCGTAACAGGGGATTTAGTACGTATCAGAGGCTACACAAGCGCTGTACTATTATGCTTAACTCCCACCAAACCCATCACGCCACACCACCAACAACACCCAAGAGTTCAACATGAAGCCAACTTTCATATCTACACTTCGTGTGTGAAATACGAGAGCAATAGCAAGGACTAGAGGCTTGTCTTATCGTGTGGAGACTATAGTCTGACGTTCAATAATGGAGAGCAAAATGAAGTACTTTTTCTTAATCTCATTAACTTTGGCACTTGCAGCCTGTGATGTTCCTTTCATTCCAGGCATTTAGTTAAAGCTAATTAGTTGGGCATGAATGAAGAGCACGACAAAGAAGCTGAAACACCTAAGTCAGACGCTAGGATAAGCGGGATGATTGCAACTTATGTGTTGCTGTTCTTAGCTGTATTTACAGGTCTGCTTGTATTCATTGCCAGCTAAACTGGTTTTCTTTTGAAAACGTAGATCGTTTGCTGACAAAGACAGTCGTTTAGTGTTTGTTTTAAAGGCGTCTGCGCTCAGATCCTAAGGCAATCACTACTACACAGTATACCTCATCAACTTGGGTACTTTTGGGGTTTGGCTATATACCCACCCGACTTGGGTACTAGAGTCACCAGTGACTCTCTCCGTGGCTCTCAGAGGTGTTTTGAGATCACATTGGGCAAAGATAATATCCAATACTTGAAGTGAATCAGTTGAAATGCTCTCTTCCTAAAAAAGCATGGAGTCAAAATATGCCTAAACATGAAGGTGGATGTCTTTGCGGCAAAGTTCGCTTTGAGCTAAATGATGATCCAGAGGTAGCGTATGGATGTCACTGTCGGTTTTGCCAGAAAGCCACGGGCACAGCGTTTCGCTCAGGGTTGAGATACAGAAAAGAAAACGTTTCAATCAATGACACAGAGCTAAAAACCTACATTTACACCAGCCCTGAACATGGGCGGTCATTGAACGTTCATTTCTGCCCATCTTGCGGAACCACAGTAACCGTCACTACAGATCGTTTCCCCGAAGCCCAAGTTATGATGCTGGGTACATTAGACGATCCGTCATCTATAAAAGTTGAAATGCATATGTTTGCAGATGAGGGAATGAAATGGGTGTCCTTTGGTGAAGGGGACACAGTCTACGGCAAACATCGTCTGAACTCTGATGGCACACCCGCAACACCATTGAAAGTTTGAGTAAGTTAGATGAAGAAGGTTCCCGCAGGGATATGCTAACACCAAACTTACAACTCAATTAGGGGCTATGTTTTCGGCGAAATAACCCAATATCTAAATCAGGTTATTCCCGTTTTAATCAATCACATTAAATTAGTGAGCATGTTTCCAAGGACCAAAGTCTTTACCAGCCTCTACGATTTCATAAAGTACGCACGGTTCATCGCCGTTTACCCAACCGTCATGCCCGGGAGCAAAATAATAAGCATCTCCGGCACCAACAGTAATCTCTGAACCATCGTCATGTGTACAAGTCATACTGCCTGAAATGACAACACCAACATGACCAGCTTGGCAACTATCGCCGCCAACTGTTGGTTTAATGCAAGTTGACCATTTCCATCCAGGTTCTAACACCAGTTTTGAGGCATTAACGTTTCCTAATTTAACAACTTCTACTTTTGCTTTGGGTGGATTCTTAACTTCATCTGCATCTGAGAAGTTTTTTGCGTATAGATTTGCCATTATTTATCTCCTGTTGAATAACATCCAATTTAATACAACCACTTAGGATTAAATTGTGTCAACCTTTCATTAGATGATATTGTTTTCCAAACACCAGATCCCTCTTTCTTTGAGCCTCCTGTAGCGTACCAAAGGTCCACTTCCTAAGTTGCCCATCTCTACGCTTTTGAACACGCCACTTCCTACCGTGCCTCTGTATGCCCTTCATATTTAACTTCTGTACTGTGCCACCAGAGACAGGCTTAGCGTACCACTGACCTTTGTACTTGTAGTGGCGAACAGAGATTGAGTTGGCTTCATATTCGTCAAACTCAGCACGTAGCTTCTCAAGGTCAGCGTTGGTAGCATTGTTGAGCTTAGCGTAGGCTTGTTTGTAGGCTTGGCTAGTAGGTGGGTATGGGCATTTAAGCTTGAACCAAGCCAAGTGAGCTTTGGTAACGGGCATCTAGGAAAACTTTCATTTAAAAATGTAGATTTTTTACAAGTGAACTGTTTAACTTTTCAGATACAAAAGCCTCTAGCCAAGGAAGGAAAAGAGTATGTACGTAACTATGTCACATTGGGAAGCATCAGAAATGACTGATGAGATGATAGAAACTATGCAAACTAAGTTTATGCCAATGATCAAATCACTTGGTGCAGAACAATGCTTTGAAGTGCAGACAAGTGACACAACGGTGACAATCGTAACAGTATACCCAGATGAAGCAACTAAAGCTGCGGCATCAGAAAGAATAGCTGAGATACGTTCTCAGGGTGCAGACACATTCAGCGCCAGTTTAGTTAAGGCTGAAGAAGGCCCTATCGTAGCAAGTATCTAACGGTTCATTTGAAACAATAAAGGCGGCTTTAGTTGGCTGGTTGTCTTACGCCACCACTGCCGTAACTAATGCCGCCTGTTGCACATAGTTATATACAAAAATTAGAACAATACAAGAACATTATTATAAATGTTCTATTTTTATTCTCATAAATCCTTATCGTTACTAGTAAGGGGATAGCTGGATGGATGGATTAAAGTAATGTAATATTATTGTATTAATACTTCCCTAGCTAAACCTACCCATGTCCAATGATTGAAGAATTAATAGCAGAAACAATCTCACGTATTGAAGCTATAGAAGGGCGTGAGCGTAGACGCAGCACTGTAGCTAAAATACACTTTGACCATGCGGTCAGACACATCCTTATTGAACTGTGGAAGTCAGTGAAAACACTCCCTGTGAGTGAAGTTAGCATCAATAAACGTAGTGGGTACTACTCAGAGAACAAACGATACCGTGATAATCTACTAACCTTTCGTCAAGTTATAGCTGCTTATGACGGCTTACTTGCAATTGGATTCATAGAAGTTGCTAAGGAGGGGCATTACGAGAAAGAAACTGGCGAAGGAGAGATCACTCGTATTATTGCAAAAGATGAGCTTCTAGAAAGGCTTTTAGAGTTAG
>Ga0255778_10003089_pt1 | contig 13993 bp, 13 predicted proteins | sample 071ome_31_FD_179976 | JGI IMG/M metagenome (GOLD analysis project Ga0255778, IMG submission 179976) | Coastal salt marsh microbial communities from the Groves Creek Marsh, Skidaway Island, Georgia - 071405CT metaG (version 2) | ecosystem: Environmental > Aquatic > Marine > Intertidal zone >...
TATTAAAAATGGCACCTGCCAAAATCAATGCATAGACCTTGACGCCAAAATAAAGGTAGGGAAAACAAAGCGCGGCAGCCAAAACTACAGAAAGAGTCATCAGCAGCCATTTGGATCTTAGATAGGTTCTATACGACAAATTTTGGCACATCAACATCGAATAATATTCGCTGTCCCATGCCGGTACGCTTTGTCCATACGTAAGCATAAAACCCCCTGTTGTAAAAATTGTCGCAAAGACCCACATTGGGCTGTCCATATAGATGTCTTGGGTAAAAAAGATCAAGCCATAAAACAAAAACAACACAAACATTAATACAATTTGTCGTGCTCTTACATTTCTAAAGATCAGTCTAAAATCATTTTTGATCAGCGGGGCATCTTCTCCCAAACGATCTAAAAAATGAAGCTGCATGCCCAAAACTTGCTCGCGCTTAGACTGAAGGCCTGTGTCCAAATAAAATTGGGATTTTAAGTGGTTAAACGTGATTTGAGCCATAAGCACAAAGGTTACCATTGGCGCCAAGATCAGCAAGGGCTGTTCATAAAGCATTTGCATGGCCTGTCCCGCACTACTAATCACCGGTACGATTTGATAATACTCTAGCAGGCCTCCCAAAAAAACAATTGCCGTCACGGGATAAATCCATTTTGTTTTGTTTATCAAAAACGACAAAAAATTGATGCTCAACACCATCAAAAGCACACCCAACCACCACAATAACATCTGCACTGCTGAAGCCCCTTTTGTAATTGAAACAATGCTAAAAGGAAGGAAAATTAAAATCGGTACGAGATTATATAATGAAAAGGTGATTTTAAACAACACGTTCATAATCACCCGTCTTTTGGGAATCGGTAATAACAAAAAATTCTTAATGTCTGTTACGGGCAATTGTTGTAAAAAATAACGGAACAACAACTCTACAAACAGATAATATATAAACACCCGATTGATCACGTTTATGGGGGGATGTTCGGGCACCATTTTCTCCAATAGGTAGTGCAGCCCCAACCCGAGTAACAAAAAAGAGGCGGCCATGTAGAGCACAAAAAACCCGATCAAAATACGGGTGACGAGCTTCATCTCCCACTGAGGGCTTCTAAAAAACTTTTTTTTATTAAACGCTCGAAAAGAAAAGGAGTTCATTTTTGGGGTTTCTTTCAAAGGTATACTTTTTTGACGATTGCTCTTGTTGTGCTATGGCGCTATTCTTCGTGTTGGAGATTTCAACCCAATAATTTTATTTATTTTTGAGCCAAAAAATTTGCGATGCCCAAATACTATCCACTAAAAATAACCAACATCAACCCAATCACTGATCGATCAGTTGTTGTCACTTTTGGTGTTCCAGAAAAACTCCAAGAAGTGTTTCGTTACAAAGCTGGTCAATATCTTTCGTTAGAAACAACCATCGAAGAAGAAACCGTGCGCCGTTCCTATTCGATTTGTAGCCCGCCCGAATCGGGTATGCTACAGGTCGGAATCAAGCAAATTCCAAACGGTGTGTTTTCGACCTATGCCAATAAATCGCTTGCAGTAGGAGACATTATCAATGTTGGTGTGCCCGAAGGGCGGTTTGTTTATACCCCAAAAGAACGCCCAGAAACCATTGTTGCCTTTGCTTCAGGTAGTGGAATCACTCCGATCTGGTCCATTGCACAATCGGCTTTATCGGCGCATCAAGACAACCAATTTGTACTCGTCTATGGGAATAAATCAATCGCAGACACTATGTTTTACGATGCAATTGCGCAGCTGGAGCAAAAACACCCAGATCGTTTTCGTGTTCATCGTATTTATAGTCAAACTCCTGCCCCTAACAGCGCTTTTGGAAGAATTGATCAGAGCGTAGTTCAAGAGCTGCTTAAGGCGTTAGGGGGGGCTGCAGCGCATTACTACCTTTGTGGTCCCGAGCAAATGATTTTGGACGTGTCCATGGCGTTAGAAGAAAATAAGGTGCCAAAAGCTGCGGTTTCATTTGAGCTCTTCACGGCTTCAAATTCTAGTGCATCAGACACCAATGTGGTCGATGAAGCTGTTGGACAAAAGGTAGAAATCATTTGCGATGATGTACGATATCAACTAGAAAATATCCAAAATAAAATTATCCTAGATGCTGCGCTTAACCAAAAAATCGATGTGCCCTATTCCTGCCAAGGGGGTGTTTGTAGCAGTTGCATCGCCCGAGTAAAAGAGGGGCAGGCATCGATGGACAATAATCAAATACTCACCGAAAGTGAAATTGCAGAAGGATTGATTCTAAGCTGTCAAGCACGAGCCCAAACGGCAACGCTAGTTGTTGATTTTGACGACGTATAGGTTCGTTTTTTTCTTAATTCATCGAAAAATTTCGGCGCTTTTTACAAAGAAAGTTTAGAAAGCATGTACTGGCCCAATGGACTGGTCAGTAGATTGAACAATAGTAACAGTACAACAATAAAATGATGTGCACGAATTTTAAAAAACCGCTCTTGGATCTGGCTCAACAACATTGCCAGAGGAAGTGTCAATAAAATGGCCTCGTTGAGCAGGTGTTCTGAACCAATCCAATAAATAACCACCAAGCAAAGAATAAGGTTTGTTGTTTTTAGATTATTGATTCGTTTGGTCGCCCCTTTTGACCTAAGTGCCGAAAGAAACAGGATGCATACCAAAATCACAGTAGTGTATAAATAATTTTCTTGTAGGCCGGTTAGGGCTTCAAGGGGTTCTATAGGTCTATTATGGCTGCCATCAAAAAGTGGAACAGGCACCCAAGAAAATTGATGTATTGTATAGGCCAATGCAGGAACTGTTATCAGCGGAATTAACGGAACAAAATAATGTTTTGGGTCCCGGAGTTTATTCAATAAAAGTTGGGCAAAAAAGACCAACAACAGCCATAAGTGCTGGGGGCCTAAAATTAAAATTAGCGCCATCAACAACCCCCAATCAAAAAGATCTTGGACAAGCCTTTTGTTGGCACTACTATTGGTCATCCAAAAAGTAATGTGGTGACGATAATTCATCAACAGCCAGAGATTGAGCATTAAAAATACCGAAGGGGTTTGCCCTTGAAAGAAAAAAAGAGGCAAAAGCATGGGGAAATACAATAAGTGTCGGCTATTGGTTTGGGGCAAGCCGTTGTTTCTATAGAAAGCGCCCCACAAAAAAATCGCCGTAATTGACAAGAGGTACAAAAAGCCCGTATGCTTTAGGCCTGGAATAAAACCTGCTTGGAACTGCCCATGATATTGGACAAAATACAAAACCGTTAGTACTAAAATACTCCAAAAATAAGTAAGTGGTGTCGATTTACTAAAAGCTCTTGTGCGCATTGGAGGATTTGTTATTTTTGCAATATAATTAATCAAAGACTGATGAAAAATTTTTTTGAAGCCATTGCATACCTCTTCGAAGAAGTCCTATTTACCCCTTTCGAAATGCTCCGTAATCTCGAACTCCAAAACTGGTGGGTCGCCAATGGTGCTTCTTGGCTTTTTTTGTTAATCGGATTTGCTGCTGCAACCTACTGGACGCTTCAATTAAAAGGGTTTAACGATCGTGGGGAAGAAAACAAAGACCCCTCCGCACACTCTTTCTTATAACAAATCTTTTCCAAGATCTTTTCGATAATACATTTTGTCAAAAGAGATCTTCTCGATTTCTTGGTAGGCTTTTTTAAGGGCTAGATCCATATTATCCCCCAGCGCTGTAACGGCGAGAACGCGCCCTCCGTCGGACACCACTTGGTTGCCCTCAAGGCGGGTCCCTGCATGAAACACAACTGCGTCTTCAACCGCTGCTAACCCATTGATTATTTTTCCTTTTTCGTACGCTTCAGGATACCCTCCCGACACAGCCATGATGGTTGTGGCTGCTCTAGGATCAATGGCTATCTGGTGTTCATGAAGTGTCCCTTGGGCTGTTGCCATCATCAACACTCCCCAATCATTGGTTATACGGGGCAATACCGCTTCGGTCTCTGGATCGCCCATACGCACATTATATTCGATCACATAGGGGTCGCCGTTGACGTTTATAAGGCCAATAAAAATAAATCCTTTGTAGGGGAGTTGGTCTTTTTTAAGGCCTTGAAGTGTTGGGGCAACAATGCGATCGTGGATTTTTTTTGTAAAAATTTCATCGGCAAACGGTACCGGAGATATGGCGCCCATGCCTCCTGTATTTAGTCCTGTGTCTCCTTCTCCGATTCGTTTATAATCTTTTGCCATCGGCAAAATCAAGCCCGAAGTACCGTCCGTTAACACAAAACAAGAAAGCTCAATGCCAGACAAAAACTCCTCGACCACAACTTTTGCCGAAGCAACTCCAAATTTCTTTTCTACAAGCATTTCACGCAGGGCCGATTGGGCTTCCTTAAGGTCTTGGATAATCAACACCCCTTTTCCTGCCGCCAGACCATCGGCTTTAAGCACATAAGGGGGGTACATCGTTTCTAAAAAACGACAACCCGCCTCTATAGTCTGTTTGGTAAAGCTTGCATATCGCGCGGTCGGAATTTGATGACGCGACATAAATTCTTTGGCAAACTCCTTGCTCCCCTCTAGATTAGCAGCCGCCTTTTGAGGGCCAATAACCGGAATGTTTTTTAGGCGTTCATCTTGCAAAAAATAATCATGAATACCTGCAACAAGAGGAGCTTCTGGTCCTACGATAACTAAGTCTATTTGGTTTTGAAGAACAGCCGTTTTGATTTTTTCAAAATCCGTAACGGCTATGTCTAGGTTGGTTGCAATCTTTGCTGTTCCTGCGTTTCCGGGTGCTGCAAAGAGGTTTTTGCAATGTGTGCTCTGAGACAACTTCCAACAAAATGTGTGCTCGCGACCACCCGATCCAATAACAAGTATATTCATGATTATTTTTTGTAAAGATACATTTTCACAAAGAAAGGCGCTCTAAAATTGAAGGGTTAGTCTTTGAAAAAAGCCGTGGCTTTTGCTTCAATACGGCGGACAAAGTCTAAATGTTGGCGGGTCGGTTTTAGCTGCTCGAGTACTACATTCTTCAAGGCTTTGGTGTTGCAAATAGGAAACAGGTCCGACAGTCCTTCTAAGCGGGATGCTTGGTTGGGATGTTCGAGGCCATCAGAAAGAAATAGTACCGGGGTTCCTAGGGCTACTGCTGGAAGCGCCGTGTGTATTCGTGAGGTGATAACAACCGCGGCCTGGGCAATGTCTTGTAATTGTTTTTCTGCAGCTTCAAAATACTTTTCTTGTTGTTGAAATTCCGCTTCGAGAATTTGAGAGGTTCTCCTAATGGGTCGTTGTTGTTTGCTTAAAAAGCGTTCCAACCGCTGGTTTGCTTTTTTCGCTGCGCGATATTTTAGGGGCGTCTTAAGCAATTGAATTGCCCATTGTATATATTTCTTTTGCTGCCATAGCTCATCGGTGTTAGGCAGCATTCTTTCTAATGCACTTAAGACAAGAATTCCGCTTCGTGGTGTTTTTTGGGGTACAAAATGGGGCCGCTTTAAGGTTAGTGTTACGCAGGCAGATAGGTAGGCTGAAATCTGGTGCTTTTTTAAAAGCCCTACGGTGTAGCCATCACGACAACCTATCGGCTGGTGTTTTTTTAGGTAAGCAACACCTGCTGGGTTGAGCATTTGATTTGCTGCAGTAGGGTTAATGTGAAACGAAATAAACAGCGGAACAATGCTGTCTGCTGGTGGCCAATGATCCGGATGATGCATAAACCACCCATTGACCAACAATCTAACTTTTGGGCCCTGATATTGGTGTAGCGCCTCACGATCACAATGTATAAAGGGGCCTTCTCCCAATAGTTTTATGGCAGCGATGGTTTGTATGTAGTCACCAAGGTTGGTAGAGTGCGTATATGTTATGGTTCCTTTATGCATCAAATTTCTTTTTTAATTTAAATGTGTTGCAAAAGCTTTTTGGCGTTTTGAAATCGAGAATTTATCGATAATTCGCTGACGCGCCAAAGAACCCAATTTTGGGTCTGCGTTTTTCAAAAAAGCGGCGACTTCAATAAGGTCCTTTTCTTCGTTAAAAATATGCCCTGACGCACCGATCGCATTTGGTATACCAAAGGCAGCGGCTCCAATAGGAATGCATTCACAGAGCATGGCTTCACACAAGACATTGGGCAGGCCTTCTACTCGAGACCCTTGAAAATAAAATTGGTGTTTGCCATAGGCTTCTAACAACGTCTCGGGTGATGCCTTGGGCAAAACATATACGTTTTGAGGTATGTTATAGTGGCTTACAATGCTTTGGTTTTGCTCACCAAGAATTGTAAACTGGAATTCTGGACAAAGGGCTGCTAGTTTTAAAAATAAAGGGATGCCTTTTCTTTGTGCGACTCGTAGGTCCGTAAAAAGACCCACGGTCAAAACCGTTTGTGGCGTTTTTTCAAAATCTCTTTTCCAATACGCGGCATCATAGCCCGTAGGAACAACGGTAGCTTTACACAACTGTTTGGGTGCAAAGTGCACTAGTCCCGATTGTATTTTGTTTGATTTCAACGCCTGTGGGCAGCCTTTTATAAGGGTTTCATCTACCGCCCATAGATGGGTTGCGTTGTTCAAGTTTTGTAGGGCCAATACGCTTCTTAGATTTTTTTTTGAAAAAATGCCGTAGTGATTGGCTGGATCTGCCACCACATCATAGCCCCCCAAGATTAGGAGGCTTTTTTTTCTAAACCATTTTGCGATAAGTAGCGGAAAATAACCGTGGTAATCCGAAAACCAAACAACCAATAATTTAGATTGCGGAACCAGCCAAAGCGATCGCATCAATTCTCTAATCCGATGAATCAAAAACTTGATCGGGTTTTTGTCTGGTGGTGATACGATTTCGCATACGACATATCCCATGTCAGAAAGCAGGTTTAGGTCTCTATCTACAAACGAGTTTCGCAACGTATAAACAAAAGTTACTTTGGGTGGCATCAGTCGGTTTTTAGCGGCAGTTCGTCTGCAATACTGCGGTCGTTTTTAAGCCTTGGGACTTTATTTTGCCCGCCCAGTTTTCCAACTTTTTTCATGTATATCTGAAAACCGTCTTTGGCAACTTCGGTCAAAACTACTGATCGGAGTACTTGTCCCTTGATCAAATCATCATAATAAATATTTTGGGCACGCAAAGATTGGTCTAAGGATTGGGCAAAGGCTTTTTTGTCAACCGGTGGTGTTTCAAAATCTACAAACCATTCATGATAGGGCAAGCCCGTTTTTGGAGCAATTTGAGGGGCGACAGTAAATTCTCTAATAAGGGCGGGGCAAGTTTTTAGCGTTTCTTGCAAAGCGGTTTCTACTTCCTTGCCGATAACGTGCTCGCCAAATGCAGAAATAAAATGTTTGATCCGCCCCGTGACTACAAGACGATAGGGCGCTGTGCTTATAAATCGCACGGTGTCTCCAATGTTGTATCCCCAAAGACCTGCTGTTGTGTTAAGAATCAGGGCATAATTGACACCTACTTTGACCCCCTCGAGATTGCACCTCTTGGGAACAGCATCAAAAAAGGTGTCTGCTTCTACAAATTCATAATAGATCCCGTTGTCGGTGAGCAGCAATAACCCCTCTTGATTGGGCTGATCTTGGTAGGCAAAAAACCCTTCTGAGGCAGGAAATAATTCGATGCTGTCGATGTTGCGTCCAATCATTTCTTTAAAGAGGGCTTTATAGGGTTCAAAATTCACGCCCCCGTAGACAAAAAGTGAAAAGTTGGGAAAAATAGCCCCTACCTTTTTTTGGGTCTTTTGGATCAATCGCTCAAAATACATCTGTACCCAAGAGGGTATCCCGGCAATAACGGTCATGTTTTCGGGGAGGGTTTCTTCTACAATCCGATCTACTTTAGTTTCCCAGTCCGCGATGCAATTGGTTTCCCAACTGGGCATTCTGTTTTTTTGTAAATACCGGGGGACATAGTGCGCAACGATTCCTGACAAACGGCCTAAAGCAACCCCATTGAGTTCTTGAAGTTCTGGACTGCCTTGAAGAAATATCTGTTTGCCTGTTACAAAATCGGTCTTGCCTGTTCGGTGTATATAATTGAGAAGCGCATCTCGGGCTGCCGTTATGTGGGTCGGCATCGATGCTTTGGTGATCGGTATGTATTTGGCTCCTGATGTTGTTCCGCTTGTTTTGGCATAATAAAGGGGCTTGCCTGGCCAGAGGATGTCGGCTTCACCGGCAACCATACGGTCGATATAGGGACGGAGCTGTTCGTAATCCCTTATAGGGATGGCCGTTGCAAACTCCTGATAATTGGTGATGTTTTTAAATCCGTGGTCTTTGCCAAAAAGGGTTTTTTGGCCTTGTTTTAGCAATTGAAAAAAGATTGCACGCTGTGCTTGATGTGGGTTTTTGATCCAGCGCTGGTTTTTTTTATGTATATGGGCAGCAAACCATTTAGCGGCAATTTTTTTCATGAATTATTGGTCTGAAAAATCAATGAAATCGGTGGGGTTCATCGGATAGCCGTCTGCCCACAATTCGAAATGCAAATGATAGCCCGTACTGTACTCCCCGGTATTTCCGGCCGTGGCTATCACCTCTCCTCCTTGAACTAGATCGCCTTGCGCTTTGGTCAATGAAGCATTGTGTTTGTATATGGACAGCAAGCCGTTGAGATGTTCGAGCATGATGACATAGCCGGTTTCTGCGGTCCATTCTGCAAAGATTACGGTTCCTTCGGCAATGGCTTTGATGGGTGTGTTTTCTGATAAAACGATGTCTACAGCAAAGTGCTTTTGATTGGGGTTGTATTCTTGAGAAAGCGGCCCTTTTGCGGGTGGAAAAAGAAGGAGTCGCAACTCGGATTGGGTGCCTGCGCTGAGGTTGTATTTGTCTTCTTGAGCGACTTTGGCGCGTAATAACGAGTCCGCAGTATTGGTAGGGACGTTTTCTAACAGCGGGGTTGTTTCTTCAAAAGCAGTTGTGTCGGGCTCTTCTATAAGGGCGTCTAGATCTCCAACCAATACTTTTTTGATAGCCGCCAAATATTGTGCTTGTTGTTGATAGGCTTCTGTAATGGAGTCTAACCGGTAACGGTTTTCTAGGGCGTTTTTATTCAACTCTGAAGAGGCTTTTCCGGGCACCAGCTCTCTCAAAGGAGTATAAGCAATTAAGGAGTAGGTAAAAATAAAGAAACCCGATAAGGAAAGTACCACAAGCATGATTACATTGAGGCGGCTCATTCTAAAATAGAGTTGTTCCTCAAAAGTGGTTTCATTGATGATCACCAACCGATAGCGGTTCAGCAGTTTGTCAATCAGTTTTTGCTTTTTTCCTTTTTGTTTTGCCATCACTACAAATATAGGGGTTTCGCCAACGAAATATACTCCAAGAAAGTTTTGTGTTGCGGTTTATATTAAATAATTACCTTTGTTTAAAAGAAAATAAAATGACAATTTCAATTCCTTTAGGTATGATTGGAGCACCACAAGTAATTTTGATAATCGCAGTTGTTCTGCTTTTGTTTGGTGGACGCAAAATTCCTGAATTGATGCGAGGACTTGGTAGTGGAATTAAAGAATTTAAAAATGCCACCAAGGAAGAAGATGCTCAGGATACGAAAGCGATCGACAAAGACAAAAAGTCTTAAGGTTTCTCAAAAGTTACCGAACTCAGTATGGTGCTGAGTTCAAACATATACTCTCTTTTGCTAATCGATGGTGCAAAGGCAAAGCCCTCTAGCACAACCCATCGGTTTTTTTCTGCATCCAAAATCATGTAATTGACAAACGGGCCGGCCATATAATCTCCTGCTACGTCCCACATCCCTTTGGTCAGATAGGTTGGGCGGTCTTGCAGGGTTGTTTTATAAAAATAGGGGCGATAGGCTTCTTCGGTGCTCATATAGGTGTTTGGAAGTCTACCCGGAATATGCTGCTTTCCGATGGAGTCTCTAAGGGCAATGATGCGCTGATTGACTTTGCCATACATGGCGGCTTTAGGAAGCGTATAAACAGCAAAATTGAGGTGCCCCTTTTGAATGGGTTTTTGGATCCAAACAAAATCTTCTTCTTCTTTGAAAATTTTATAGGCCGACGGATAAATCAAATCAATTCCAAATTTTTCTTTCAATACGTTATCCGTTGCCTTTGACTTTTTTATTCTTCGAAGTTTTTCTTGACGTTCACTCTCAATCAAGGTTTGATTGATCAATGAGGCATTTTCGATCAAATAATTATTTTGAATTTGCGCGTCCTCACCACTAAATCGTGCAACGATTTGGGGGCGTGCAAATTGGTTTTGGGACAATTCAAATCGGGGGATTGAGTCTTTGATAAACCAGAGAATATTTCTGCTATGGCGTGCAAAATCCGTAAAGACTTTGGGGTTCATATAATTAAGCGAAAACTGGGGCTCGTCGAGCGGCAATCCTTCGTAGGCTTTGCCAATCAGTTCACGGGTTGTTTTTCCCAATTCGCCTTGCCAATCTTGCTCTGGCATTACCACCGTAACCGAATTGATTCGGCCATTTGAGTCGGGGACAAAACGTTGGGCTTTTTGGTCCGATTGGTCGCAACTATTAGCAAGCACGGCTGTTAATAGGACAAAAAATATATTCTTGATTTGCATTGGACTCATAAGTTACTTTTTTTTAATCTTTGAGGGCCTTAATCCCGGGTAATTCTTTTCCTTCGAGGCTTTCTAACATGGCTCCTCCTCCTGTGGACACATAGCTCATCTGATCGGCCAAATCAAATTGTTTTACCGCTGCAACCGAGTCGCCTCCCCCAACCAATGAAAAGGCACCTCCTGCAGTCGCTTCTGCAATGGATTGCCCCAAGGCAATGGTTCCTTTGGCAAAGGTTTCTAATTCAAAAACGCCTAGAGGGCCATTCCACAAAATGGTTTTGGATTGCTTTACAATCTGATCAAAATAAATCCGTGAATCCGGTCCTGCATCCAAAGCCATCCACTTATCGGGGATTGCAGCTACTGGGGCAATTTTTGTTTGTGCGTCGTTAGAAAAATTGTCTGCTATGATAACGTCTGAGGGCAAATGTACTTTGACCCCTTTTGCCTTGGCTTTTTCTAATAAGTTGAGGGCCACATCGGCCAATTCTGGTTCACATATCGACTCCCCAACAGTCCCTCCTTGTGCATGGACAAATGTATAGACCATCCCTCCACCAATAATCAAATCATCAATGGTGTCGAGCATGCTTTCGATAATCGTGATTTTTGAAGAAACCTTCGCGCCGCCAATAATTGCCAATACAGGTTTTTCTCCGGTTTGCATGACTTTATCAATGGCTTGTACTTCGTTTTCTAGGAGTTTGCCAAAATATTTTTTATTCGGGAAAAATGAAGCAATCACTGTGGTGGAGGCGTGCGCCCGATGTGCAGTTCCGAAAGCATCGTTGACATAGGCGGTTCCCAATTTTGCCAGGGCTTTTGCAAATTCAAAATCTCCTTGGGTTTCTTCTTCATAAAACCGTACGTTTTCGAGCAACAAAACACCTCCTGGCACTAATGAAACTGCTGCTTTTTGGGCTTCTTCGCCAATACAATCATCACAAAAATCGACTGTGGTTTCTAAAATTTCAGAAACGGTGTCCTTGATATGGGTAAGAGAAAACTCGAGACTCTTTCCTTTGGGGCGGCCAAAATGGGTCATCAAAATACAGCTTCCTCCTTGGGCTCGGATATAATCTATGGTCGGTTTTGCTGCCAAAATTCGTGTGGTGTCCGTTACTTGGTTTTGGTCGTTTAGAGGGACATTAAAATCCACGCGAATTAGTACTTTTTCGTTTTTAAAATTGGCCGTTTCTAAGGTGTTCATTAACGTTTATTTTTTGCAAAAATATGTTTTTTTGACCGTCCTGTTTTAAAAAACAACAACTACTGTCGCTTGACAAAATAAATCGGCAAAATTAAAGTTATCTTTGGGCCATGTTGGACGATCTTCTTGTAGGACAAAAAATACTGGCCAATAATCTAAAAGAAACTGCTAAAAGAAAGCAACTTCCTCATTTTCAAATATTTATTGATGAAAATGGCTATGGTGGCCTGGCTTTGTCCTTGCTGGTCGCTGGTGAAATTTTAAACGCACAAACACACCAAGCGCTGTTTAACCACCCCGATCTTCATTTTGTTTTTCCTGTGATTAACAATAGCAGCTCGGGCAGCAAAAGTATATCCAGTGATTTTTTGGACCTCTGGCGGGGCTTTTGTGAAAATCCCTACGGTTCTTACGAAGACTGGATGCAGCTACTTAGCGCTGGAAACAAACAAGGGTTGATTGGCAAACACGAGATTGAATCCCTTCATAAAAAAATTGCATTAAAAGCCTATAGCGGTGGTGCAAAAGTGGTTGTGCTATGGGGTGCAGAAACCCTAAACGAAACGGCGGCCAACAAAATGCTGAAAATTCTGGAAGAGCCCCCTACGCAAACGTTTTTTATATTCGTCGCAAGCGATGCCAAAAAATTGCTATCAACGATTCAATCACGCGGCCAAATAAGTGTGTTGCATCCGCTAAAACAAGAAGAAATTATTGCGGGTTTGGTGACCAATCAAACCCCTATCGAACAGGCACAAAATATTGCAAGCCGTTCTGATGGGAGTTGGCACAAGGCCTTGGCCTTTACGACCAATTCAAGTGCAGAACAATACTATGAATCCTTATGGATTAAGGGCTTAAGAAGCGCCTTTCAGGCCAAAAATAACAAAGGGGTTGTGCTTGAGCTCATGCAATGGGCAGAAGAATTGAGTCGGATGCAACGACCCGAACAAATCGCATTTGTGCAATATGCGCTAGACTTTATTCGCCATGGTATGCTATACAGTTATGGGGCGTCAAAAGCAAGCACCTTTCACTCTTTTCACAATTTTGACATCAACCGCTTTGCCCCCTTTATCAATAGTGCTAACGTTATTGAACTAGTCACGTTACTCGATCAAAGTCATTACCACTTGGTTAGAAATGCCAATGCTAAAATTTTATTTTCGGATCTTGTGCTTAAATTGACCCGTCTCTTACACCAAAAAGAAGTCTAATTTTTTTGAAAAACATACATAAGGGAACTGTACTCCCCTGTTTTAATCGCACTTATATTAGAACGCGCTCCACGTAAAAGCCCTTGAAGAAACGAAAATCGATTGCCTTTGTTTTTTTCTGAAAGCATCGATACATAGTAGGCGTCAAGGGGCATTTTGTAGGTTTTTTTATGTGTAAAGCCTTGTTTTTCAGTTAATTGTATAATTCCTTGTTTAGAAAAATGCCACAAATGCCGAGGTACATCAAAAGCAGCCCAATCCTGTTGATAATGTTGTGCGTCTTGCGATAAAAGGTTTGGTAAAGCCAGAATCAAAGCGCCGGATTTTGGAAGCAATTGATAAAAGGTTTGTAGCAGTGCTATGGGGTCATCAACATGTTCTAAAACATGCCAAAGCACAATTACTTTGATGTTTGCTTTTGGTAACGCATCTAAAGATTCATAAACGGGTAACCCGCGGGCTTTTGCAATAGTGCGGGCTTTTGCATAAGGCTCAACGCCGATGCATTTGTGTTTTTTTTGATGTAAAAAATCGACAAAGGTTCCTGTGCCACAGCCATAGTCTAATACAACATCATTTGCTCTTTGTAAAAAAGGAACAACTACCTTAAGCTTTCGGTAGAACATAATTTTTTGTGAAATGCTGTACAACAATCCCTGTATTCCTGTTCGTTTGCGTTTATGCGAATCATAGGCTTGAGAATCATAATATAAAGACGCATCGAACGATTTGGGAACTTGGGTTTGTGCAAGCAGTAAGACAGGATCCCACCTTACGTTAAAGGTGTTGCCAGACACTAAATGGTCTTTTACGGCAAGTTGATTATCCTTATTGAAGTGTGCTGTTTTTTGAGGTTCCACGTGGAACGAATTAGGTTAGTTGGACTAGAAGCACGCTAATGTCGCTGGGGTTGATTCCAGAAATCCGAGCGGCCTGTGCCAGGTTAGTCGGTTGGATTTTTTGCAATTTCTCTTTTGCCTCATGCGACAGTGATGCCAATGGCA
>Ga0255778_10003104_pt1 | contig 13969 bp, 17 predicted proteins | sample 071ome_31_FD_179976 | JGI IMG/M metagenome (GOLD analysis project Ga0255778, IMG submission 179976) | Coastal salt marsh microbial communities from the Groves Creek Marsh, Skidaway Island, Georgia - 071405CT metaG (version 2) | ecosystem: Environmental > Aquatic > Marine > Intertidal zone >...
ACAATCACAACTGGTATGTATCACAGCATTGTTGATGGATTTGGTTAATTTTAAATCAGCAATTTGATCCAGTGTTTTACTGACTGTTGCTGTGTCCACTGACAGGTTGGTATTGATTTCCAAATTCATTGCTGGTTGTGGTTCCGTGTCTAATTCATCTAACAGTTTAAAAGTGTTTTTGTTTAGCAATGGTTCACCTCCTGTGATTCTCAAAGTTCGCAATTGACTTTTGATTTCAGGCCACCACTTCCACCATGCTTCCACATAAGGATTGTGTTCTCTGTTGAGATAAGGAGTTCTGTTAGATTGTTCTACCCATTCCAAATTGTTGTATCTGTCGCTTGTAGGATATGCACCTTGATGTTTGATTTCACTCCACCATTCACTGCTGAACACCGGTGAGCAATACACACATTTCATGTTGCACACATTACCAAAACTCACTTCTACCTGTGCTGGTGTCACATTGGCATTCCAATCAGCATTGACCACTTGATCAAAATAAGGCATGGCCCAAGTACTGTTACTGCTTTTTTTGATTCTGTCACTGTAGTGATCACCTTTGGTGTCTTCTACCTTCCAACAGTAATCACATTCGTCAGGTCGTTTGCCTTCCAACATTAATTTTCTTTGAAACTTTTTGTAAGTTGTGTTATGCAAAGCACTGGGATTTTTTTCCAGTTCTTCTAGTGGTACTTTGTGTGTTTGTGGATGATGACAACTGTGTGTATGTCCATTTTGCAAATGCACAGTGACCTGTTGCCATTTGGCTAGACACAAACTTGGAGACACAGAGTCTAATTTTTTTTTGGTTTTTTCCAGTTTGTTCATAAGAACTTTTTTAACTACGTTTGAAAGGCTGAGCTAAAATGTCTGCGGTGTTTCCTGGGTTTGAAACAGCGCCACTAAAATCGCTAAATGCTTTTGCAGGATTTCTAACATAGTCTTTTGCTTTTTGTACAGTTTTATTTGTTTTTACAAATTTTGAAAAAGTTGTTTGATCTCTATTTAAAATTGCTGTGAATGTTTTTGCAAATGCTTGTATCTTTTGCATGTCTTGATCACTGCTGGCATCATTGATACCAAATGCAGGATCACCGTAACCACTAGAACTAATTGCATTGTTAAGTTCTTGCATGTTAGTTGCTGATATAATTTTCTTTAAATCTCTTTTGATATCATTAACACTGCCTGATGTTGTTAATCCTCTTTCACCATTTGATGATCTTCCTAGGTAAAAAATATTACTCATCATTTTTACAAATGCAGGATCTCTTACAAGGTTCTGTGGTAGAATACCTGTTTCGCCTTGTAGACTTTTAAGAATTGGTAGATATTTTTGATTTGTTAATTGAGTTAGAATTGCTAACTGAGTTTTAGTTACATTCTGTTCACTTAATCTCAAGTCTTTTTTTTTACCTGCTCGTTTTCAGCAACAAATTCTTTGTACTCTTTCATCAGTTTGCTATAGGCTTCTTCATTAACTTTTTCATCTTCATTAGTTAAAGGATTGTCACCATTTCTAGCAGGAACATATTTGAATTTTTTTTGATTTTTTATAGATGTTGTAAAATCGTCTTGCTTGTAAGTGTTTGGTCCTGTGTGAACCATTACGCTGTCTTCTTTCATATCAATTTCTACTTCCATATCATCGTCTTGAAATGCTTTTTGCATTTCTGGCAGTGTTGCAGAAGTTTGTATTTCTGCTTCTGCTCTGTTAAATTCTGACACATCAATCTGAGCATCTAAAATGCCTGAGTTTCTCAAAGCAAACTGCAATGATGATTCAATTGATCTATCTTCGTCTAAATCAAAATCTCCTTCGTCAACTCTTACAACGTAACTGTGCATTATTTTGCTTTCCTGTATCTACTAACCTGTGTCTGGTATGGTGATTTTGCTTTGACATCATCTTCTTTGGGCTGACTGTTGTCTACTGCATCAGTTTTGGTTTTTACACTCAAAGGACCTTCTGCTTCAACTTTGCCTCTGTCTGGATCATTGTCTTTAAAATCTTTTATGTCTTTTAAAAAATTCTTTTTGTGTTCTTCACCTGCTATGGGTGTTTCAGATTCGCTTGATTTCTTTTCATCGTCACTGTAATCTTGGCCCATCTTTGGTTCATAATCTTCTGGTTCAGCCTGCTGTCTGTTCACTTCAGCTTCTTGCTCTTGCTCTATTGGATCATTTGGACCTTTGACAACAATAGTTTCGTATGCTATTGCTAATTTGTCTGATAAATTTCTTCTAAATGTTTCATGTGATATTGGCATATGAATAATAGCATCAATTATATAAACTTCTGCATTTTTAACTTTAGTGCCAAAATCTAATGGATGTTCTTGCATAATTGTTTTAACAGGCTTGTTGATAGATACTATGTCATATCTTTCAAGCTCACGCTCAATTATGTTCATCATGTCATCAGTTACTTCACAGGCAATCTTGATTCTAACTGGATTTTCTTGCACTGCTTCTGATAGATATTGTTTAAAACTTTTCATACTATTATTTATCATCCTTGTCATTTTCATTAACCTTTTTAACCAACTGATCTAGCAATTTGTTGCGATCTCCTACAATATAGCCCTCTCCTTCAATAAAATCATCAGTTTTACCCCCAGATTTTTGCTCCCATTGATCTACTCTTTGCTTTTTCAATTGTAGCTCAATCATACGCAGTTTTTTATCTGCTTTGGCGTTTTTGGCTTCAATGGCATTTTTCATCATAGTCTGTGCCACTTCAAACATTTTACCAGCATGTCGTGATTCTGAGTTCATTCCCAAATCCATTAATTCTTTATAACTTTTCATGGCTTCAACAGCATAGTCATCCATGTCATGATCATGTGCTTCAAGATCTTTCACCTGAGGCAATGCACGATCAATTTTTTCTGCTGTAGATAATGCCTTTTTAATTTCTACTGCTTCTTCTTCTTTTTCACTGTCTTCTGTTATTGCATTTTCTATTGCTTCATATTCAGACAACGGTGTAGACAAAGTATTTTCCTCAACATGGTCTTTTATTTGTTGCTCGTTGAGAGCATCTTCCATGCTTGGTAAATCAAATGTTTTTTCTAATTTTTTATTCATATTAAGTACCTATATTACTATTTATCCAAGTATTGCACCACCACTAAAATTTATACCGCTAGACGCTATAATATGTTCATAATCTGCTTGGTATCCTGAGTTATCACCGGAAGCAAATATAGTTGACATTGTTGTTGTGTTGGGTGCTGTCAAAACTTTTGCCGCGGTGTCTAAATATAATTGATGTCCTAGCGAGTTATATGTTTGTACTCCTGCAGAATTAATTGCACTATCATTCCATTCTGGTGCCATTGAAGTTGAAAACGTTGATATGTAATTCCATTCAGCCGCAACTAACAAGTAGTAATATTCTCGCATTAACAATGCTCTGAAATCTGCATCGTTGGCAAAGTCACCTGAATATCCTGACGTGTCAAATATTGGATTGCCATCTGATCCATTTGTGGTTCTTGCCTGTTGCATAGCATTGTAAATATCACTTGTTTGATTCATTTGATTCATCTTAGTTGAAAATGTTTGTTGTAGGCCAAACACTGTGATTGTGTGTAACAAGTGTTCAACAACTTCCATCACTGCCCCATTGCCTGCTGATACTTCCCAAATAAAATCAACATTTGGATTGTTGTCTTTTGTATAATCAATGCCTGGATAGTTGTCATTGGCATTATCTGCCACTATGCTTGGTGTGTAGGAACCTGGTCCTGAATAACCAAGTAACTGTGATATGCTTGACTGTGCCATTTGATTCATAGTGTCGTTTTGATTTGTGGTGTTGATTGATGCTCCTGACCCAAACATCAGTTGCACTGTCTTTGCAACTTTTTTAATCCATGCATCTGATACTGCTGTTGCACCACCTAACGTTGGCAGTGCTAATAATTTTATTCCATTTACTAAACAAAATTTTGTCCATGGTGGGTAACCAGACGTTGATGTAATTGGGCCTCCTGTTTTCACTGACATAATTTACTTTATAGCATAGATTGAGTCTTCATTCAAGACCCTAAATCTAATTCCTTTCCTCTTTGCCCACTCTCCTGCCGCTAACCATTTGGCTCTGTTAATCAAATAATTTACTTTATCTTGTTGGCTTTTGATACTTTCCAATGTGGTCTGTTTCTTTGGCTTTATTTCAACCATTTCAGCAATCTTTTTTCCTTTTTTGTTAACATACACCATCATAAAATCTGGTACATACATACTCATTTTTCCAGTGAACGGATGTTTGTATGGTATCCTTACAGGTTCGCTAGCCCATTGTATCACACTAGGATGGTTGTCACACATTCTCATAAAAGTTAATTCCCATCCAGAACGATAACGAGGGGATCTATTTCCCACATACTTTTGTTCATTCTTAACTTTGTAAAACCCTTGATGAAACTTCATACACTTATTTAAGCAATAATATGACGTTTAACAAATTTGTTTGTATCTAATTCTAAATTGGTTTTTCTTCTTGCTATTTGACTAGTGGACGGTCTATAATGATTTAATAATGCAATACCTACTTCAGTGAATTGCAAAGTATCGTTTTTTGTAGTTTCAACTAGGTCACTAAATCTAACACCAAACTTGTTAATGGCATCTAATGCCAACAGTGTGTATGCTTCAACTAAAGAACTGTTATCAGAATATTTTTCAAATATTCCTTTGATCAATTCGTATGTTCTTGGATTGATTTGATCTTGTGTTAAACCTAAATTTTCTAATATGGCATTTGAAATATCTTGTGATGTGTTGTAAGATTGTCCACCTAGTATCTGTTTGGTTATTGATCCAAACTGAGAAACAATAGTTGATATCCCACCAACTGTTTCAACAGTAGACGTACTGTTTCTTACTTGATTGTATGCCATTACTTGCCTAATCCTGTAAAGTTACCCACAGCACTCTTTGTACTGTTTTTTACACCAGAAATTATTTTGGCTTTGGTGTTACCATAACCTTGTATAATTTCATTGCCTGCTCCGGCAATTTGATTGCCAACTTGATTTAAAGAAAGTGAACCTTTTGTGCTGTCACCTACTTTGCCTGAATCTCCTGTTGCACCTTCTTTGTTATCTTTTTTACCAAGTGCAGGCGGGTTTTCAGTTTCAGTAACAGCAGGCGTATCTAAAAAATCTCCTGCTGTGTCTCCAAACATTTCTTCTAATGGATATTCTGTTTCACTTGAATCTAATGGTTGTGCCACCTGATCAATTAAAAAGTTTTCATACTGAAAACCAAAACTCAAATTAACTACACCGCTTTGAGCATAATCAAGTTGATCCATATCAAATCTTGCCAATCTTGGATATATCACTCTTGTTTTGCTGTACATCTTTCCTGCAACCTGATATATGTCTATGTGTTTTAAAAGACGACTGTGAAAATTGTTGTGTGTAGCAAGACCAAAATGATGACTTTTTGTAAACTGATCTTCTGTTTGATATAAATTTCTATTGTAGTTGTGATCTTCAGATCTTGATTCTCCTTGAACACCACTTTTCTTTTGTGTTAATCTTGCACCTTGAAATTCAAATTCATACAACAGTTTTGCAAATTTTAATCCCAACCCATCATGTGTGTCATACATTCTAAAACTCAAAGGATCAAATGTAATTGACCTATTAACAACTCTTTTTCTGTTGTATTGATTTAACACAGTTTGATCCACTGTGAACTTGGGTTGATCAACACTGTTTACTAAGAAGTGCAATCTGTCTCTGAATTGATTTAATTCGTCGTAAGTTGTCTTTAAATGCTCCGGTACTGCCAGCTGGTACATATTGAAAACCACAACATATTGATGTGCTTGTCTTGGAGCTGGGTCATGATTTGAGCCGCGAAGATAAAGGTTCGCGGCTCTGTTAGCTGGTTTTAAAACTGCCATATTCTATTACTCCGCTGGTAAGGGTTAAACGAAATAGTAATTATTATACTAATCCGCCAGATCCACCTAAACCAAGTAGAGGGAATATAGTGTCGCCTGGTGCTTGATGTATTGCATTATCATATTTCAGTGTCAAGATAACTTGTACTGGTTCTGATACTGCATAGTCACCATCTGAATAATCAACATTTTGTAAGAAACAACCTTCTAAATCCCATTGTTCTAGTTCTGTGTCATTTGTACCATCTAAGATTTCAATTTTAGTTCCGAACTTGTAAACTGATCCTGATGTTGCAGAAGTTTGTTCAAAGTGATTTAACTGTTTCTGTACTTGTTGACCAACAAGTTTAGAAATGTTATTGTTGATATCATCTCTAAGTGTTATGTTAACTGATTCCCATGTGTGTTTACCTTGCATGTATGCAACTGAGTTGTATGAATGAATTGGTACTTCTTCATGGTTAATCTTTGGTCTCGTAACCGACATAACTTGTTGAGTCAGTTGAAGAGGTGACGCACCTAGGTTACCAAAGTTAGTGAATCTAACTCTAAATCTATATTTCAGTTTAGGCTGTAAAATACCGCCTCTACCTGTTGATCCATCTATTGGTACACCAAATTTTGAAAGTGTTGCCATTTTGTTTTCTCTCCTTAATACTATTATTTACACTTTTGTATGAATTATAAAAATTTTTATATCCATTTAAAGGTAAATTAAAGGGATAAGGTTCGCTTACCCCTTTATTTTATTAACTTGTTAAACTTTCTCCAGTATTTTTGATACGAAGTGGAATATAGATAAATTCAATTGCTTTCACTGGTTGAATAGCAATATCAATCCATAATTCATTTCTATCAATTCTGGCACCAGTATTGTTTGTTTCATCACAAACTACTAAGAAATCAAACACTGCTCTCTTAGAAACAAGATCTTCCATAAATCTATTGAAAGTATCTGTAACTTGATCTCTAGTAATTCTGTCATTTGGTTCAAACAAGAAAGGTTTTGCAAGTTGGTCTAATTGGTATCTTAGATACACAATCAGTCTTGCTACATTAACTCTATCAAGTGCTGATGCAATTGGTGATAGTGTCTTCTGACCAAATACCACTAATCCTCTGTTTGGAATAAACGCAATTGGATTTAACTTGTTTGCGTATAGTGTGTCTCTTTGACCTTCTGACAATGTTACTGCTTTAAACTCTTCTTCGCTAGTGATATAACCAACTGAAGTTGAGTTGTCTACTAAACCTCTTGTGAAGCCTGCTGGTGCAAACCATGGAAATGCCACCTGATCATTAAATGCCATTGTTCTCATAGCAATATGTGTTGGTGGAACTGTTACATTGTTGCCTGCTAGATCTGATGTAAATCCTGAAGGATAATACACAGCCGCATACGGAGTACCAGTCAATAAGCCATCTTCTCCATTTGTTGGAGCATTGTTGGCATTGGTTGCCCAATTTTGAATTGACGTTCCGTCTGGTGCTAATCTAAATGGTGTGTCAGCAAGTACAAATGCTGTTAATTTTCTATCTGTACTTAATGCAACCATTTCATCAAGTAACTCTGGATAACCAGGAGCGGCAATCAAGTTAAAGAATCTTGATTCTGCTCTGATATCTTCGTTGCCTTGTAACGCACCTTGCATTGCTGTAACAATCACATTTCTTTGTGCTTGTCTGCCAGTGTATGGTGATCCATCAGTTTTTAATCCTGATTCAGTTACCCAAATGTTACCATTGTTTGTGTTGTCAAAAGTGTAATCAGTTACATATTTCTTAACATTGTAACCTGACAATCTTGTGTTAAACAATATAATGCCTTCTGGATAAACAGCAGGATCTGGAGCATCTGAATGGAAGTTAGCATACGCTGAACCCCAATCTTGCTCTCCTTGATTTGCTCCAGCTGGGTTACCTACTGCATCACCAAACACAACACCTGATGCTGTGCTTTGATCTGCATTGTCTAGTAATACCCATGCTGATGTGGCTGTACTGTATTTGTAAATTTTTGGATAAGCATCTAATTCATCAGAGTCAATCCAAACATCACCGTCTTGTAAATTTGAAGTTTCGTCTGATCTCTTAGTTGGTTCACCTGATACAATTTGTAAATCTCTAATACCGCCTGCCGCTACAGAAGTTGAGTCGTATCTATCTTTTGAGTTAGCATAAGCCAACCATTTCATAGTACCGCCATCGTTTTCTGCAATGTACAAGTCTGCGTCTTGAGTTGTTTTGTACCACAGTGTGCCATTTACTGGATCACTTGTTGGTGCTGAAGCTGATGCTTGGTAAGTTGCATCTGACCAAAGTGATTTGTAGTAATATGCTTTTGCGGATTCTTGAGTTGTTGTATTAGATGTAAATCCTAATTCACTTACTTCAATTTCTTTTGTAAGTGCATCACTATCATCATCTGATTTTTGCAAGTAAATTGCATAACCGCCTGGTCTTGTAAGTTTTAGATAACCTCTTTTTATAGCGTTTGTGCTTGGATCTTGCTCAAGAACAACAGCTTCTGCATTAACATTACCTGTGTCTGCTTTATTGGCATTGATGTACGAAACAAGGTCAGCTAACGAAACTGAATTACCAGCACCGCCATTTGGAATTGAAATTGTGTGACCATTAAGTTCAAATCTAATGCTAGTTTCAGTTGTTGTCGATATACCATTGGTCCAATCTGCAGGATTACCTTCTGCAACTGTTGATGTGCCTGCACTTCTAATTCTAACTTCGTATTGAATTTCTGGAGATGGAGATGAAACATTACCGTATGCTTCAATTGATTTTTTAGCAAACTCAGTTGATGTTAGATCAGTTGCTAAGGCTGTGAAATTTGCTTTTAATTCATCAGCAATAGCACCATCTTCAAAGTCATCAAATCTTACGTACACATCATTAGCAGATAGTGAGCTACCACCTTGTGCTGTAGCGGCATCATCTCTTGAATATACTTCAGATGAGATAGATGACCACGAGCTTGTTGCTGTGCTGTATGATTTCATCACAATGTTTGCACCTTGACCACCTGATGTTGATTTTAACCAAACATCTTTGTAGTTACCAGATACTGCCACATTTGGTGCTGTACCGTTACCTGATTGAATGTGAACATTGGCGCTTGTTGCTGTTTTCCATTGCGGTGAACCTACTGATACGAATCCAGATCCTATATGTTGGTATAACACTGCTGGAGATGTTGAAGCCACTAGAGCGTAATCTCCTGTTGCACCAAAACCTGTTGGTCTTCCTTGACCATCTACCTTACTTCCAGCGGCACCTGGTTCGTCAAGTAACACAGTTGGTGTTAGTTTGTCCCATGTACCGGATGTTATGTTTGCTGTGAATAATCCCCAATCTGTGTTAGTTGTGTCTAACCAGTATGTTCCATCTGCTGGAGCAAGTTTTGGAGCGTTTGTAGAACCTTCTAATTGATCTAAGTCTATGTTAGCTCTTACTACATATGATCTGTTAGAAATTCCTAAGTATGAATATGTTGATAGCAAACCGTATTCGTTTCTTTCATCACCGTGTAGCATTGTGCCTTGTAGTGATTTGAATGATGGTTCGCCAAAGGTTGTAACCAGTTCTCTTTGCGAAGTGATCAAAAATGGTACTCCAGCATTTGCTGAAGTGGTACCAACAGCAGTATTGCCTGTGCTCGGATCTGTTTTGTCCTGTGCAGTAGCAACAACTACCAAAGGTACTGTACCTTGACCAGCTGATGCATACATTGATTCGTCAATGACTGAAACTGATACACCTGGTGATACTAAAGTTGGCATAGTTTATTTTCTCCCTACTATATGTGACAATTTTATTGTCTACTCTATATTATATAATGATATTTAGCCAATCTTTATAAAAAACACCAGAAGTACATTCCCTTTAAAGGTATTAAATAAACATAGTATGAGCGTGAAAGACGATATAAAGCACATAAGACCATTATGTAATTCTTGTAAAACTAGACCTGCGGCTTTTAATTACAAAAGAAAAGGCAAAGTTTATTATCGTAAAAAATGTGATCAATGTATCAAAACTGATGCAGGTGAAAGAACAAAATACAATTATTCATGGGTCAAAAGCGGATATAGAAAGAAAAGTATCTGTGAAAAATGTGGCTTTAAATCAAAACATCCTTCACAAATAGACGTTTATCACATAGACGGCAACTTAAAAAATTCTAGTTGGGATAACTTAAAAAGTATATGTGCTAATTGTAGTAGAATCAAAAGTCTTGACGAAGTAGGGTGGAAACAAGGTGATTTATTACCAGATTAGTAATTGCAACTGACTTTGGTTTCAGGATTAATTTGATCTTGTATAGGCTTTTCAATATCAAATTCTTCATTAATAGATGCTGAAGGTTTGAATTCACAGTCTGTAACTTTAAAAGAACAAGCACTAAACAGCAGTAAAAAACATATAAAAATTAGTTTCATAGAACATATTTATTGTGGTAGTCCTGACAGGATTTGAACCTGTATCGCTCTCTAATCTGGAGACTGTGCCGAGTATAAGCCGGGTGTTTTACCATTAAACTACAGGACTTTTGTTTTTTATTTTTTCTTTTTCTTACTGCCCCATCCCCAAGTTTTTTTAATCTTGCTAGGATCTGATTTTTGCATAGGTGGACAAATTGTTGGTTTGTTTGTTTTTAACCATTCTTTAACTGCTTGTTGTTCTGCTTCTGATTTAGTTAGTTTTGTCATTTATTTTCCTTTGAGTTGGTGCGAGCAGAGGGACTCGAACCCACACACCATAATTGATAACGGATTTTAAGTCCGTTGCGTCTACCTATTCCGCCATGCTCGCAATCACTACATTTTCTCGTCAAACGTTGACATTAAGTCTGGTTTAACTTTGCGATTAATTTCTACCTCATTGTAAAACTCATCTAGCTCTTTTGTTGATTGTGGCTGTGTGTTAATCTTTGGATCTTTTTTACGATATTGATTTAATTCAAACACTTGACACATCATGTCTTCAAGATCATCAAATCTGTGTTGATAGATTGTTTCCATAGCCATAAGAAAATTATCAATTTCATCTTGTGTCATTGTTTCACGTTGCCAAAGTCTATCACGAAACAAGCGAATGTCTTCTAGCACCCAACTGGCTCGCATAATTTTTTCTTCAAGATCAAAACGATCAACCATAGTCTAATTCTCCTTGTGTTGTTACACAATAATCTATTACAAATTGTTTAAATTCTTCATAACTCACATTATGATAAGGTCCCCAATTGGCTCCTTTAATTTCGTTGCCGTTTGGGTCTTTTACGATGTGCCAAAATTTTCTTGTACAATCATCAGGATCATCGTCATACTCACAAAAATACTGATACCCAAGATATTCCATATCAGATCTCATTGTGTCACTTATCTTTAAGAAACAAACGAAACTCTTTCATACAAGAACGAGTCAGTTCGTTGACGTTATAGATTACATATTCTTTTGACATTGTATTGTAAAATCCCACTTGATCAATATGACCATTTGCTTTGTTTTTGTTAATGCAGAGCTCAATGTTTTGAGGTTTTGATTTTTTCACCAGACCAAAAAATTCGTTGATGAACTGTTCAGACATTTTGTTTTCCTTCTGTGCTGTAAATGGAAGTTTCTGTTAACGTACTCTTATAGTAGTACAGGTTTTATTTCTTGTCAACCGTTTTTGTGTTTGAATTTATTTTTTCTATGATTTGTTGTGTTTGTAATTGTAAATCTTCAATTGTAGAATTGTTGTGAATTTCATAATCAATTTTTTGATTGACCCAATCCCATTCGCTTTGGTGTATACCCATTTCTGCTAGACTGTGTTGACTAAAAGCATCTCCAGATGCGGCTTCAACTGCCATTTCATACCAATGTGGAGTTCCGCCTCTTTGCACTTTAATTAAATAACCACCTAATGATTTTATCAAACTAACTTCGTTTTTAAAACGACAGTCGCTAATTACTATTTTTTTCATGCCACTTGACACATAACGATTTTCTAAACTGTGTAGCCAAATGTTTGGATTAAAACTATCTCTAAAAACTTCTGTGCCAATCAACTGCAAAGCCAATCTTGGTGTAAAAGTTTTGAAACCTAGTTTACTACTCCACCATGGATCAGACGCTTCTCTAAATTTACGACTGGCTTCAGTTTTGCCTTCCAGCATTTCTTTTGGCCACCCAAAAATATGAGACACAGCATCTTTCAACGGATTAGCAAAAGACTCATGCTTATATCCATTGTCTTTGAAAACTTGAGCAACAGTGTCCTTACCGGCACCTATAAATCCAACAATACCAACAATCATATTAATATATTAACTTATTTTTTGTGATTAGTCAACAAAAATTATCCAATAACCCAAGTTAGTGGATCTTCGCCTGTGCCGTATGTTTCAATTTCTCTTTCAAGACGTTCCATGGCAGATTGAGCTTCTGCTTTTAAATCAGCACCATTAAGAGAAACACCACCAGCCGCACCAGGTAAAGTACCATATTTAGATCTGGCTTCACCCAACATCATTTTACACTGTGCAAGTGCATAATCTCTTATCCATGGTTTACTGTATCTTTGATCAATTAAAGTTTCAGCAGGTTTTTCCATGTAAACTTGTAACAGCACATTTTCTTTGGATCTGGGTCTTCTCATTAGTATTAATTTTTGTTTTTCTGTTACATATTTGAAGTTTAAATAACCACCAAATAGTCTTCTAACAGTTTCTTGGTATTGTGCAAATGCATCCCATGTTAGCAATCCACCTATTCTGCCACCCTGCAAAAAGTAAAGATTAGTGTAAGCAAGTTCAAAAGGATCTAAATCAACAGAACTTGATGATCCTGCAACTGATCTTCTGAAAATTTCACGAACCTCAATCACTTCTCTTGCTAGTGTATATTCTTGAATATCTTGCTGTAGTTCTAAATGAATATACGCTTCTTCTGTAGAATTTGACGATCTTTGTCTGTATCTATCAACTGCTAGATCAATTGCTTGTTCGTAGTGTTTTGGATCAAGTTCCACATCAACCATACCATCACCTAAGATGTTACGAATGTCTGTAATAAGTTCCTGTCTGTTAGTTTTCTTAGTAGCCATGTTAATAGTATTTATAAAAAGATTTTAATACAATAAATACTATGTAAGGAATAACTATGCCAAGAATTAGCTTATGGAAACCAGATAAAGGAAACGACTACAAATTTGTTGATCGTGTAGTAAAAGAACACCTATATGCAGGTGGTACGGGCGTATTTGTACACAAATACCTAGGTCCCCATGTTAATACAAACAGTATATCACATGATCAGCCAAAGAATAGCAGTTTGGGTCCAGCAAACATACAAGATCTATTATTTTTAGAAAATAGAGATAGAAAATACGATCCAGATGTATATGATTTAAGAGGTAATTATTCTTTAAATGATCAAGATTTTGATTTGACACAATTTGGCTTGTTTCAAACCAGCGATACAATTTACATTACATTTCATTTAAACAGCATGGTTGAACAACTTGGTAGAAAAATCATGCCAGGTGATGTATTTGAATTGCCGCACTTGAGAGATGATTTAAGACTTGAAGCGGCTATGATTACCTTAACAAGTAAACCAACTAAAAAGTTTAGAAAAGGTGAAACTGTCACAGGTGCAACATCAGGTACTGTTGGTACTGTTATTGATTACAATCACAATGCTAAAACTATTAGATTGTCCACTGATGGATTGTTTGATGCTAATGAAACTCTCACAGGAGAAACCAGTTCAGCAACACAAACTGTTTCATCTTTTACTCCATCAGAAAATTTAGCCATCAATAAATTTTATGTGGTTGAAGACACTGCAAGAGGTCAAGAAGGATATGATCCAGGTTGGTGGCCACACATTTGGAGATGCAAAGCAGTGGCTATGCAAGACACACAAGAATTTAGAGATATTCTTGGCAGTGGTGAAGATGCCGGAGATTTAAAAAATATTATTTCAACATATCAGTCAGACATTAATATCAACGATGCAGTTATCAACGAAGCT
>Ga0255778_10003109_pt1 | contig 13963 bp, 9 predicted proteins | sample 071ome_31_FD_179976 | JGI IMG/M metagenome (GOLD analysis project Ga0255778, IMG submission 179976) | Coastal salt marsh microbial communities from the Groves Creek Marsh, Skidaway Island, Georgia - 071405CT metaG (version 2) | ecosystem: Environmental > Aquatic > Marine > Intertidal zone > Salt...
CACCGGATTTAATGACGTCCTTGGTGCGATCAGTCAGTTGCACGTAACCCTTGGCGTCGATCATGCCGACATCGCCCGTGCGCAACCACCCGTCATCGGCGAAGGCATCGCTGTCAGTGTTCAAATAGCTGCCAGTAACCCAAGCACCACGCAACTGCAATTCGCCGACCGTCTTACCATCTTCAGGCAAGCAGGCACCAGACTCGTCCACCACCCGCACCTCGATTCCGGGTACAGGCCGGCCGCTCTTAAGGCGCCAATAAGTTTCTGATTCGCCACCCAAGGCCTTCGGGGGGTGTGATAGCACACACATGGGGCTGGTCTCGGTCATGCCCCACCCCTGAATTACGGGGACGCTCCAGCGATCACGAACCGCCTCAATCATGGATGAGGGCACCGCCGAGCCACCGGACACAATCGCTCGAAAACAGGAAAGATCGAGCGGCGTCTCGGCATCCGCCCGCAGCAAATCTCCCAGAATCGTCGGCACCATCGCCGTCAGCGTTGGTCGCGTCGCCTCTATCATGGCGCGCAAATGCGGGCCTTGGAGATGAGGGCCCGGCATCACCATATCGGCGCCCGACATCCAGCCGCTGTAGGGAAACCCCCAGGCGTTGGCATGAAACATAGAGGGCAACATCAGGATCGTATCGCGCTCCTGCACCGCAAAACTGTCCACCGCGCGCGAAGCCAATGCATGCAAGTAGGTGGTGCGCTGACTGTATGCCACACCCTTGGGATTCCCGGTGGTACCACTGGTGTAACAGATGCCCGCCGCCGCGTTTTCCTCCGTCTCTGGCCAGGCATACTCTTTCGCGCCCTCGGCCACCAACGCGTCATAGGAAATCACGCGCTCATCATCGAGCACGGCGGGATCACCCACCACCAACAAAACCTCAACAGTAGTCAGCAATGGCAGCACCGGGTCAAGCAGTTCGGCGAGACGGCCATCCACCACCAAAAAACGATCCTCCGCATGATTGATAATGTAAGCAATATGCTCGGGAGACAGGCGGCAGTTAACGGTGTGGAGCACGCCGCCCATGGACGGCACGGCCAGATATACCTCCAGGTGCTGGGTGCTGTTCCACATAAAGGTGCCGACCCGATCTCCGCGATTCAGCCCCAATCGCGTCAGACCGTGCGCGAGGCTCGCGCTGCTGTAATCGATCTCTTGATAGGTGCGCCAGTGAACGTTCTGGCCATCGTAATCACCTACACGACTGTCACCGAAATGGCGCGCGCCGAAGCGGTGTAACGTTGCAACACCGAGGGGGGTATTCATCATTGTGCTGAGCATTGGGCCTACCAATCCCCAGCGGCGGCACGTTCAGCCTCCGCGAGCAATGCCGGCACGTCATACTCGAGTCCGCGCGCGTAGGCCGTGTCCAATTTTCCAGCCACGTATAGGCCGTAGGCGCCCTCAATAATGGCCGCCAGCCGCCAAAACGAGAGCGCCATGTAAAAGTTCATATGATGCAAAGGGCGCCCTAGCCCCTCTGCCCATCGGCCCGCCAATTCTCTGCGACTAATCACGCCGGATCGCCGCGAGACCGCCTGCAAGGCACTGAAAGCCGGTGGCTCCTGAGTGCGATAGTCACCCCAGAACATCAGCATAAGAGCGACGTCCATATAAGGATCCCCCACTGTGGCCAATTCCCAATCAATAATCGCCAAAATTTTGGGCTTGTCGCGCGCAGCCAGCGTGTTGTCGAGATGGTAATCCCCGTGAATCACGGCAGGCGACGTGCCCGCTGGGACATGCCGCTGCAGCCACTCACCTAAGGCAAACAATTGCGGTAGCTCTCGAACCGCATGCTCTCGCCGCACACCCAGCCAGCGGTCAATCTGCCGCTCCACAAATTGCTCCGGGCGCCCTAACTTGGCCAGCGCTGGCAGGTCAGTCGGCACGCTGTGCAAAGCGACAAGCTGATCAATCAAGTCCCGGCCCAGCGCATTGACGCTGTCGGCGGTGTCGGGATATTGCTCTGGCATCGCGTCGGTCAGCGCAACCCCGTCGATCCACTCCTGTACCAAGAAAGGCCTGCCAATAACCGACACATCATCGCACCAGGCCAACACCCCGGGCGCACGCACGGGATACACCGCAATCGCCTGCAGGATCTCCGCCTCTCGCTGAATCCCGCGGGCGGAGGTTGGAGAGATGTCGTTAGCCGGCGGGGTCCTTACAACGCAAGCACGATCACCATCGCGGAACTGCCACGTGAGATTGGAGTTGCCCCCGCTTAGCGCGGTCACGAATTCGGGCTGCTGCCAATCCAGCGTCGCTTTCAACCACGTCGCGACGGCATCGGTGACGTCTTCTGCCATCAGGCGACTCCAAAGCTAGACAGCAAACCGCCATCAACCGGCACGCAGGCACCCGTCATATAGCGGCTCTGACTGACCCAATAAACGACTTCGGCGATTTCCCGCTCCTCGGCAAAGCGACGCATGGGGATCTGACCATTCATTTTTTCGAGCGCCGCTTCACTCAGACCTGAGGTCATCTCGGTCAGCACGAGACCCGGTATGACAAGATTCGCGGTAATCGCCTTGGGGGCTAATTCAATCGCCAATGCTTTGGTCAAACCCGATAAACCCGCTTTGGATGAGGCATAGGCGGCATCTCCTGGAAAGCCGCGGAAACCCACCACCGCGCCCACGTTGACAATCGCAGCGCCCGCATCCATATGCGCGAGTGCGGCGCGGGTCATGGTCATCGCCCCCGTAAGATTCACCTGCAGCACTTCCTGCCACGCCTCGTCGCTCAGCCTGGGGAGCTTGCCCCCCCGGTGCACACCGGCATTGTTGACCAGGGTGTCTATGCGACCGTAGGCCGCCACCACGGCTGCAATCGTGGCGTCTATAGACTCGCGGTTGGCCACATCGCACTGGAACCCCTTGGCACGATCGCCCAGTGACTCCGCCAGCGCCAATACCGCCTCCCCGCGGGCCAACAGCGCGACCTGGTGGCCTGCCTCTATCGCCAAGCGCGCCACCGACGCGCCAATACCCCGCGACGCCCCGGTCACGACCCAGACTTGACTGCCAGACATACGTTACTTCTCCTAAAATGCCCCCGACAGGCGCCGCAAACGGGCAGTTTTCTTATCGGTCGCGTTGCTTGTTTGCGTCTAGCAAGTCTAAACTAGCGCCCTGATTTGGCAACCCTGCGTTGGCCGCGCGACGCAATCGTGCACCCGCTGCGCACCACGGCACCGAGGAGGTATTGGCTGTGTGGTCCTTTGAGACAGACCCTGAATTTCAAGCTTCTTTGAACTGGATCGACCAGTTCACGAGAGAGGAAATCGAGCCACTGGATCTGGTATTCAGAGAGCCAGGCGACCCCTGGGACCCCCAGTCCCCAGCCTTTGCAGCGATGGCGCCCCTGCGCGAAATCGTCAAAGAACGCCGACTCTGGGCTTGTCACCTCGAGCCCGAGTTGGGCGGACAGGGATACGGCCAAGTGAGCCTTGGGTTAATGAACGAGATTCTGGGACGAAGTCGCTTTGGGCCCAGCGTTTTCGGATGTCAGGCACCCGACTCGGGGAACGCCGAAATCCTCGCTAAATTCGGCACACCAGAACAGAAAGAGAAATACCTTAAGCCCCTACTGAATGCAGAAATCGCCTCCTGCTACTCCATGACAGAACCGCAGGCGGGTGCCGACCCCGGAGAATTCCTGTGTACCGCGACACGCGACGGGGACGACTGGGTGATCAATGGCGAAAAATGGTTCGCCTCGCACGCGCGTTTCTCCGCCTTCTTGCTCGTCATGGTGGTGACTAACCCGGACGTCCCCATCCATCAGGGCGCCTCCATCTTCCTGGTGGAGCAAGGCACGCCGGGAATGGAAATCATCAGAAATTCCGCCGTCGGCCCCTATGTCGAGCAGGGAGACGGGGTTCACGCCTACATCTCATTTAAAGATTGCCGCGTGCCTACTGAGAACTTGCTCGGCAGCGAAGGCCAGGGCTTCCATGTTGCTCAGACACGTCTGGGCGGCGGACGCGTGCACCACGCCATGAGGACGGTGGGTGTGATTCGCAAGGCGCTGGATATGATGTGTGAGCGCGCCTTGAGTCGACGCACTAAGGGCGAACTGCTGGCCGACAAGCAGATGACGCAGGAGAAAATTGCCGACGCCTACACCATGATGATGCAGTACCGCCTTCATGTGCTCTACACCGCGTGGCTGATTGACAAGCATAAGGAATACAACCGTGAGGTCCGCAAGGAAATCGCGGCCATCAAAGCGGCGACACCCAAAGTTCTCGTCGAGATTGTCTCCCGTGCCATGCACCTCCATGGCAGCCTGGGCAGTTCTGACGAGACACCCTTGGCGCACATGTGGGCCAACATCCCGGAATTGGGTGTCGTCGACGGCCCAACCGAAGTCCACAAAATTGCGGTGGCGAAAGCCGTGCTGCGCCACTACTCGGCCCACGAAGCACTATTCCCCAGCTATCACACGCCCACATTGCGCGCGCAAGCTCTGGAAAAATACGGACACTTTCTACAGGCATGATCACTAAACGCGGCACCGCGTAAAGCCGGCATCGCCAGCGATCGCGTGACGTCATTGAGAGCGAGCGAAGACTCGAATCGGGGAGGCCGCGAGCCTCTACAACCTGAACGGGGGGCTGTTCAATGTTGAGATTAACGGTGAAGGGGCTGGCGGCGCTCACGCAGGTATTGGCTGTGACCAGCGCCCTCGCGATCGACGCGGGCGAATCGCTCTACGGCCAGCATTGCGCCACCTGCCACGGGGCCTCGCTCAGAGGCTCCGCTCATGGGGCCACGCTTGTGGGCCCGGGGTTTCTGGAAAAATGGTCAGCAAAACCTGCTCGTGCGCTGCTCGATTATCAAATGGCCGCCATGCCGCCAGGGCAAGCGCACACTCTCTCGGCAGATGAGCACCAAGCGATTCTTGGCTATGTCGTCGCGAGAGCGCCGTTTGAAGCATCCAGCACCCTGCGCGGCTCTCTCAGCGCGCTCGGATCCGATACCGCCGACGCCTCGGAGGCGGTTGAATTTTCTGCCGCCGATAGCGTCATGGATTTTGCGCGCAACGCCGGGACGCACACCATGCGGCCAGTGGAGAATTTCCGCCCGGTAAGCACGGCGGAGCTGAACACACCTTCCCCCGCTGATTGGCTTAACTGGCGCCGCACCCCCGACGGTCATGCGCACAGCCCGCTGACTGAGCTATCGCGGGATTCAGTGGCGAACCTCACGCTGACGTGGTCTATGGCAATGCATCCCGGTAGCAACCAGGCAACGCCGCTGGTCCGGGATGGCGTTATGTTTCTCACCCATGCCAACAATAAAATTCAGGCGATCGAGGCGGATTCCGGCGAACTGATCTGGGAGTACCAATACGATTTTCCACCTGCGGCCAAGATGCTGGGGGGGCCCACACGCAATATCGCGCTGTGGCAAGACAAGCTATTCCTTGCAACCTACGACGCTGCGCTAATCGCCCTCGATGCCGTCACTGGCAAGCAGCTTTGGCGCAGCGAGAAAGCAGACTATCGCGAAGCATTCACCCATAGCGCTGGACCCATCGTTGCCGACGGCGTGGTGGTGAGTGGCATCAACGGCTGTGAGCTTTTTACCGAGGACGGCTGTTTTGTGACCGGTCATGACCCAGATACAGGAGAAGAACTGTGGCGCACCTCGACGCTTGCCCTCCCGGGTACGCCGGAGTACGCCACCTGGGGCGATGTCGCCCCGGATCGTCGCGGCGGTGGTGACATCTGGATTGCGGGGTCTTATGACCCGTCTCTTAACTTGGTCTACTTCGGTACGTCGCAACCCAAACCCTGGGCGGCGCCGAGTCGGGGCATGTCCGTCGAAGATGCAGCGCTCTATACCAATTCAACGCTGGCACTCAATCCCAACACAGGCGAACTCAAATGGTACTTCCAGCATATCCCGGGAGAGACCATCGATATGGAGGTCGGCTTCGAGCGTATTCTGGCCGATATTAACGGCACGCCCGTGGTCCTGACCGTCGGAAAAGACGGAATCCTCTGGAAGCTCAACCGAGACACTGGAGAGTACCTGGACCTGCTCGACACCATGGAACAGACGATTTTTAACGTGGACAAGGCGACGGGATCGCTCACGTATCGCGCCGACATCGCCGACGCCGGCATTGGCGACACGTATACCGCGTGTCCCGGGATTTACGGCGGCCATAACTGGCAATCCGCGACCTATGATGCATCGCGCCACCTCTTATTCTTGCCGGTTCATCAGCTGTGCTCGGACATGACCCCACGCGCGGTGGATCTAGGACCCGGCGGTGGCGGCTATGGTGCGGATGTGGCCACCTACCCGATGGCAGGCAAAGAAGACAAAGCGGGGGCTTTGCTGGCGATCGATGTGGAAACAATGGAAGTCAAATGGCGCATTGAGCAGCCGGCTTTATTCCTTAGCGGTGCGCTATCGACCGATGGCGGGCTGCTCTTTATTGGCGATCTGGATCGTAACTTTCAGGCCTTCGATACCGATACCGGGGCCAAGCTGTGGTCTTCTCGGTTACCCGCGCCGGCCCATGGCTACCCGATTACCTATCAGGCTGGCGGGCGGCAATTCGTCGCGGTGCCCTCAGGCATCGGGGTTTTTAGGGCGCTAACCGCGACGATCTTCCCAAACATCTATCAGCCCCCGGATGGTCAGGGGCTGTTCGTGTTTGCTCTGCCAGATCAGGCGCGTTAATCGAGACCCGTGCGGCCCGCCTCTCGCATCATAGGCTGATATTCGGCAAAAGCCGGGGGCTCTGCGGTAGAGCCGGTGGTGACACCGGCGTCGACTGTCAGGGTGAGGCCGCTGGTGTATCCAGACTCATCGCTGGCGAGCCAGAGCGCAGCATTGGCGACATCTTGCGCTAGCCCCGCGCGCCCTTTTAACGGTGACCCCTCTGCCAAGGCAGCGATCGTGTCTTCGAGGTTCTGATGATTCCCCGTGATGACCTCGGCCACCATCGGCGTCGCCATCCCCGCGGGCGCAATACAGTTCACCCGAATACCAAACGAGCCCACCTCGGCCGCCAGATTCTTGGTCATGCCGACGACCGCATGCTTGGCGGCGGCGTAGGCGTGCGGCCCCAGGCCACCCATGATGCCAGCGGTACTCGACATGCTGATGATAGAACCGGAACCCGCCTCTTTCATGTGTCGACTTGCGTGCTTCATGCCGTAAAACACACCGTTGACCATAATATCGATGGTCAGCTTCCATTCTTCGGCAGGCGTTGTGGACATGGGGCCCACCGCGCCGACAATGCCCGCGCAGTTGAACATAATGTCGATCTGACCGAACTCAGAGACCGCGGCGTCTACCAACGCCTGAACCTCGGCTTCACTGGTCACGTTGCAATGCCGAAAGATCGCATGGGTCGAGCCACCGAGCGCCTCGGCCAAATTGGCGCCGGCTTCATCTTGAATGTCGCCCAGCACTACCCGCGCCCCCTGCTCCACATAGGTTTTCGCCGTGGCCGCGCCGATACCACTCGCAGCACCCGTGATGACTGCGACTTTCCCCGCTAAGCGTTTGCTCATAGTACTTTCCTCATAAGTAAAGGCCCGCTATTCAGCAGGCCTTCCGGTACACCGGTCATTCGACGTCAGTCAGATCAGCAATCAGTCGCCGAATTCGTAAATCGCCTCAACGCCAAAAGTACGTGGCGCCCTAACGGCTGCGTAAGACCACAGTCCAGCTACATCGTAGCCGTGAGTGTAGCCATCTTCATCCGACAGGTTGCGACCAAATACAGCGAAGCGCCAGTTGTTCATCTCGAAGTTGATAGACGCGTCCAGCAGGTTTTGTGCGTCGTTCTCAAGTTCCGGAGAGTTTGTCACGTTGACCCAGTGCTCGCCGAGGTAATGGTAAGCCCCTCGAACCCAGGCGCGCCCCATGCTGGTATCCCACTCGTAAGTCGCATCCAGGGTAGCTGTCATATCGGGAGCACGGCGGAACTCCAGGTAACTCAAATCGACCGTCTCGAGCGAGACCGCGTCGGTGTACTGGAAATTGTCGTACTCGGTATCCAACCAACCCACGTTGGCCCGCAGGGAGAGGCCTTCGCCGATCAGCGCCTGCAGCTCCAACTCAAGCCCTTGGATCGTTGCCTCTGACGCATTGGTAACCACCGTCTTTTGACCGGTACCGGTGTCCGAAGGCAGCTGCAATTCCTCCTGCTTGTCCTCGTAATTCATAACAAAGTAAGACGCGTTGAAGCGCAATCGGTTGTCCATCCACTCCGACTTGATACCGACCTCAATGTTGTCGACGGTCTCTGGATCGTACGGTTGCGTGGCTTCCTCTGCGGAGTTCACCCGACCATTGAATCCACCGGCACGATAGCCCGATGAATAAGTAGCAAACGCCATCAAATTGTCATTGAACTGATAACGGAGGCCGGCGCGCGGGGTAAATTCGTTCCAGGATTCATCGTTGGAGGCGTTAACCATCCCTACCTGTACCGTTTTCTTGTCGTCCTTGGTGTAGCGACCGCCAAAATTGAGGGTCAAGGCGTCAGATACGCGCCAGTCTACGTCGGCAAAAACCGCTTGAGACTCGCTCTCTTGGTGAGACTTCTGGAGCAAGTCAAGGATGGCACCGGGTACAACAAAACCAACCCAGCTACGCAGCGGGATCTCATACTCTGAATCCCACAAATAACCTCCCAACACCGCATTGATGGGCCCGTCGTTATCCCAGGAAACCCGAATCTCATGGGTTGTCTGCTCGTAGGTGGCCGGGCGATCGGTGCCGTAGAGAAATTCAGGTGTGCCGTCCCAGTTTGAGATGATGGTTTCGTCAGACTCGTAGCTACCGAAGATATAATCGACCTTCAGCGCATCAGTCGCTTGCCAGCGCGCTTCAACGATATGGGTATCGGCATCAAACGTAGCGAGCATCTCGGCTTCCCTCGCCTGGTCGGGCGTCGACGCAGCAAAAGCGGCACCACCGGGATCCGGCGGAATGTACCCCACGTTGGCAGTTTTATAACGACTGCCGGTAATGGTGGAGTCTAGGCTCGGCGAGCAATAGCCATAGGCAGAACAGAACAAGTGCCTGTTTTGCCCCGTATTCAGCAACGGCGGCGTGTCTTGATCGGTCTCCTCGAACTGACCGGTGTACTCCAGTTCAAGAGAATCGGTCGGCGTCCAAAGGAAGTTTAGGCCAAGCGACTGATAGTCATTGCGGCCAACGTCACGGCCGACGTAATCGTTGCCGTAATAGCCTTCTTGCTGATCACGCTTTGCGGCTGAGAGCTTGACCGCGAAGTTCTCACTGAGACCGAAGTTAACAATTCCGTCGACATAGTAGGTGTCATACTTTTCATAGCCGACGCGGATCTTGCCACCCAACTCGCCGGTCGGCCGGGATCGTGTAATGTTGATGGCACCGCCGATGGTGTTCCGTCCGAACAACGTCCCCTGAGGGCCGCGCAACACTTCCATGCTCTCAAGGTCAATGCTGCGCAACAGACTTCCCGCATTGGAGCCGATAAACATGTTGTCAACAACAACCGCAACTGCAGGGTCAAAGTTCTTTTCCACGTCGGCCACACCGATCCCGCGGATGAAGATCGCCGCGACGCCACCCGGTCCCTGAGCCGTATCGTCAATCACAATATTCGGTGAGATGTTGGCCAGATCAGTGATATCGCGCGCAAACTGCCCTTCGATCTCGCTCTTGGTCAATGCACTCACTGCGAACCCGACATCCTGCAGGTTCTCTGTTCGCTTACGGGAAGTGACGACAACTTCCTCAAGAACTCCCTCTTGCGCCTGAACTGCGGGTATCACGGGTACTGCCGTCATTGCGGCGAGAACGGCGACACTCATAAAACGAGGAGTCGTGTTGAATTTCATGGCTGGTCCCTCTAAGTCGTGGCTGTGTTTACACGTTTATTAATTTGAACGTAAAGCATCTGTCGCTCTGGGTTGGTACATCATTCCTCGGGCGCACTGAGCGTTGTGCCGCCGAAAGAATTGAAATAATGAATCGTCACCTCACGCTCGGCGATCTTCCATGCGCCGTCGCGACGTTGAAAACGATCACGATAAGTTGCGCCAACAAAAGTTGCCTCGGCACTGTCCGCTAGCAGCCCCATGCAGTCGACATCGCAGATGCCGGTTGCATCGTCAGCACCGCCGAACTCGATGACCAAATTGGATGTCACGTGCTGGGACTGCGCCCAAGCGGGCCACAGCACATCATAGATAGCAGTATGAATACCGTCGTGGCCACTGAAGTCACCAAAGGGCGGCCCGATCTTCCAAACGCAGTCGGGTGACCATATAGAAAGAAAGCGATCGAAGTCCCGCTTGTCAAAGCCGTGGCAATAGTTGCTTACGAGTGCCTCGATATCATGGCGGCTTTCCAGCCTGTCCAATCGCGCAGCTAATGCGTCGCTCACCGGTAGTCTCCCCACATTATTGTTATCTCAGCTGTCATCATTCTTTCAACGGTCGCTTGCTTGCACCGCACAGCCCTCCCGCAACCGCTTACGGACAGCTTGCTTGTTGCTAGCAAGCCAGAATCCGCAGGAACCGTCAAGCCCGTCGGCACGTTAACCGCTGGCGCTGAGCGATTTTGCGACGGCACGCCGACCCGCAGGTGCATTGGCCACCCAACGTACAGACTCCTCTAGCCCTCCCACGGCATAGTCGGTCTCAAGTTGCCGGTAAAGGGTAGACCGTTGCTGCGCCACTCTGCCCTTCGCCACAATTGCGGCGCGCATGTCATCGGACATCCAAACCTGACCATGGGCGGCACCCGCCGCTCGCGTGATGCTCTCGTTGATCAGCGCCCCACCCAAATCATTGGCACCACAGGAAAGCATCTGCAGCGCACCCTCACGCCCGAGTTTCACCCACGACGCCTGAACGTTGGGGATGACAGCGCCAACGGTCAACCTCAAAACCGCATGCATCAGCACGGCCTCGCGCCAGGTCGGCCCCGGCCGAGATGAACCCCGTCGATAGATGGGCGCACCCGCACTCACAAACGGCAGTGGCACGACCTCAGTGAAGCCGCCGGTCCTCCGCTGCAAAGCAATGACGCGCTGCCAGTGCTCCACCCAGGCCTGCGGATCATCGACATGGCCGAACATAATCGTCGCAGTGCTACGCAGACCAAGGCCATGCGCGGCTTCCATGATATCGAGCCAACGCTGACTGGAGACTTTATCGGGGCAGAGGATCGCCCGCACCCGCTCGTCTAACACTTCCGCAGCGGTGCCCGGAAGTGAACCCAGCCCCGCCTCTTTCAACAATGCAAGATAGTCAGGGATCGGCATGCCCAACGTGTGCGCTCCTTGATCAATCTCAAGAGGCGAGAAGGCGTGAATGTGCATATCGGCACTGGCCTCGCGCACCGTCCGCAGGATGTCGAGATAGGTTTGACCCGTGTAATCGGGATGGATGCCGCCTTGCAAACAGACCTCTGTAGCACCCAGCTGCTGCGCCTCTACGACCCGGCGATAGAGCTCTTTCGCCTCAATATCGTAGGCCTCCCGCCCACTGGCAACCTGCCCGCCGCCTTTGGAAAACGCACAAAATTTGCAGCTGTACTGGCAAACATTGGTGTAGTTAATGTTGCGGTTAACGACATAGGTCACCGTGTCGCCCACCTGCTGACGACGCAGCGTGTCGGCCGCCTCACAAACCGCGGCGAAATCCGCATCGCGAGCGCTAAACAGGGCGAGCATTGCGGGAGCGTCGATTAACTCTCCCCTCAGGCAGGCATCCAGCGCCTCACGCACCGCAGGAGTGAGCGGCCCGGCAGTAACGCTGTAGTGCTCGGGTGCAGCATCGGAAAAACCCGCGCGCCATTGATCTTCGCGTGACCATCCGCTCGCGTCAGACAACTCCAGCGCTCGGGGTCTGACCGAGGCGTCGATCCAAGCCGGATCCGACACAAAGCGCGGATACGCCGTCAGTCGCGGCACTAAATGCTTGCCGCGCTCCGCGGTTGCGGCACGCAGCGCTGACAAGCTCGGCCAGGGAGCCTCAGGATTCACGTAATCCGGTGTGAGCGGCGACACGCCGCCCCAGTCGTTGATACCTGCATCTAGCAAACGCCCGAGGTTGTCTGGACTCAAATTCGGGGGCGCCTGCAAACTGATGTCAGCCGGCAATATCAACCGGGCCTGCGCGACCGTCCACAGCAACTCCGAGAGGTCGGCGCTTTCCGAGTCGGCCATCAAGGTGTCGGACTTGGCGCAGAAATTTTGAATGATGACTTCCTGAATATGGCCGTAGCGCTCGTGTAAACGGCGAATATTCTGCAAATCGCGCACTCGCTCTGCACGCGTCTCACCAATGCCCACCAGCAGACCCGTCGTCATGGGAATCTTGAGCGCACCCGCCCGCGCCAGTGTCAGCCAGCGCCGGAAGGGGCGCTTATCGGGCGAGCCAAAGTGCGGCCCTCCCCGCTCGCAAAGGCGCGCCGCGCCGCTCTCCAACATCAGCCCCATTGAAGCCGACACGCCCCGCAACTTCGTGAGCTCGCTGCGTGACAACGTACCCGCGTTGATATGCGGCAGCAGCCCCGTCTCGTTTAGGATTCGCCCTGCGACGTGCGCCACATAATCGACGGTCGTTTCGAAGCCAGCATCCGCCAACCATTGCCGCGCCGCTTTGTAACGCAGCTCGGGCTTTTCACCCAAGGTCAGCAACACCTCTCGGCAGCCCGCTCGCCCCCCCGCCGCGGCTGTCTGAATTACCGCATCCGCGTCGACATACAACGCATCGAGTTGCGATGGCGTCTTCGCAAAGGTGCAGTAATGACACACGTCGCGACACAACTGTGTCAGGGGAATAAAAATTTTGGGGCTATAGGTGATAACGGATCCGAAGTGTCGATCACGGATCACAGCGGCGCTCGTCAAAAGACGATCGCCCGGTTGATCCATCAACACCGAACCGGCAAGCGCAGCATCTTTCGACACCGCTTGCCGTAATTTTTTATCTGCCCCCATAGGCCTCGTACTCTAACGCTTTATGTGGCGTCTTGGGTAGCGGGCAACGGCTGTTAAATATTGAAACACTCTCCCCCCTAGACACCCCACTGACACGCGCACGGTATGCACGATCCTTGGCAACGCCAGTGCGCCACTCAGACCGGCTTAATTTCCCCATGCCTGACCCCACTTACTGGTACAAGCCCCCAACATTGCGATGCGCTCAGCGGAGGCAGTGCTTGCCTGCAGCAGTTTCAAATCGTCCGCCGTATCGATATCGGCAGCCAGGCCCTCGGAGATAACCTCCGACCAATCCACGCCCGCCGCCTGCGCCGCCTCGCGATGGCTGACGAAGCTATTTTCTCCAAAGGAAAGGGGAAATGACTGCTGTCGCCATCTCAACAGCGCATTGGTGCCGACACGGTAACGATCAGGACTCAAAATCGCTCCACCCTCTCGGGCTTTAGAACAAATCAGCGAAAGATCTTCATGACTCAGAAAAGGCAAATCCCCGTGGATAAACAGCTGCCCCTCAGCCCCTGAATCCTGCGCGACGGCATCGAGCAATGCATTCAGCCCGCTCACAGGCAAAGCAGATTCCCACCACAGCCGCATTGGCGGCTGCAAAAATGCGCATTCGTCCCAACCTTCACCGCATATCACGTTTACGACATCTATATCCGGATGCTGGCTGAGTCGAGTCACGACATCCTCTGCCATCGCGACCACCAGCGCTAGCCGAGCAGGCTCACTCAGCACTGGCATGAGTCGATGTTTAGTCAGTGACAACGTCTTCAGTGGAACGAACGCCTCAATCGTCACCGAGACAGTCCTCGATCAGCCAATCGGCGAAGGCAGCAGCGGGCTTTGGCTGAGACATCACAGTATTTGTGAAGCGCACTCGACCCGCAGACGCTTCAGTCTCTGACAGTGCTGCCTGATCCTCTTTATCCCAAACCCAGGTATCGACCAGTC
>Ga0255778_10003135_pt1 | contig 13907 bp, 5 predicted proteins | sample 071ome_31_FD_179976 | JGI IMG/M metagenome (GOLD analysis project Ga0255778, IMG submission 179976) | Coastal salt marsh microbial communities from the Groves Creek Marsh, Skidaway Island, Georgia - 071405CT metaG (version 2) | ecosystem: Environmental > Aquatic > Marine > Intertidal zone > Salt...
TGGGAAGAAGCTGTACGAGGCGGCGGCGGCGATGAAGACGCTCGTGCGGGGACGCGCGCGCGTGTTGGTGGCGGATAGGACGGATATCGCGGCGAGCGCCGAGTTGGACGGAGTGGTGCTCACGGATGATGGTGTGCCGACGGTGGTGGCGAGGAAGGCGCTCTCGGAGACGGCACTCGTGGTGCACGAGAGCGAAAACGCGGAGGAGGCGGAGAAGGCGTCCAAAGAGGGGGCGGATTTACTCCTCGTGCGCGACGTCGGCGTCTTGGACTCCATTCGAGAGCGGGTGAGCGTGCCCATCTTCGTCGACGCGCGCGACGGCGTCTCGGGGTTGATCGCGGACGATGGAGCGGCGATGTTGGAAGAATTCGCGGCGAAGGGTGCGAACGGGGTGACGATTCGCGAGCTCGTCGGCGTCGAGGCGAGCGAGGATGAAGGGAACGTCGCCGCCGCGGTGGAGGCGGCGGCGCGCGCGTTGAGACAGAGCGACGACAAGCTGGAGACGACGAACGGGATCGAGACGCCGAGCGAGAGGAGGGAGTCGACGCAGGTTGAACTCGTCAGCTCGAGCGTCGAGGAGACGCTCGAGCGCGAGCGCGAGCTCATGAATCAAATCCTCGACTTTTTGCGCGCTAACTGTTCGGATTTGGATGAAATTAAACTTCTCGCCGAGGCGCAAAAGGGATTGGCAGAGTTGTTCCTCGTCGTCATATGCGGTGAATTCAACGCCGGGAAATCGTCCGTGATCAACGCCATGCTCGGTGATAAGTTTGTCGCCGAAGGGATCCTTCCGACGACGAATGAGATCGCCATGCTTCGGTACGGCGCGAGAAAGTCGCGAGAACAAACAGAGGACGGCTTCTTCAACGTCGATCTACCGGCGGAGCTTTTGAAGCAAGTGAGCATCGTCGACACCCCGGGGACGAACGTCATTTTGCAGCGACAACAGCAACTCACGGAAGAATTCGTGCCGAGAGCCGATTTGGTGCTCTTCGTGCTCTCCGCCGACCGTCCGATGACGGAGAGCGAGATTAAATTCTTGACGTACATTCGAAAGTGGGGTAAAAAGGTTGTCTTCGTCGTCAATAAAATAGATTTGCTCGATCGCAACGACGTCGGCGAGGTGGCACAATTCGTCAAGGATAACGCCATGCGTTTACTCGGCGTGACGGATCCCGCGGTGCTTCCCGTCAGCTCGAGAAACGCACTCAAGGCGAAAAAGGCGAGACGCGACTACGCCGACTCTCCGGAATTCATCGAGAGCGGTTTCGCCGAGTTTGAAGAGTACGTTATGTCCTTCTTGGGCGGTTCGGGCGAGCGCGCGGGCGAAGCGCTGCGTCTCAAGCTGTCCACGCCTCTGAACGTCAGCGATTTGCTCCTCAACGCGGCGGAACAAATTCTCCTCAGCGAGGATGACGCGGCGACGGAGGAGTTATCCATGGCCGTCGGAGTGAAGGATCAGATGGAGGGCTATCGCGTGGAGATGACAGCCGACGCCGCCGCGCAGCGCAAGGCGGCGCGTCAAGTCGTTGAAGCCGTCGTCAAGCGCGCCGAAGCGATCGTCGACGATAACCTGCGCGTGTCCAACGCCGCGTCGCTGTTCACCACGTACGTGCTTGGCTCGGACGCGAGCGGGGTGGAGGCGAGATACAAATCCACGGTTCTCGGCGATGCTGAGGAAGAACTCAGCGTCGCGGTGGATGAATTCTCCGCGTGGTTGAAGCGCAACAACGACGCGCAGTTGGACGCGTACGCCGAAGCCTTGAAGGCGCGCGGTTTCGACGCCTCCCTCGCCGACGCGAAGGACGCCGTCGCCTCGAGCGAAAAGACGTCGAGCGCGGTGGCTGAGAGCTTTGACCACGACTCGGCGGCGAAACTCCTCGACGACGCGATCCGAAAAGCGGTCAACTCCACAATCGGTTCAGCAGGTGGTGCGTTCGTCATCGCCTTCTTCGCCACCGGTTTCATGAACTCCTTCTCCGAGGATGTCTTGACGTATGCGCTCGCCCTCGCCGGCGCGTACATCTCCGTCCTCTCTCTCCCGCTCAAGCGCGTCGAGACGAAATCAAAGATCCGCAAGACCGCCGAAGCCTTCTTGACCGAACTCGAGGAAGCGTTGGAGAAGGAGTGCACCGACGAAGTCGGCAGAGTGATTCAAAAAATCACGACGATGTGCGCTCCGTGGGAAGCCGCCGCACGCGCCGAATCCGCCCGCGTCTCCGACTGTCTCGACCGTCGCCGTTCGCTCAAGTCGGATCTCGCCGACCTCACCCGCGATGTCGCCAATCTTTAGCACTCACGCGCGCGCGCATTCATTTGTATTCTCCACGAAGATTAATCTCGCCGAGGACGCCTCGCTGCTCCGAGCGCCAACCACCCTTTTCCCACAGGTTTGCGCCCGCGTCCCGCTGGTTCGCACACCGTCGCGCGCGGTGCGCGTCGTCGTCGTCGACCGCGCTCGACGTCGAGAGACTTTCACAGTCGACGTTCGGTCGCGCGTTCGCGCCGCCGCGCGTTCGAGGCGCCGCGCCGCGCGCGCATGCATCGCGAGAGGGCGTCGGCCGCCGCGCGAGCCCGACCGACGACCGACGCGTCGAAACCGCGCGCGTTCGCGGCGCTCGCGCTCGGCGGTGCGGCCGACGGCGCGGTCGCGGATAGGCGCGTGCGGTTCGTGCGCGCGAGACGGGAGGATCGACCGTTGGTGGACGAGGAGGCGCTTCGACACGTGGTGACGCTGAACGGCGAGGAGGAGGAGGACGAGAGTCGACGCGAGGTCGACATGTCCGACGCGCGAGCGGGCGTGCGAGGCATGAGCACGAGGGGAAAAGATAGGGGAGATGATTTATACGACACCGCGGACGTGCACATGAAGTGGACCTCGGCGAGACGCGCGGGGGCGGGATTGGCCAACCTGGGGAACACGTGCTTTCTCAATTCAGTGTTGGCGTGTCTGACGCAAACACCCGCGCTCGCGCATTTCGCGCTCAACGGTGAGCATAAAAAGTACAAGTCCAGTGGTTCGTTCAACGCGCTGTATGAGATCGGAGAACACGTCGCTCGCGCATTGAATTCGAGCGGTCGGACCATCGCTCCGGTGGCTTTTGTGAAGAATTTGCGAGCGCTGTCCAAGACTTTCAGAAAGGGTAGACAGGAGGACGCGCACGAGTTGGCGCGATGTCTCTTGGACGCGATGCACAAGAAGAGCGTAGAGATAGTTAAGCCTAAGATATCGCCGAATTCAGCGCGAGCGGAGACGAGCTTTGTGTGGAAGGTGTTCGGCGGCAAACTTCGAAGCCAAGTCAACTGCAAGACGTGTGGCAGAAATAGCGAGACCTTCGACCCATTTTTGGATTTATCTTTAGAGGTAGGACGCGCCAAGAGCGTTCTTGGGGCGTTTAAGCTGTTCACGCAGGCAGAGGTCCTCGACGGCGATAATAAGTATAGGTGCGAGGGGAAGAGCGCGAACGCAAAGAGTCACCTCACCAAGGCATCAAAGCAGTTCACCGTGCACGAGCCGCCCAACGTGCTCGCCCTTCAATTGAAACGCTTCGCATACGTGCCGTTCGGCCGAGGTAAGCTCAGTCATTTCGTCGAGTACCCGTTGGAGCTCGACATCACGCCGTATCTTTCGGATGAAAGTCACGGGAGTAAGGGCAAAGCCGTGTACGATTTATACGGAGTTCTCGTCCACGCCGGAAATAGCTCAAACAGTGGACATTACTATTGTTTCGCAAAGACCGCCACGGGCACGTGGTGCGAGATGGACGATGAAGTCATCAGCCCCGTGAGCGAAAAAGTCGTCTTAAAGCAACAGGCGTATTTGCTCTTCTACGCGCGAAGAAACGCGCCGGGGACGTTTGAAGTGTTGTGCAAAAACGTCCCGGACGGCGAAAGGGTGCAAAAACAAAAGGGTGTCGAGAAGCAGAAGAAGGTTGTGCCCGAAAAACGCAAAGAAGAAGTGGAACGGGAACCTCCCAAACCGGCCAAGAAAAAGCTCGTCGTCAAGGAGAAGCCAAAGTTGGTCGCCAAAAAGAGCGAAGACGAGGAGGAAAAGAAGGAGAAGGCGCCGAAACCTCCCGCGAGGGACGAGTTGGAAAAGGACGCATCACCACGCGTCAAGACTCCGAAATCGTCGTCTTCGAAGAAAACGAAATCGTCTTCGCTGTCGCCGCCTCTGTCAATCGGGAAGGGAATCCGCTTGCGAGGCGTGCGAAGCAAGTCGCCCTCCGTGCGCAGCGCGTTCGACGCGGCGACACGAGCGCTCCTGTACCGTCGGTTGAGGCGATTGAGCAACAGCGTCGGCGTCACGCTCGAGGACATTCCCGAAGTTTCGCTCGATTCCCCGATACGAACGAGAAACAGACCGAAACACGACGGCGGGGACGACGATGACGACGATGACGATGACGACGACGCACGGGAAGCCGCCGCAGTGCGGGACTGGATGAACAAACCGTCGCGATCGGCAAAGTGGGACGACGACGACGAAAATGCCGCGAATGACGAACGAAACCGTTCCAAAAAGCGAGGCAAGGGCGACGCGACCGGTGTCAAGTCGTACTTGAAGTCGAAACGCGCCAAGCGCGAATACGACGAGTTTGACGAGGAATACGACCGCGGCAAGATTCCAAAGCACAAACGCAGGAAAATGCGAGATGCCGCGCCGCCTCTCCCCAAGAGAGGTTCCAGCAACCCGTTCCAGCGTCGTCAATCCGCCAAACGTCGTTGATTCTCTCTCATTTCTTAGCTACAACCTGTGAGTATGATTTTTACAACGACGCGACGCCGACATCCCTATTAATTCGTCTCCATCTCGTCCACCCCCGCGCCCGCGTCGTCCTCGAGTCCCAACAGCGACGCCTCTCGTTCGCACATCGCGCGCATCTCGTCCAATTCGGCCACGTACTGCTTCACCGCTCCCTCCAACAGCGCCTGCGACCGTTTCCTCTCCGCCGGTCCTCTCGCCTCCGCCGCGAGGGCGAGCGTCCTCGCCACGACGTCGAACGCGCGCGTCGCCGCCGAGTCCTCGATCGTCGCCACCGTCGTCGTCGTCGTCGTCGTCGCGTTCGCGTCCGCGTCCGCGGGCGTCGTCGTCTCCGCCATCGTCCCGCCGCGCGCGTCGATCTCTAAAGTCACGTCACTCTTTCGCACGACTCGCACCCGCGCGCGACGCGCGACGCGCGACGCGCGCCGACCGTCGTCCGAGACGCGCGAGACACACGCGCTCTCGCGTCGCGTTCGATCGGTGATCGACGATCGACCGCGACGACGACGTCGAGGCGCGCGAACGGTTCGGAACGCGATTACCGCTACCGCGGTGGCCGAGTCGCGACGTTCGGTCGTCGCGCGCGATGACGGAGCGCGCGAGCGTCGCCGCGATCGCGATGACGACGACGCAGACGTACCGTCGAAGCGCGCCCGCGAGGACGCGTCGGGGACGCGCGCGTCGCGGGTGGGCGTGGGCGAGAGGGAAGCGGTCGAGGAGCGCGGCGACGACGCTCGCGGCGTTGGCGCTGTGGTTCGCGTTCGCGCGAGGCGGGCGCCGAACGCCGACCGAGGCGATGTCTGCGGACGTGCCGACGTTGTCTCGTCGTGACGACGACGCGCGTCGCGATGGCGTCGTGGAGACATCGGACGACGTCGGCGTCGGCGTCGTCGAGGACGAGGCGCCTCGTAAGATGCGACGAGACGACGTGCTTCGATGCGACGCGTTGACGAAGGAGTGGGTGGAGAGACAGCGACAAGCGCACGCGGCGCGAACGGGAGGGGGCGATGAGGCGGAAAAACGACGCGCGTTGGATTTTCTATATTTTTTACACGTGCCGAGAACGGCTGGAAGGAGCTTTCATTGGTGTTTTTTAAAGCCGGCGTTCGAGCAGAACGCGCTGTGTGGGAATCATTACATGGGGGTGAAGATGAATCCGAAAGATCCGAAGTGTCACTTTTTAGCCACGCACGACGATTATAGTCTCGTCGAGCGTTTCCGCGAGCAGCCGAGGGTGGTGACGATGTTGAGAAAGCCGTCCTCGCGAGCGCTCTCGTCGTACGAATTCAGCATAGAAGTGGCGGCGAGAAGTTTCGGGGTGGAGCCGAACGCGAAGCGCGTGAACACTCGCGAGGTGTGGCCGTGGAACGTGCTCACGCGGCACATGGACGCGTTACTTCGAGATTATGACGGGATGATCAGGAAGGATAAGAGTCAAAAGGTGTCGATATCCAACGTGTACGAAAACAAATTGTACACGCCCTTTGAGGATTGGGCCGAAATGCAAATGGTGCACGACGACATTCATAACGGGCAATTTTTGCAAGTATTAGGCTTGACCAACAACACCGACGAGCGCGTCGAACCGAACGCAGAAGAATTGCGTAAGTGTGCCCTCTGGCGAGGCACCAAGGCGTCCAAAACGCTCATGGATTACGCGAAAGAAAGGCTGGAGAAAGAGATCGATGTCGTCGTGCTTCACGAGCGTCTGGATGAATCCATAGAATTAGCGGCGCACGACTTAAACTTACCGCTGGACGGTCAGGCTCATATCGTCAATCCGGCGAATATAGATAGGGATTTGCTGCAGAAGAGAATCAAAAGGCTCACGTCGTCGGAGCGCCGCGGCGACGTGTCAGAGGTTGTGGGATTCGTTTTTAGATTCAACAGATTGACGAGGAAAGATTTAAACGACAAATCTTTCAGAGAACGGTACGTGTCCGTGCTCTCGGAAGGCGTAGCGATGAAGTGCGGGGTATCGCAGGATAAAGTTGAGGTGTGGCCGCTGGACATCGACGGCGACTGGGGCCGACAGTACGAAGGGTTTCACACGCTCACGGTCACGTACTCTGAAGAATCCAAAGACGATGACGCTTACGACGATATGGTCGTCAACGCGGATGCTCTGTTTGAGGTGCTCCAAAAAGGAACTGTGTTTGAGGTGGTCATCCAGCCCAACGTAAAGGCGGATGAAACGTACGGCGACTTTGAATTGAGCGCGTTTGGACGCGGATCCACCGACGGAAAAACGGTCATGAAGCTGTCCAAACCCGTGAATCGAACGCTTGGCGAACAATATAGAGTGTGCGAGGCGACACAGCTCCGCAAGTACGGCCGCTTGCGACAAAACACTCTCAAGCACATCGAGGAACGCATCGACGGTTCCTACGAAACCTTCAGCTCGGAAGCGAGAAAACGCATTCCACGGCGAGTCATCGATCGCGTGGACGAGCTCAACTTTCTCGACTACGAGCTCTGGGCCTTCGCCAACAAACTATTCGACGAGCGCATGGCTCGTCTCAAAAACTCCCCCGACGGGTTTCCCTCGCTTCCCGAGCGTCTCGCGACGGACTAGCCCGCCGCTCCGCCGCAGACGTCGTCGCACCCATTAGCCTTGCAACGCACAACGCATAGCGCGCAGAAAACACCTCGACGACATCGCGCGCCGCGATCGACGACGTCCGCGCTCCCGCTCGCGCGTCGCCGAAGCCGGTTCCGGCGGTGTCCCGGCCAAGCTCTGACTAGATACCGAATGTCCGATTTTCCCCACGACCGTACCTTTTCCGGGTATGGATAACGGCGAACCACATCGCGTCGCCACACGCGAGCGCCGCACAGGGCCCGCACGAGCGATCGACGAGCGCGTCGGCAACCTCTCCGCAGAGGTCTCCTCGCGCTTTCGTTTCGGTTCACACGCTCTCGACGCGCAAGCAGTCGTCGCGCGCGAATCTGGTCTGTTGTGTGGACGAGGACGCGCCGAATCGTTCGACGGTCGTCACCGCGCGCGTTCGGACGCTCGCGGCGTGAAAACGCGCGAGAAACATGTCGACACAAATGGTCGGCGTTACGGCGCCGTCGCGCGTCTCGATGCGAGGCGTGCGCGCGCAACGAGACGCGCGAGTGAATTCGACGAGGAGACGGGCGACGGGGACGCCGAAGACGCCGCGCTTGGCGACGCTCACGACGACGCGCGCCGTCTCGGCGACGAACGAACAGCGCGATTCGAATGAAATGGATCGTCTTCGCGCGGAATTGGGCGAGCTCGAGACGAAACTGCGCGTGATGTTGTCGCCGTCGGAGAACGGCGACGCGCCGAGAGCGGCGGACGTCCGCGCGCTGCGAGGCGAAATTTCCGCGTTGAAGAGCGAGATTCGCGCGCGCGAGGCGTTTGGAACGATCGATGCGAACACGTCGTCGAAAGTGCCGAAGATGCAGGTGCAAAAGTTTGCGCCCGCCGAGGTGGACGCGGAGGAGGAGGAGATGTTACGAGAGATTGAAGAGTTGGAGCGGGAGAGAGACATGTTGCTGCAACTGCGCGCGCTCGAGGAGGAAAACGAACGGTTGAGAAAGGAAAAGGGAGATAAGGCGTCCAAGATGAAGAGCCGAGAGAGGCAGGCTGCGGCCGACGCCAAAGCCGCCGCTGAGGCGAAAGCCGCGGCCGACGCCAAGGCTGCCAAGGCTGCAGCCGAGGCCAAGGCTGTGGCCGAGGCGAAGGTTGCAGCCGACGCCAAAGCCGCCGCTGAGGCGAAAGCCGCGGCCGACGCCAAGGCTGCCAAGGCTGCAGCCGAGGCCAAGGCTGTGGCCGAGGCGAAGGTTGCAGCCGACGCCAAAGCCGCCGCTGAGGCGAAAGCCGCGGCCGACGCCAAAGCCGCGTCTGCGGATAACCCAGCCACCTCAAAGCTCCTGAAGCGTTCCGTGTCTCTGCGAACCCCCGAGGAAAAAGCCGCGGTTTTGGAGGAACTCAAAGCCGAGGCTCGAGCGCGAGTGAGAGCCGAAGTCGAGGCGAAGTTGGCTGATTTGAGAGCTCGCAACATTCTGAGCGCAGACGTCAAGACGACGCCCGAGTTGATGCAGACCGTCATCAACGAGTCCAAACCGGGATCGACGCTCGTAGACATCGTCGAGGAAATAAAATCTGCGGATGAGGAGCGCACCGCGGCGGAGGTGCGCGCGCTCGCCGCGGAGGAGACGGAGGCGCGATTCATGGCTGCGCGACGGGAGGAGAGCGATTCGAACGAGCCTGTTGAAAACGTCGAGGCCGATGTCTACGATGTCATCGACGTCAATCACGGCGACTCGAGCGCCGCCGAAGAAGAAGCGCGCGCAGAAGCTGTCGCCGCGGCGGAGGCTGAAGCCGAGGCGCAGCAGCGCGCAAAGGCAGAGGCTGAAGCCGCCGCGAAAACCGCCGCCGAAGAAGAAGCGCGCGCAGAAGCTGTCGCCGCGGCGGAGGCTGAAGCCGAGGCGCAGCAGCGCGCAAAGGCAGAGGCTGAAGCCGCCGCGAAAACGGCCGCCGAAGAAGAAGCGCGCGCAGAAGCTGTCGCCGCGGCGGAGGCTGAAGCCAAGGCGCAGCAGCGCGCAAAGGCAGAGGCTGAAGCCGCCGCGAAAACCGCCGTCGAAGCCGCCGCAGCCGCCGAGCTCAAGGCGAAAGAGATGGCCGTCGCCGCTGCCGAAGCGAAGGTGAAAGCCGCCGCGGTGGCTGAGATCACCCTTGAAGCACAGGCGAACACTGTCGACGATGCCAAGGATGACGTCGACGTGGCCCTCGACGAGAGATTTCGCATGGAGCGAGAGTTGGCTGATGAAATCAGAGCCGCGTACAAGGAGGCGAGCGAACTCGCGGCGGCCATTCCGTTGGCTGGTAAGGATTGGGAGACCGCTCTGGGCGAAAGCTCGGCGCAGTTCGATGGAGTCACCAAGCACTTGGATGGTGTCTCTCCGAAGGATGATGGTTTGTGGACTTTGAATCCGGCGGAACCCATCCCGGGTATGCCGGTGACGGTGCGATACTGTCCCACGAATAGACCTCTACAGGGTAAAAGTGACATTTTCTTGCACTACGGTTCGAACAACTGGAACAACGCCGGAAAAGTTCAGATGCAAAGCGCCGCCGACGGATTCTTCGCCGCGACGATTGACGTCCCGGTCACGGCGACCGTGTTGGACGTCGTCTTTAGCGACGGCCAAGGTTCCTACGACAACGCCGACAAGGCTGATTTCCACGCGCCAGTTTGCAACGCATTGGAAAAGCTCGAAATATCCAGAATGAGCGTAGTTCTGGAACGCTTCGAGGAGCTCACCGGCGCGCGTCACGCCAAGGAAGAAGCCGACAAGTTGAAAAACGCAAAGCGCGCGGCGGCGAAGGCGGAAGCGAAGGCGAAGGCGCAAGAGGTGACGTTGAAGCAGCGCGAGCACGTGCTCTTCACGAACCCGACGAAACTTGAGGCGGGCAAGTCGATGAAACTGTACTATAATCCTCAGAACACCTGCCTCAACGGCTCGGAAAGAATCTTCGTCGTCGGGAGCTGGAATAGATGGTCGCACGAAGAGACGTTCAAACTCCCCATGTCGGAGGTACTCATCAACGGAGAAAAACGCATGGAAGTTGAACTGACCGTACCGACGGATGTGTACATCATGGATTTCGTCTTCAGCAACGGTTTACACGACGGTGCGCAGTACGACAACCGCAATAATATGGATTATCACATTCCCGTCGTCGGCGGTAAGGATGCCGCCGGCGCGCCGATTGAAGAGAAACCTCTCCACGTTATGAGCGTGAGCGTAGAGATGGCTCCCATCGCCAAGGTCGGGGGTCTCGGAGACGTCGTCACGTCTCTCGGTCTCGCCGTGCAGGCTGAGGGACACAAGGTTGAGGTGGTACTTCCCAAGTTTGACGTCATCAAGTACGATCTCATCGAAGATTTCAAAGAGGAGGAGGGATTCCATTGGGGTGGATGCTACAACCACGTCTTCAGCGGCACCGTGGAGGGAGTCAAGACGTTCTTCATCGATCCCGAAAACGGCATGTTCAACGTGGGTATGATTTACGGCACCGATTATCTGCCCATTCCGATGACGGATTCCGAAAGATTTGGATTCTTCAGTCGCGCGGCTTTGGAGTGGATGTTGCAAAGCGGACGCCAACCGGACATCATTCACTGCCACGATTGGCAGACGGCTCCGGTCGCGAAGGCGTACTGGGAGGATTATCATAACTACGGTATGTCCAATCCCAGAATCGTCTTCACCATCCACAACCTCGATTTTGGTCAAGGTTTGATTCGCGAGGCGATGGATTACTCGCAAATTGGTACAACGGTGTCGAAAACGTACGCGCAGGAGATTTCCGGCCACGATTCCATCTCTCACCAGCTCTCAAAGTTCTACGGTGTGGTTAACGGAATCGATCCCGACATCTGGGATCCGCTCGACGACAAGTGCTTGCCGATCTCGTTTGACGCGAGCAACGTCGTCGAAGGCAAGGCGGCGTGCCGTGCGGCGCTCTGCGCTCGAAGCAACATCCCAAACCGACCCGATGTTCCGATCATCGGCGTGGTCACGCGCTTGACGCACCAGAAAGGTATTCATCTCATCAAACACGGCATTTATAAAGCTCTCGAGCGAGGATGTCAAGTCGTTCTCCTCGGAAGCGCGCCGGATCCAAACGTACAGCGCGAATTCGAAGACATGGCAAACGCGTTAAAGCAAAACCATTTCAACGACGCTGCCTTGCACCTGTACTTTGACGAACCGTTGTCACATCTCATCTATGCTGGTTCTGACATGCTGCTCGTTCCCTCCATGTTTGAGCCGTGTGGTTTGTCTCAACTCATCGCCATGCGGTACGGCTCGGTGCCCATCGTGCGACGAACCGGCGGTCTGGCGGACACGGTGTACGACTACGATCACGACCACGCCAAGGCTGAGTGGGAGGGCATGTCACCGAACGGATTCCAGTTCGACGGCACCCAGGCGCACGACATCGAATACGCGCTGAACCGTGGTATCGATTTGTTTTACAACGACAGAGAGGCGTTTAGCGCCTTGCAAGCGAATTGCATGGCGTGCGACTTTTCGTGGAACAGACCGGCGTTGGATTACATCGAGCTGTACCACGCCGCACGAAAGTGAGTTTCGTCGAGATGCACGAGTTTTTGTCGATTTCACGCGAAATCGCTATGTACCTACCTAGCGCTAGCGCTATTCTTCTAAAAATGAATGTGTTGTAGTGAAGACGTCGCATCCCATCACGAGGCGCCCATCCCCGCGCCGCGTTTCAATTCACATCCAAACTTTGATCCCTCGCACACGTCGCACGCCGACGCGCCCTCGTAGACGTGCGCCATGCAGTGCCGCACGCGTGAATCGATCACTTCCGACATGAGCGGATGTAACCCGATGGGCGCCGATATTAAATATTTCACCCCTGGGTGCGCCGCCGCCGCCTCGTCCACGAGCGCGGGAATATCCTCCTGCCAATGCCTCCCCGGCGATAAGAAAAACGGCGCGACAACGACCAACGTTGCACCTCGCTCCACGCATCTCCCGAACGCCTCGGCGATCGTGGGCGGGGCTAATTCCATGTGCGCCGCCTCGACGACGGCGCGTCCCGTCGCCGCCGCGTACAGCTCCGCGAACCGTTCGAGCTGTTCGTTCGACGCCGCGCGTCTCGAGCCGTGATCGACGACGACGACGCCCACGACGTCTCCCGTCGACGCGTCATCGTCTGTCGTCGCGGCGCGCGTCGTCGTCGGCGTTGTCGTCGTCGAGCGCGCGAAGAATCGACGGGCGAGAAGATGACGTCGAGACGCTCGACGCGCGCGGGATGTCGACGTCGACGTCGACGTCGGCGCGGCGGCGAGCCGGACGTGCGTCGTCATCGTTTGAACGCGCGCGCGAGAGGGGGACTGACGCGCGACGATATGCGGGGACGTCGTTCTTTCCGTCCGACTCTTCTTTTTCTCGCGACGCTTACGCTTTACGACACGTCTTTACAATACGTCTACGATCGAACGCATCCATCCACTGATGACGCGAACGATTTATAATAATTACTCGCGTTTTCGCGTTTAAATAATTGACGCACGCAGCAAGAGGGACGACGCCGATTGCTTCGACGTCGTCACGGCGGTACGGCGTCCTCGACGGCGTCTCCGTCTCGAAAATGTTCCGGCATGAGCGCCTCAAACTCGTGCACGGTACCTATGATGTGATCGGCGTGTTCGCACACGATGAGTTCCCCACCATCCCTGGCGTGCGTGCCGACCAACACGTTGGTCCATCCCACCGCGCGCGCCGTCTTCAGGTTGCTCACGCTGTCGTCCAAAAACAAACACGCCGCCGGATCCTCCACGCCCGCGATTCGCATCGCCGCCTCGTACGCCTTGGGCGAGTGTTTCGTCTCAAATCCCACCGCTCGCACATCGATGATCCCCTCGAACAAATCATCGATCCCCAACGCCGCGAGACACCGTCTCGCGTGCGCCGCCGCGCTCGCCGTGAAGACCCACTTCGGCGTCTTGATCCTCTCCAACATTCCTCGCAGCGCCTCGTCTCGCTCAATCTCCAGCGGCACGTCGTGCGCGCGAATCAAGAAATCATCCACGCTCGCGTCGTCGCGCAGTATCTTCTCCTCCATCAATCCTCGCAGACAGGTGCCGTACTTTTTGTACAGGGCGTACGCCGCGCCCTCGTCGAGTCCCAACTCGCGCGTCGTGATGGATTCAATCTTCGCCGTCAGCGCGTTCGCCGTGCGCCAGTCGTTCTTGTACAGACAATCGTCGCAGTCGAAGAAGATGACGCTGTGCCTGGCGCGCGCGCGCGAGGCGCGGTGCGAGGCTGGCGCGAGGGCGTGGCGCGCGTCGGCGCGGTCGGGGACATCGTGTGGGAACGTCGGGGCGTCGACGCGCGCGGCGGACGTGGAGGTCTCGCGACAGGCGTCGGCGCGACGCGGACGCGTCGAGGACGGTGCGGTACCCGTGGACGACGGACTCGTGACGGTGGCCATGCGTCGAGGTGTCCGGGGCGAGGGTGCGGAGAGGAGGGCATAAAAGAGGCGACGAAGGAATAAATGATGAATAAAATTAATAAACGGGATGGACGGATGGATGCGTCGAATCAACGAACGCGAGACGCACCGATG
>Ga0255778_10003172_pt1 | contig 13819 bp, 12 predicted proteins | sample 071ome_31_FD_179976 | JGI IMG/M metagenome (GOLD analysis project Ga0255778, IMG submission 179976) | Coastal salt marsh microbial communities from the Groves Creek Marsh, Skidaway Island, Georgia - 071405CT metaG (version 2) | ecosystem: Environmental > Aquatic > Marine > Intertidal zone >...
GATCACGTCCCCGGGATAGGCCTCTTCGATCGTTTCGCGGTCGGCTCCGAAAGCCGTGGTCGCGTACTTGGTGCCCACCGGCTTTCCCGTGCGCGCGTTCGTGACGTCCATCGAACGGAGAAATTCTCCCGAACACACACGAGCGAAAGCCAAGCGGTCACGGTGGTTGGGATCCATGTTGGCTTGCACCTTGAACACGAATGCCGAAAAGGGGGCATCGATCGACCGCGCATCGCCATCTACGTCGACTCGCGGTGAAGGAGCCGGGGCGTAGTCGACTACGGCGTCGAGAAGCATGCGCACTCCGAAGTTGGTGAGAGCCGAGCCGATGAACACCGGTGTCGACTCACCAGCAAGGAACGACGGCTCGTCGATGTCGGCACCGATGGCATCGAGAAGACCGCACCCGTCGAGGGCGACTTTCCACGCGTCACCCTCTTCGACGGCCGCCACATCGCGATCGATCACCTCTTCGGGAGCCAACGATGCTCCACGCGCGGTCCGGGTGAACCGCACGTACTCGCCGCTTCGTCGATCGATCACACCACGAAAGTCGCCCGGGATGCCCACCGGCCAGGTGGCAGGTGTGGGACGCAGACCGATCTGCTCTTCCACTTCGTCGAGAAGCTCGAGGGGGTCACGCCCAGGTCGGTCGTACTTGTTGAAAAAGGTGACGACCGGAAGTCGACGAGTGCGACACACCTGGAACAGTTTGAGGGTCTGCGACTCGATGCCCTTGGCGGTGTCGAGCACCATGATCACTGCGTCGACTGCGGCCAGAACCCGATACGTGTCCTCCGAAAAGTCGCGGTGGCCCGGTGTGTCGAGGAGGTTGATCACATGATCGTGATACGGGAACTGGAGCACCGCCGACGACACCGAAATACCGCGCTGACGCTCGAGTTCCATCCAGTCCGACGTGGCACCTCGCCGGTCACCTCGGGCGTGGACGGCTCCAGCCGACTGGATTGCACCGGCATAGAGCAGGAACTTCTCGGTGAGGGTGGTCTTTCCGGCGTCGGGATGGCTGATGATCGCGATCGTTCGTCGACGGGAGGCTTCATGAGAGACGTCGGTCGACACAAGATGGGCAATCTACTGGGTGGCTCGACCGCGAAGGCCGTACCCTGGCGAGGTGATCACACGAGGGCGAGTCAGCGATCGAGAATTCGTGGCCGCCATCATCGCCGTGATGTCGAGTACAGCGCTGGCGATCGACATCATGCTTCCCGCTTTTCCCGAGATGCGCGCCGAATACGGCATGGCACCCGGATCAGCCGACGTCGCCTGGATCATCACTGCTTTCTTTCTCGGAATGGCGACTGGACCATGGTTGTACGGGCCGGCATCCGACAAATACGGCCGACTCGCACCGCTTCGGATCGGTCTCATGGTGTACGTGGTGGCCGCAGTATTGGCTGCTCTCGCACCGTCGTGGGGATGGGTGATCGCCGCTCGATTCTTGTGGGGTCTCGGTTCGGCCGGTCCGCGCGCCATGACACTGGCCATGGTTCGCGATCGGTACGAAGGCGACACGATGGCGCGATTGATGTCGCTGATCATGGCGGTATTTCTGCTGGTCCCGATTCTTGCTCCGGCCCTCGGCGCCGGTTTGATCCACGTCCTCCCGTGGCGCGCCGTCTTTTTCGCTCCAGCCGTCTTTGGCGTGGTGCTCCTACTCTGGACGCTTCGCCTCCCCGAAACACTGCCGGCTCACATGGAGCGACCCTTCACGTTCCGCGAAGTCGGCCGTGGAGCGCGGGAGGTTCTTCGTCATCGACGAACGATCGGGTTCACTCTCGCCACCGGCTTCCTCTTCGGCATCGTCACGAGCTACCTCTCGGCCTCCGAGATCGTTCTTGAAGACGTCTACGGATACGGAGACTGGTTCCCCCTTTACTTCGGGGGGATTGCCGTGCTGTTCGCCCTCAATTCGCTCGGCAACGCGCGTTTCGTGAGAAGCGTAGGTACCGACAACCTTCTGAAGCGACTGGCGGCCTACTGCACAGCCGCCGCGCTCGTCCTCTTGATCGTGTCGATCTCCAGCGACGGTGTTCCCAACTTCTGGTTGTTCACCATTGCCGTCGTACTCGTGGTGCCGGTGGCCCAAGGAATGGGTCCGCTCTGCAACACTGCGGCACTCACACCGGTCCCTCACGTGGCCGGTACGGCCTCGGCCATGAACGCCACGTTCACCACGGCGATCGGCGCATTGCTCGGCAACCTCGGGGCCGGCCACATCGACGGTTCGGTCGTACCGTTCTCGGTCGCCGTGGCGGTGTACGTAGCCGCCGCCGTTGCGCTGATCAACTGGTCGACACGCGAGCCGGCTTCGGTTCACCGGGAATTCACTCCCGCTCCGGTTCCCGTCGACGGCTGATCTCGCTACTCTCGTCTCGTCGAAGGAGTCCCGATGTCCCGCGTCCAATTGGCCCTCAACGTTTCGAATCTCGACGAGGCGATCGACTTCTATTCGAAATTGTTCGGATGCGAACCGGCCAAAGTACGTGACGGCTACGCCAATTTCGCCGTGGCCGAGCCGCCCCTCAAGTTGGTGCTCATCGAGAAGCCCGACGAAGCCGGAACGCTCAATCATCTCGGTGTGGAGGTCGAGTCCACTGATCTCGTACAGAGTGCCATCAACCGTCTTCAGGGCCAAGGTATGGACACTCTCGTTGAAGAGAACACCACGTGCTGTTTCGCCGTTCAAGACAAGGTGTGGATCGACGGACCCGATTCCGAAAAGTGGGAGATCTACACGGTGCTGTCGGATGCTCCGGTGTGGCGCGTCGAAGCCGTTGCCGAAGGCGAGTGCTGCGCCTGAACGGGCACGAGGAAAGCGCGCGTCGACTATCGACGCTCGATCGATTTCTGCCGCTCTGGATCGGCCTCGCCATGGTGGCCGGGCTCGTGCTCGGCAACACCTTCGACGGACTCGACGACTGGCTCGACACCGTCAAGATCGACTCGGTGTCGTTGCCGATCGCACTCGGACTCTTCGTGATGATGTACCCGGTGCTCGCCAAGGTGAAGTACCGGTCGATCGGAACTGTGGTCTCGGATCGACGTTCGCTCGTGTTGTCACTCGTCCTCAACTGGCTGGTCGGCCCGGCACTCATGTTCGCGCTCGCGTGGCTGACACTGCCCGATCTCCCCGAGTACCGCACCGGGCTGATCGTCGTCGGACTGGCTCGATGCATCGCCATGGTGTTGGTGTGGAACGACCTCGCCTGCGGCGACCGAGAACTTGCCGCCGTGCTCGTCGCGGTGAACTCGATCTTCCAGATCGCGGCCTATTCGCTTCTCGGCTGGTTCTATCTCGACGTTCTGCCGGGTTGGCTCGGACTCGACAGCGACGGCATCGACGTCACTGTGTGGGAGATCGCGCGATCAGTACTGATCTTCCTCGGCATTCCTTTGGTCGCCGGCTTCGTCACCCGACTGGTTGGCGAAGGGCGTCGCGGCACCGAATGGTACGAGACCCGATTTCTGCCACGTATCGGGCCGCTGGCCCTGTACGGACTCCTCGTCACGATCGTGATCCTGTTCGCGCTGCAGGGCGATCAGATCACCGATCGTCCGTTCGACGTGATGCGGATCGCCCTTCCGCTACTCGTGTACTTCGCCCTCATGTGGTTCGGTTCGTTCTGGGCCGGCAAGAGAATCGGTCTCCCCTACGACCGCAACACGTCGATTGCCTTCACTGCCGCCGGCAACAATTTCGAATTGGCGATCGCCGTAGCCATCGGTGTGTTCGGTGTGTCGTCAGGTCAAGCACTAGCCGGGGTCGTCGGCCCGCTCATCGAGGTGCCAGTGCTCGTGGGTCTCGTGTACGTGTCCCTTCGCCTTCGACAGGGGTACGACGCGACGAGGTCGTCGGTATCGACACGATGATCGGCTAGAACGTGCGGGTGACCGACACCGTCGACCCGTCGACTCTCGACATCGCCGCCATCCAGAAACGCACGCTTCGTGTGCTCACCATGGGGCAGATCGTCGGTTCGGCCGCCCTCGGTTCGGCAGTAACCGTCGGCGGATTCGTCATCCAGGACATCCTCGATCAGGAGACCCCGTGGGCCGGTGTGGCCACCGCCACCGTCACCATGGGGACCGCGGTCATGTCGCAGCTGCTCTCGCGTTACATGCAAAACGCCGGCCGCCGCCCCGGGCTGCAAACGGGCTACATGATCGGCGCTCTCGGCTGCTGGCTCGCCGCGTGGGGAGCGCAAATCGGATCACTCGCACTTTTCTTGGTGGGTCTCTTCTTCTTCGGCAACGGGCAGGCGGCAAACCTGCTCGCTCGCTACACCGCCACCGATCTCGCCGAAGAGCACGAACGCGGGCGCGCTATGAGTCGCGTCGTGTTCTCGTCGACCTTCGGAGCCGTGTTCGGGCCACTGCTCATCGGCCCCACTCAACACGTCGGCCAGGAGTGGTTCGGTCTACAGAAATACACCGGACCCTTCTTGTTGAGCGGCGTCTTTCTGTTTCTCGCATTCGTGAACACGATCCTGCGCCTCCGACCCGATCCTCTTCACGTGGCTGCACAAGTACGTGGCACCACGATGGCGGCCTCCAAACCCGATCTGAGGATCGTGTCGACGCTGAAGTCAGCCTGGGCCACGCCTATGGCCCGTCTCGCCATCCTCACCATGATCGTGTCGCAGGCGACCATGGTCGCAGTCATGGCCATGACACCGGTTCACCTCAAGTTGCACGGTCACGAAGGCGTGAGCCCGTACGTGGTGTCTCTCCATATCGCCGGCATGTACGCATTCAGTCCGTGGGTCGGCAAGTTCGCCGACAAGAACGGGCGTCTCGCAACCATCGACATGGCGGCGATCCTCCTCGTGTCCGCCACCCTGTTGTCGGCTTTGTCAGGTGATGTCGAACAGTTGCTCTTTCCGTCACTGTGGCTCCTCGGACTGGGCTGGAACTTCGGGCTGATCGGTGGATCGAGCCTGCTGATCGACGCAACCGAACCCTCGAAGCGGATCGCCACGCAGGGTGTGGCTGACCTCATGATGAGCTTCTGCGGGGGTTTGGCCGGGTTCGCCTCGGGATTCATCCGACGAGCGATCGGCTATCACTTGTTGTCGGCGGGTGCCACAGTGGCAGCTGGCATCTTGCTCGCGGCGGTGTTCGCCCGGCGAGCACGCCTAGCCTCGACCGTGTGAGCAACGACGTCGAACCCCTCTTTTCGTTCGACAACACGTTCGCTCGCGAACTCGGTGGCCTCTTCGAGTCGTGGCCGGCCGAGATCGTCCCCGAGCCCAGATTGCTCGCATTGAACGATGAGTTGGCCACCGAACTCGGTATCGACGCCGACCGTTTGCGAAGGACCGACGGAGTTGCGTGTCTGGTCGGCAACGCCGTTCCCGTCGGTGCCGAGCCTCTTGCGCAGGCGTACTCGGGTCATCAGTTCGGTGGCTACTCGCCTCGTCTCGGAGACGGGCGAGCCCTTCTACTCGGTGAGGTGATCGACACGCTCGGTCGGAGGCGCGACATCCATCTGAAGGGATCCGGACGTACTCCGTTCGCCCGTGGCGGTGACGGTAAGGCGGCAGTCGGACCGATGCTGCGCGAGTTGATCGTGAGCGAGGCAATGCATGCTCTCGGTGTACCGACCACTCGGGCTTTGGCCGTGATCTCGACCGGTGAACGCATCGTGAGGGACACCTGGCAACCCGGTGCTGTTCTCGTGCGCGTCGCCTCAAGTCATTTGCGCGTGGGTACCTTCCAGTTCGCGGCTTCTACTCAGGATCTCGATCTTCTGCGACGACTTGCCGACTATGCGATCCTTCGGCATTTTCCATCGGCCCGTGACGCCGATAATCCGTATCTAGCCTTCTACGAAAGCGTTCTCGACGCGCAGGCGTCGCTCGTGGCCCGATGGATGAACCTCGGCTTCATTCACGGCGTGATGAACACCGACAACGTGACTATTTCTGGCGAGACGATCGACTACGGACCGTGTGCATTCATGGACCGCTTCGATCCGAAGACGGTGTTCAGCTCGATCGACCACGGTGGGCGTTATGCCTACGGCAATCAGCCGATGATCGGCCAATGGAACATGGCTCGATTCGCCGAAGCCATCGCACCGCTCGTCGACTCCGACCCCGAGGTATCAGTACCTCAACTGGTCGACGTACTGAAAACGTTCCCTGATCGTTACGACTCGTACTGGAAATCCGGTCTGCGAACGAAGTTGGGACTCACGAGCGAGCGAGCCGATGACGACGAGATGTTCGTCGATCTACTGAAGTCGATGGAGGAGAACCATGTCGATTTCACGTCGTTCTTCCGCCGCCTCGCCGATGCAGCTCGTGGTGACCGAGCGGGTGTTGTGTCGATGTCGGCGTGGGTCGACCGATGGCTCGAGCGCGTGACGGCCGAAAGCGACGATCTCATCGCCACCGCAACGGCGATGGATCGCGTGAATCCGGCATATGTGCCGCGTAATCATCTGGTGGAAGAAGCCTTGGCTGCCGGCTCGGAAGGCGATCTGTCGGTGTTGCGCACGCTGCTCGAGGCTTTGACGCATCCGTTCGCCGAGCGTCCAGGTTTCGATCGTTTCGCCGAACCCGCACCGGCTGACGGCGCTCCCTACGTCACCTATTGCGGCACGTGACTCGAAGCTTCGGAACGATCGATCGAATACACGATGTGTCGTCGTCCCCACCATTGAGGGGTGCGGGGATGATCGAAGTCGAACTCCTGTCGCCGTGACATTCCGATCCGCTTCATGACGCTCTCACTTCGAACATTCGTCTCGGTCGTGAACGAATAGATCGTGGAGAGTCCCAAGTCGAACCCGATCCGCAGTACCTCCCGAGCGGCCTCGGATGCGTAGCCCATTCCCCAAGCCCACGTCGCCAGGCGCCAGCCGATCTCGACATGGGGGCCCATCGGTGTGTCGAAGGCGGTGGTGTTGAGTCCGGTGAAACCGGCCAGTCGACCGTCGATCTCGACCGCCCACAATCCGAAACCGTGCTCGTCGAAATGTGATTCGATGCGTTCGACCATCGCCACCGTCTCGTCGAGCGAAAGGGTCGACGGGAAAAAGCGCATCACCTCGTCATCAGCATTGATGTCGGCGAACGACACGATGTCGACGTCGCGCCATCGTCGTAAAATCAGTCGCGCGGTGCGAATGGTGTCGGTCACGAACGGACGGTCTCGAGACCGACCATGTTCCCTTCGGCACGCCACGCTTCCACGTGCTCGGCGAATCCGAGAACACTGGTCATCCAGGCGATGGCTCGGGCTGACTTCATGTCGCCACCACCTTCGCTGTTGAGATAACCCGGGGTACACGTCGAGTTGTATCGCGCCACACCCCAGAGTTTCTCGAACAAGGTCTGGAACCACTGTTCCTGTGCATCGACGGCCGGCTCGACTTCGACCACGTTTTCACGGTGACAGCGTTCGACCACATGAGCCACATGCTTCACGATCTCGCTGATCGAGTGCACGAAGTTGGTGGCTTGCGCTCCCTGAACGGTGCTGATCATGAACATGTTGGGGAATCCTCGCGCCAAGATGCCGTGCAACGTGGCGGGTCCTTCGCTCCACGCCTCGCTCAAGGACACGCCTTGTCGACCCTTCGGATCGAATCCGAGACGATGTGTATAGGTGGTTGTCACTTCGAAGCCTGATGCGAACACGAGAAGATCGACCGGATACTCGACGCCCTCGACCACTGGTCCGTTCTCGGTGATCTGATCGACACCACGGCCGTCGGTGTCGACGAGATGCACATTCGGTCGATTGAACGCCGGCAAATACTCGTCGTGGAAGCACGGACGCTTGCAGTTCTGCCCGTACCACGGCTTCAGCAACTCTGCCGTGTGCGGATCGTCGATGGAGTCTTCGATGCGCCGGCGGATGCGTTCCATGTTCTCGAAGTCGATGCGCTCGAGTTCGGCGGCTTCCTCGTCGTTCTCGGGCATCTTCTTCGTGTCGTGCCAGAGCATCTTCGTCCACTCGTCGTCGACCAGGTCGACCTCCGGCTGAGCGCCGGTGATCGCCATCGTGAAGTTGCGTAGTCGTTCGGCCTGCCATCCGGGCTTCAACGACTTGAACCACTCCGGATCGGTTGGCTTGTTGTTGCGCGCACCCACACACGCCGCCGTGCGCTGGAAGACGTAGAGCTCTTTGGCCGACTCGGCGAGCTTTGGGACGACCTGAACCGCAGTGGCACCAGTGCCGATGATGCCAACTCGCAAATTCGCGAGCTTGTCCATCTTTCCCTGCGAACTTCCGCCCGTGAACGAGTAGTCCCAACGGCTGGTGTGAAAGGCGCGTCCCTTGTAGTTCTCGATACCGGGAATTCCCGGCAACTTCGCCTTGTGCAGCACGCCACCGGCAATGATCACGTAACGGGTCGAGAGCCGATCTCCGCGCGAGGTCTGCACCACCCATCGTTGCCGAGACTGATCCCACTCCATCGCTTCCACTTCGGTCTGGAAGAGGGCGTGTGGGTACATGTCGAAGTGGCGACCGAACATCTGGCAGTAGGCGAAAATCTCGGGGGCCTTCGCGTACTTCTCGGTGGGCATGTAGCCGGTCTCCTCCAACAGTGGGAGATACACGTACGACTCGACGTCGCACGCAGCGTTGGGGTAGCGATTCCAGTACCAGGTGCCGCCGAAGTCACCGGCCTTCTCGACGAGCCGATAGTCGGTGATTCCCTTCTTGGTGAGCTCGGCGGCGGCGAGCATGCCGCCGAAGCCGCCCCCGACGATCACGACCTCGGTGTCTTCCACCACGGCGTCACGGGTGAAGCCGGGCTCGACATAGGGATCGCGGTCGAACTCCTCGTACAGGCCCTTCAACTCCTTGTATTGGCGGATGCCGTCGGGGCGCAGTCGCTTCTCCCGCTCGATGCGGTACCTCTCGCGTGCCTCTTCGATACTGATACCCACTCGGCCCCCTTCAGTCCGGGTCCCATCCTCGCAACAGCAAGAAGGTACCGCCAACTTCGCTCGGTCAGGTCGGAGTCGCGATTTCTGATGAGCGACATCCGTCGGCGTGCGGTCTACTCTCGAATCATGACGACCCTCGACGGTGAGTACGTGCCGAGCACGATGGAATGGGTTCGCGACCAGATCGACCTCTACGAGCGGTCAGGCGGGCGCGAGGGCAACACTTTGCGCGACAGTGGAATCCCGGTGATCGTCGTCACGATGCGCGGCGCAAAAACGGGTGCCGTCCGCAAGATCGCCCTCATGCGCGTCGAGCACGACGGGGCCTATGCCTTGGTTGCGTCGAAGGGTGGGCACGATTCGAACCCCGACTGGTACCGAAATCTGACCGTTCATCCCGATGAAGTGCTGGTACAGGACGGTCCCGACCCCTTCCCCGTGACGGTCCGCGAAGTCGACGGCAACGAGTACGACACGTGGTGGGAACGAAGCGTCGCAGTGTTTCCTACGTATCTCGAATACCGAGCCAAGACGGCTCGGCGAATTCCGATCCTGGTGGCCGAACCTCGCTGAGCCCCTCACGTGGGAACATAGGGAATGGCTCCGACTCCCTTGTCCCGGTCGGCTCGCTCGGCCGATGACGTCATCACCGAACTGGCGGCTCTGCGTACTGACGATGTGAAGTGGTCGGAGGGGCGGGCTTTCGGGATGGTGTACGACGGCGGCCCAGCCGTGCACGAGGTGGCCGAGCGCGCGGCTGCCATGTACCTGCACGAGAACGCGCTGAACACCAAGGCTTTTCCGTCACTTGCCCGACTTCAATCCGACGTGGTGTCGTGGACGGCGTCGCTCATGCACGGACCCGATTCCGCGGCTGGATTCATGACCTCCGGAGGCACCGAGTCGATCCAGGTCGCCGTTCTGGCCGCTCGTGAACGAGCTCGTGTCGAACGTGGCGTGACCGAGCCCGAGATGGTGATCTCCGATACCACGCACGCGGCCTTCCACAAGTCGGCCCACATGTACGGGATGACGGTGCACAAGGTGGCGTGTCGATCCGACTACACCGCCGATGTGGCGGCCATGGCACGGCACGTGAACGAGAACACAGTTCTCGTCGTGGGCTCAGCACCTCAGTATCCACAAGGAGTCGTCGATCCGATTCCGGAGATCGCCGAATTGGCGGCCACGGTCGACGCCAACTGCCACGTCGACGCGTGCATGGGCGGTTTCGTCCTTCCCTTCGCTGAAATGCTCGGGCGCAACGTCGAGCCGTGGGACTTCCGTGTCGAAGGTGTGCACTCGATCTCAGCCGACGTGCACAAACTCGGGTACGCGCCCAAGGGTGCATCGGTGATCGTGTACCGCAATCGTGAACTACGCGCGCACCAGACCTTCGTGTTCTCCGACTGGCTCGGTGGCTTCTATGCCTCACCCAATCTGCAAGGCACTCGATCGGGTCTTCCGATGGCCGCCGCATGGGCAGTCATGTCAACGCTGGGTATCGAGGGATACATGGAATTGACGCGTCGTACTCTCGAAACTGCCGACGCGATTCGGGCCGCTGTGCGGTCGATCGACGGACTGACGGTGCTCGGCGATCCTCGGTTCCATCTGCTGACCATCGCGAGTGATACGGCGTCGACGACCCCGATCGACGCCTTCGCACTCGGGGATGCCCTGCTCACACGTGGCTGGTTCCACGATCGCCAATCACCACCCGACACCTTGCACGCCACGGTGTCGAACTCGAATGTCGATCATCTAGAGCATTACCTCGCAGATCTGCACACCTGTGCTGACGAAGTTCGCGGCACCCACGCCGCCGACCGCTCCACCAACTACGCCACTCTCGAGTGAGGTTCCGCTTCAGAGGGTGTAGCGGTAGACGTTTGTGTCGCGCACGACGAAGCCCATGCGCAGATACAACCGGTTGGCCGCCTCACGACTCGGGCGCGACGTCAGCTCCACCGTGATCGCACCCTCAGCCCGAGCGAGGTCTAACGCCGCCCGATTCAAAGCCTCGCCAACTCCGTGCCCACGTGCCTGCTCGTCGACCACCACGTCTTCGATCCAGGCCCGTACACCGGTTGGGATTCGGAACGTAGCCAAGGTGAGGGAGCCGACGATGCGACCCTCGACCCGGGCGAGAAACAAGGTCGACGCCTCCGAGCTCACCAGAATTTCCAACTGCGACCGAGTGGGAGGCGGATTCGACGACGACAACTGCGGGATCAAGCGTGCGAACGCATCGACGACCTCGTCGGTCACGGTCTCACAAATGGTCACTTCGGCAGTCATCGGTCGCTCCGGACACGAGTGTACGAGTCGAGTCACCTACGGTTGGCTCATGAACTCGACCGAACTCTCGACCAAGGCCCGGGCCCTCGGTGCTGCCCTCGAACCCTTCGTCGGGCAGGTGTACTTCTCCCCCGAGTGCCACGACAACTACGTCGCCCTCGGTTTCCAGCCGTCACCCGGTCTCATGAACGGCGTCACGATGCCCGAAATGGTCTCGTACTTCACGAGCCGCGGCTCGCTCATGGGACAGGTTTCCGGTGAAGTGGTCGCTGCCGCCTTCGCCGTGTTCAATCCGCTCGTTGTGATCCCGGCCGTCACCACCGGTTGGACACTCACCGACGCACCCACCATCTGCGACGCGCGGCGACGAGGCGCCATCTCACAACTCGAACGGATACTCGGAGCCAAGCCAGGAGGAATCGCCGATGCTCGTGCGGTACTCGAACGTGCCGTCGCCGTTCTTCGTCCCGAAGGTCGACCCCTCTTCGCCGGAGCACTCAGCCAGTCGATCCCCGACACCGACCTCGGAGCTGTGTGGCACTACGGCGACATGCTCCGAGAATTCCGAGGAGACGCGCACACCGCAGCGTGGATCTCGGCCGGGCTCGATGCCACCGAAATCGGACTCCTCACCGAACTCTTCTGGGGGCTGCCCCTCAAGTCGTACAGCCGTACACGAGCCTGGAGCGAAGACGACTATGCGGCAGCACTCGAGCGCCTCGAGTCACGCGGACTGGTGAAAGACGGTGCCTTCACATCGGCTGGCCGTGAACTTCGTGAACAGGTGGAGACGCACACCGACGGTCAGATGCGTGGGGCAATCGACGCGATCGGCGACGGTTATTCGCGACTGATCGACCAACTCTCGGCCTGGAGTGCGGCGGTCCGAACATTGAAGGGCTATCCCGAGTCGGGTCCGCACGAACTCGCCGAAGCCGCGTCGAAGCGCTGAGGCCCCGCCCATGACCTACGACCTGATCGTGACCAACGGCGTCGTCATTCCCATGAATGGAGGCACCATCATCCGCAACGGTGCGGTGGGAATCTCAGGCAACTCGATCACCGCCGTCGGCCCAGTCGATTCGATCGATGCTGCGTCTGCCACACGAGTCATCGACGCCAAGGGGCGCGTGATCATGCCGGGCTTCTGCAACAGTCACACGCACATCGCATCCAATGTTCTGTTGCGTGGTCTACTCGAAGACGTCCGTCTGTTCGAGTGGCTCGACACCATGTGGAAGTTGAAGCAGAACTTCGACCACGAGACTCTCTATTGGGCCTCACTCTGCGGAGACCTCGAAATGTTGAAGTCTGGCATCACATCGTTCAACGAACACTTCGATGCATACGACGTCGAGCCGCAGATCGAAGCGCTGAGGGAAATCCCGTTGCGAGCCACTCTCGGCTACGGATTCGCCGACCGCGGCCTGTACGCCCCGCGAACCGAGTACTCGCACCGCACGATGGCCAACTTCGCGTCGATCGTCAGTGAACACCATCGAACCAACGGCGATCTCCTACACATCGCCTTGTCACCGCACGCCGTGTACTCGTGTGGTGCAGAGATGTGGAAAGAGGTCAGGCGACTAGCTGACGATCTCGGCGTGATCGTGCACACGCATCTCTCCGAAGGGATGCAAGAGGTCGACTACTGCCTCGAAAACTACGGACTTCGACCCGTGCAGTGGTTGCACTCGCTCGGCTTCCTCGGTCCCGACGTGACCGCCGCCCACTGCTCGCAACTCGACGACGACGACATCGCCATCATGGCCGACACCGGAACAAAGATCGCCCACTGTCCCGTCTGCAACGCGAAGCTCGGCTCGGGCACCATGCCCTTGCGCAAGGTCCTTGCGGCGCGAGTCAGCGTCGGACTGGCAACGGACGGACCGGCCAGTCACAACGCCAGTGATCTCTTCCAGGAAATGAAGTTCGCCGGCCTCATTCACAAGGCGGCAGTCGACGACGTGGAATTCCTCACGATCGAACAACTCCTCGAACTGGCCACCTGCCAGGGTGCACTTGCGATGCACCGGCCCGAGACCGGCCGTCTCGAAGTGGGGGCCAGGGCCGACTTGATCGTGGTGAACCTCGACACGGCACACTCCCAACCTGTCTACGACGAGCGCGCCGCCCTCGTGTACTCCACGCGTGCCGACGACGTCACGCACAGCATCGTGGACGGCCGACTTCTGATGGACGAGCGCGAGGTCCTCGGCGTCGACGAAGATCGGATCCGAGCCAAGTTCCACGAAGCGGCTCACGATCTGAAGAACCGCAGTCTCCGGTGAGGCACCCGTGGCGATTCGTGGAAGACTGACGGCATGATTCTCGACAGCCTCACCGTGCCGGTGTCGGAGTTCGCGCGCAACACCGGTTGGGAGCCCAAGCCCGAAGGACTCTGCCGCGGAGAAGTATGCGTCCCAGCCCCCGGTGCGCTCGACGGCGATCACGTCAACGTTCGAGTCGCAGCCGAGAGGTTGGGTATGCCACTCGTCGACAGTCCCGAGCACGGTGTATACGCACTGGGCCCGGCAACCCTCGGAGGGCGCGCCCTCGACACCGCTGTCGCTGCCGATCCCGAACTC
>Ga0255778_10003175_pt1 | contig 13811 bp, 10 predicted proteins | sample 071ome_31_FD_179976 | JGI IMG/M metagenome (GOLD analysis project Ga0255778, IMG submission 179976) | Coastal salt marsh microbial communities from the Groves Creek Marsh, Skidaway Island, Georgia - 071405CT metaG (version 2) | ecosystem: Environmental > Aquatic > Marine > Intertidal zone >...
CAAGGCAGTGCCGTCCCGCGCGCCGTCGCTGGTAGTCATGAGGTCGACGTTGCCAGCCACGGCTTGCGCGTCGCCAGCCGCAGCATCCGGGCCCACGTCAACCACGTCCAACGCCGCCAGACCTCCAGTGGACTCCTCCTGCGCCCCCTCAGCATTGCTTGCCCGAATGTAAAGGTTGAGGTTTTGTGTGTTCAGGGACTCTGGTGTTGCGGGCGGCTTGTACCCGGCAGGACGGAGGTGCAGGCCGGATCCGGCGGTGCTTGGCGCAGGCAGCGTGGGGGGCGCGTCCTTCGGTGTCCGGAACGGTGTTGTGTCTGGAGACCTGTTGGGGTGGCCTGGACTACCAAGGCCGTGGTCGAACTCGAATGCCTTCTCCGGTGGAGACAGGACGCGGCTCTCGGGAGGGACTATGGAGTCGTCACTGAACGAAACCGCGGAGAAGTCCACGGGATACTCGCGCGGCTCCCGGACCATGATACTCAGGGACACGCTGGGCGACGCAGGATCGATCGAGCACTGCACACCCGACGACTGCACCGACCGCTTGACACGCGCAGTACTTGCCTTTCCGACCCCAACGCTCACCGATCCAGAAGAACCTTGGCTGTCGGGAGTCGACGCAGCTGAGGCAACTGGGGGCAGGGGACGTCTCAACTCGTTCTCAGATACTGCTGCTGCAATGCTCGCCTCCTTGGCCTCGAGAGCCTGCTCCCGGGCGGCGAGCTCCATCAAGGCCTTCGCCGCCGTGCTCTCCTTCTCGAGGGCGAGCGCAGCCCGTTCAGCCACAGCCCGCTCGCGCTCGGCCATTGATGCCCCGCTCCCTCTGATGGCCTCCTCATACTTGTCGAGTGCGCTCTCCCTGCGACGCACAGCCTCTTCCCGTTCGGCGAGGTCGTTCTCTTTGCGGCTTAGGGCAGCCTCCTTCCCGGCGAGTACCTGGCCGTACTTCGCCTTGTCCCGAACGTCCTCCTCCCGGGACTCAAGGGCGAGCATCTGCTCTCCCACATACGTCTCCCGGATCTTGAGGTCCTCGTCGCGTGCCTCTAGGGCACCCTGGCGCTTCGCGAGGTCCACTGTACGCTGCGCAATGTCCTCCTCTTGATGTCTGAGTTGTTCGGCCCGCTCCTCGGCCTCAGACCGTTCCCTCGCCGCGGCCCGCCGCAGCTCTTCGGCCTCCTTCCTTGCAGATGCAGCCTCCGCCCGGTTCCTGCCAGCCGTGTCCTCCGCTGCCTTGAGCTCCTTGTCGCGCTTGTCGAGACCCGCCTCCCTCGCGTCCAGCTCCTGCTGCTTGCGTTGTTGTTCGGCGTACATCCTGCTCAGCTTCGCCCGCGCGCGGTTCTCGCTCGACTGCTCCTTGGCATCCAGGATGCCTTCCCTCTCCATCAGCTCCCGCTCCTTACCCTCGAGGTCCTTCGCCTTCAGGCTGAGCACTGCCTCCTTCTCCGCCACGCGGGTCGCGAGGGCCTGCGCCTCCTCTAGCCTGGCCTTGGAGGTGGCCTCCACCTCCTCAAGCCCTCGATCCATCTCCGCACGGCGCAGCGCCAGCGCCCCCTTCTCTCCAGTCAGTGCAGCACGCTCAGCACTGAGGGCCATGCGCTGCTCGGACAGCAGAGCGCGCTCCTCGGCGACGGCCGCCACCTCAGCTGCAGCCTCTTCCTGGTCCTCGGCTGCCCTGCGCATCCCCTCGGCGACGCGCTGCTCCCCCTCGTCCCGGAGGCGCACTGCCCGTGCCTCGGCCGCCGCCACCTCGGCCTCCCGGAACTCGAGCTCCCTAACTTTATCGTCCATCTCCCGCTCCCGCTTGTCGAGGGAGGCCGCGCGTTCGAGTAGCGCCGACTCCTTCCCGGACAAGGCCCCTTCCTGAGCGGTGAGACGGAGGGAGCGGGAGTGCAGGTCGCGCTCCCTCTCCCCCATTGCCTCCGCCCTCCGTGACAGGTCCTCCTGTCTGCGCCCCTCCCTCTCTTGCACCCGCCTCTCCCTCTCCCCTAGCCGCGTATCCCTCTCTGCGGCCGCTTCCGCCTCCCGCCGGGCGCGCCCGGAGATCTCCGCCTCCATCTCTGCGAGGGCCCTCTCCTTCGCAGCTAGGGCTGCCGCCTCCCTTCGCAGCTCGGCCTCCACGGCCACTAGCGCCTGGGCCTGCTCAGCAAGCGCGCCCTGGACGCTCGCGGCCACCCGCCGGGACTCGGGAGTTGCGTCAGCACCACCGCCGAGTGAGGGTGTCGGTGCCATCCGCGAGATGGTGTCCGCGAGCTCCTTGGCGGGTGTGCGGTCCGCTGACAGCAGCACCGAGGCACCCCCTGGGAGCAGCCCGGTTGGCAGGGTCATTCCGGTCCTGACGGTGCGGACCGGGCTCATCGCCCCGAAGAGCCTCGAGGGAGTCGCGGCACTCCCAAGGTCGGCCGAGTCGTACAGCCGAGAGGGCCAGGGCTCCTTCGGGGTCAGCCCCTGCGTTGGCGCTTCGCGCGGGGGCGCTGCGGGGGCCTGCTGCTCCCTGTGCGCGTCCGAGGACCGCGAGCGCTGGGGCCGGCGCTTCCGCCTCCCCCGAGACTCGGCCGACGACACCGACCGCGAGCGATTGTCGGGGACCTGCATGGCGACGTCCGAAACTTCGCTCGCCTGGGTCGCCACAGAGTGCTCTGTCTTGGGGAGGGGGGACGTGGCGGGCCCGGCGCGGGAGCGCTCGCGCTCGCGGGAGCGGTCTCGACGACGGCGCCCGCCTCCCTTCCCTCTCATAAGAAGCCCAATAACGCCCCCGACGACCGCCGCGGGCGCCGCGACCAAGACGCTGGCTGGACTCATGGACGCCGATGACTCGCGCCTGCGGGGGAAAGGGACAGGCTGCCGTTCGCGGCCGGCACCGGTGATGGAGGTTGTATGGTGGGAAGCGCGTGTGCGAAGGCGTACCGTTCCCGATGGGAGCCACCGTCGCCCTTGCCCTGCCGCGCCATCGCTGCCACCTCGGCCACTGCGAGAGAGGGGGGGCGAGTTTCAGTGGGGTTGTGGTGATTGCGCGCCGCGGACGCATAGGACACCGGCCCTGGTGAATGCGACGCAACCGTCATATAAGTCCGTGAAAAGCCATATTTCTCTGCCGGAAATCCCAGGCCCCGGCGGCACGAGGTGTGGTAAGGCAGGAGTGGGGGCACCCTCGAGTTTGAACAACGCGGCCCGATACTCCACGCACCAGGCGAACTATCACGGGAAGGCCGGGGGGAATGGGAAACACGCTTTCGTGTCACTGCTGCGGACAGTTCGTGCGCGCCAGGGCGATGTACCGGTTCGGAGGGACCGGGGACCACTCTCACTGATTCCTGTGACAGTGGCCAAGCCCCCAGACGACGGGGAAGTGGCGCTGGAGGGTGGAACGACGGCTATATGCGGACTAGGTAAGGACACGCAGAGTGCCCGGGCGGGCTGCGCCAGCGCTGGCAGACGCCCCTGGTAGCCCGTCCAGGCCCCTAGCCGGCAGGGTCTGTCCCTCGTGGGCCTGCCCCGCACGTAGGACCTGGCACCCACCGCCTCCCGCGATCCTGACATGCGCCGCCGAGGGACGCCCCGTCCCCTCCCCGCGCGGCGCCCACGGATAAGACGCTGGAGGGAAGTGGCGTGGGGGACAATGCCCGTCGCGATCACCGCCGAACACCCTCCTCCATCGCGAGAGTGGTGAAGAGGACCTTCGACCGGTGAGGAAGCCCCGACGGTCGCCCCCGTCCACACAGATCTCGCCGAATATGGGGCGCCAAGGGCTGCCGTCGGGATTCTCCTGCTGGCTGCCGGCCACGGGGGCCGCGAGTGCCGATCTGCGCGCGGCAGCCGGGGGACACGCTGCGACCGTTATGCCTCGCAACCGCCGCCCCTCCCGCCCCTGGTGTCGCAGAAAGACGGGCTCGGCGCCGCTATTTGACTTGTTGCGTATGAAGCTCTCAGTCGGCCCCGCCCGGTCTATCGGTGAGGCGATCTTCCCGAGCGCGGCCTTGCAACACGTCGCGAACCACCCCCTCGCCAAGGGATCGCGCCGCAACCGGTTCCCAGGGCCCCACTTGTGCGATTAATGGTCCGTCGTCCAGAAAATACCACCAGAAACACTGTCCGCCGACGTTGATCTCGTCAGTGTGACGGACTCACAACCGAGCGGCGTTCATCTTCTTCTCGCAGGCCAGGCCCGGCCACTCGGGGCTCGCCCCGCTCCGGCGGTGCGTAACGTATCGGCAGCTGTCGCGACGTCGGGGAAGAAGTCATCCAAGTCCGACAAGCCGCCGTCCACGCTGCAGATCGACGTCGCCACGGACAGTACGTCGCACTCCCCCCCACCCATCCTGGGACACCTCACCGCCCTAGGCTCGAGCGCCGCAGAATCTCTCGCCGCCACCCCTCCCCCCCGTCGTCCCCCTCATCAACCCCGCCGCCCGGTTTTCGGCCGCAGAGGATGACAAGACGCTGACAGCGGTGAAGGTTGTGGGGCCCGGGCGCACGGGCCTCCTCAATGCCATCACGTCGACGTTCCGTGACCTCGGGGTCGACGTCCAGCGGGCCGAGGTGAACAGCGACGCCGACGCGGTGAACAACACCTTCCTCGTGACCGACGCGAAGGGCAAGCCCCTCGATAAGGCGGGGCGCGAGCTCCTGCAGCAGACGCTTGCCGTGGTGCTTGCCACGGCCGGGGGCTCCCGTCGCCCCATGGCCAAGCCCGACCCCACGGGAACAGTGGTGGACGCGTCCAAGAAGCAGGACCAGCTCTATATGCTCATGGACGAGAAGCTCAAGAACGACGTGCTGGCGCTCCAGACTTCGATCGTCGGCCACGTCGAGTACACTCTCGCCCGCTCACGGTACAAGTTCGACGACGAGGAGGCTTACATGGCCACGGCCCACTCCGTCCGGGACCGCCTGCTCGAGGAGTGGAACGACACCAACACGTGGTTCAAAGAGGAGGACCCCAAGCGCGTCTACTACCTGTCTATGGAGTACCTGCAGGGCCGCGCCCTCATGAACGCCGTGTACAACCTTGGCGTGGAGCCCAACTACCGCGAGGCCCTCACAGAGCTAGGGTACAACCTCGAGACGATCGCCGAGGAGGAGCGCGACGCCGCCCTGGGCAACGGCGGCCTGGGGCGCCTGGCGTCGTGCTTCCTCGACTCGATGGCGGCTATGGACCTCCCCGCGTGGGGCTACGGGATCCGGTACCAGTATGGGATGTTCCGCCAGTCTATCGTTGACGGCTTCCAGCACGAGAACCCCGACTACTGGCTCACCTTCGGGAACCCGTGGGAGATCCAGCGCGAGACGGTGTCGTATCCCGTGCGCTTCTACGGGCACGTCAGTGTGTTCGAGGAGAACGGCAGGCAGATCTGGAGGTGGCACCCTCAGGAGGAGGTGGTGGCCGTGGCATACGACAACCCCATCCCGGGATACAACACCCCCAACTGCATCAACCTCCGTCTCTGGGCCGCCAAGCCCAAGAAGGGTTTCGACCTCGAGGCCTTCAACACGGGTGACTACGTGCAGGCCATCCTGAGCAGGCAGCGCGCCGAGACCATCTCGGCCGTGCTTTACCCGGATGACCGCACGTACGAGGGGAAGGAGCTGCGGCTCCGGCAGCAGTACTTCTTCACGTCGGCCAGCCTGCAGGACGTTGTGAGGCGGTTCACGGAGAGGCACTCCAACTGGGACGAGTTCCCCAAGAAGGCGCAGTTCCAGCTGAACGACACGCACCCAGTGATCGCCGTCCCTGAGCTGATGCGCCTCCTGATGGACGAGCAGCGCCTGGGCTGGACCAAGGCGTGGGACATCACGACGCAGGTGTTCGCCTTCACCAACCACACGGTGATGCCGGAAGCCATCGAGAGCTGGGAGGTGCGCATGGTCGAGAAGCTCCTTCCGAGGCACATGCAGATCATCTACGACATCAACTGGCGCTTCCTCGAGCAGGTGAAGCGCAAGTATGGCGAGAATGTCGACCCCGAGCTCATGGGCCGCCTCAGCATCATCGCGGACGAGTATGGCGCTAAGAAGGTCCGCATGGGGAACCTCGCGATCGTGGCGTCCCACCACGTGAACGGCGTCGCCGCCATCCACTCGGAGCTGATCAAGGAGACCATCTTCAAGGACTTCTACGACTTCTGGCCTGAGAAGTTCCAGAACAAGACCAACGGCGTCACGCAGCGGAGGTGGCTCGCCTTCTGCAATCCGAAGCTCTCGGCGCTCATCACGGAGGAGCTTGGCTCCAACGACTGGATCACGGACCTTTACAAGCTCAAGGTGCTGGCCAAGAAGGCTGACGACAAGGTCTTCCATGAGAAGTGGGAGGCCGTCAAGCGCCACAACAAGGAGCGCCTGAAGCAGCTCATCTTCGACAAGACGGGCGAGGAGGTGCCCCTGGACGCCATGTACGACGTCCAGGTCAAGCGCATCCACGAGTACAAGAGGCAGCTCCTCAACATCTTCGGGGTTATCCACCGCTACCAGCGCATCAAGGGTGGTGAGGAGCTCCCCCCTAAGGTGGTCATCTTCGGCGGGAAAGCGGCCCCCGGGTACGACATGGCCAAGCGCATCATCAAGCTCATCTGCGCGGTCGCCGAGAAGATCAACAACGACCCCGCCGTGGGCGACAAGCTCAAGGTGATCTTCCTCCCCGACTACAACGTCTCGTCCGCGGAGGTCATCATCCCCGGCGCAGAGATCTCGGAGCACATCTCCACCGCCGGGACGGAGGCGTCGGGCACGTCCAACATGAAGTTCGCGATGAACGGCTCCCTTATCATCGGGACCATGGACGGCGCCAACGTTGAGATCGCGGAGGAGATCGGGGAGGACAACATGTTCATCTTCGGTGCCCTTGCGGAGGACGTGCCGCGCCTCCGCGAGGAGCGCGCCACCTACGCCACAGACGGCCGTTTCAACTCGGTTCTCGAGATGATCGGATCCAACGCCTTCGGCTGGAGCGACTTCTTCCAGCCCATTATTGACACCGTGTCCGGGGCCAACGATCGCTACCTCGTGGCCAACGACTTCGGGGCCTACCTTGACGCCCAGGACGCGGTGGACAAGGCTTACGTCGACAAGGAGACATGGACCAAGATGTCGATCATGTCCGTCGCAGGCATGGGCAAGTTCTCGTCCGACCGCACCATCGGCGAGTACGCGCAGGACATCTGGGAGGTCAAGCCCTGCCGGCGCCCCGAGGACGGGTCACAGGAGGCCCGGGACTTCAAGCTGAAGTCCATGGCGTCCGTGGACGACCTCGCGTTGTAGTCTGCCGAGTAGTGGGATGTGCGAACTAGACGACCTCTACCTTTCGCTCTAGCCGTCCATGTTTGAAGCAGGACTGTTGCTTGCGCGGAGGGAGAGGAGCATGGGGCTGCACCCTCCCCTGCATGTCAGGGTTCGGGGGGCCAGGCGCCAGACGCACCCCAAGAGCCCCCGTGGTCATACCTCTGCGTCCCAGGCGGAATTCTGTATTATTCTCAACAGAAATATTGCGATCGAGTCAGTGACGCGGCGTCGTCGGACCTTCTTTCATTCTCCCGCGAACACCCCCACCGGGCTCCGGAACCACCCGACTGGAAGCCAACGCGCGTTGTTTCGGCGAGAGTGACGCTGGGAAGCGACGATGGCAGACCCGACGGTTGAGAAGGAGACTCTTGTCGCCTTTAACAAGAACTGGACCGACCGGGTGAACGGAGAACTCAAGGCAAGATGCCAACGAAGACGGCTACCATCTGCTCGTTTTTTTGTTCTTGCATGGCCCCGATACGCGTCCGATTGGGGATTTCATGCTTCATTCGGTCCATAATATCGTGTAATAAAGTTCGAGGGCGGCCCAAGCTAGCCTGGCGTTGGGGCGAAGGGTCCGCATGCCGATCGCTAGGGTGGATGCGTTCGCGGCTCCTCGTCGTTCAGCGATGGGGCGGTTTGGGGTCTATGTACTGATCTAGCAGCTTTCACACGTCGCATCGCAGCAAGCCCGGGACTGGAACGGCGACTGGGGCTTTATGGCGGGCGCGCTGGACCCCAACTCCATCAAGGCGAGGCTCGCTGTGGCCGCCCGGGACAGCGAGGCGCTTGACACCCTTGTGAAGGAGCTGCGCATCTCCTCCTACCCGATGAAGCCAAACCGGAAGCTCACCCTGAAGACGTTGACGCGGCGGGGCCTCGAGGAACCCGAAGACGAGGGCTACGACGAGCTGGACGCACTCCTCAACACATACGTCAAGACCAGGACGCCCAGGAAGTCCAACATGATCTACCTGAACAACCCGCAGGACACCTACTCCAGGCCTGTGCTGGAGAGCCACAAGTACGGGTGGGGCACGACCCTGGAGAAGTTCGGGCCACTGAAAGCCTTCACCCAGCCTTACCGCAAGCAGTAGGTCGTTCACTTCTTCGTCCACACGCCGTTCCTTGTGACCAGGGCGCCGTCCGGCTTGAGGACGGCGAGAATGGGCCCCTGCTTTTCGGCATCGATAGGGTCGAAGTTGATAATCATTTGATCGGGGCCCACGATGGAGCCAGGCAGCTGCCAGGGAATCGTCTTGTCGCCGGGCTTGCAGGACGAGCCAGGGCTGAGCGGCCCGGGGGGGTCCTCGCCGTACACCGTGCCGTCAGCACCAACGCGCCGGAGGCATCCCGGGTGGGAGCTGTCGTCGTAGTCGCCGGCGACCTGGCTCGCAGCCGGGAGGGGCCCAATCCGCTTCCAGAGCGTCCCGTCGGGGAGCTTGATGCCGTTCCCAACCCATGCACCCTCGAAGACCTCGCCGCTGCCGTCCTTCTCGTCGAAATTGATCAGGATGGTCTTGTCGTCAGCGGCGACCTTTCCGGTGATCTTCCACGCCTGCGCACTGATGCCGGGCTTCGAGCAACCAGCGCCACGGGCGAAAGGAATGGGGTCGATGCCCCGGAGAATACCACTCGAATCGATCTCGCGGTTGCATCCCGGGTGGTTCGGGTCCGCGTACATGCCCTCGAAGACCGTATTCCTCGCGAGGGCCGGGGGGCTGATGGACAGGGAACCCGCCAGTAGAGCGGCAAATACTCTGAGCGTGGCACCGTGTATGGCGAGGACCCCCCCGGCCTGCGCAGCCCCGGCTCGCTCGCTCTTTGCAAGCCCGGCGACTAGAAGACCCCCTGGCAGACTTCTCCCCGTGTCGCGCTCGCTCGTCGACGCCGCAGCAACGACCTTCAACTCCCGAGACACCGGGCGCACCGCGTGCACGAGTGCGGCGGGGGCCGCGAGGGCGGCAACCTGCATGCTCCCAAGACGGTACGGGGGGCACGGACGGTACGGGTGGCTGCGTGGTTAATTCGCGATGGCCGGATCGACACGCACTGCAGGCCTGCAGGCGGCACCCGGGTGATTCGGACACTCCCTGCAACCGCTTCGCCCGCCTCTGTGCGAGAAGGGCTCCCCCCCCCGGGGGGGTGACCGCTGCCCGAAACAGCGTTTCTTCCCCCGTTCGCCGGCTCCTACCCCTCCCCTCTTCCCTTCTCGGTATGAGCCCGAGCCGCCCCTTTGACGACCCATATTATCGCAGACCTTCCGCACCCCCTAAAGAGAAAGAGGTGAGAAGTGCCCGGACATGCCTCTCCTTTCTACCTGCTGCTCGATCCTGTCCCCCGGGCTCAGGCCGCAGAACGGGCGGATCCTTCCCACCGATGGCGTGCCATAGGTTTTGTTCGCCAAGATAAAGCCCGGGGCACGTAGTGTTGCCCCTCTTCCTCGGGCTTGCCGCGAGCTTCGCGGGGCGCGGGACAATGCCGTGGCGCATTACGTGTTCCGCGCCCTCGCCGGTACACGCGCGGGATCTCCTTTTTGGCTGGCATCTTCTAGTCCTGAGCTTGCTCCGTGGTTGATGTTGCCACCGCGGTGGTACATTGCGCGTATGTCGCGGCGCCACCAGCTCTTGCCCTGGGGGGCGCCAATTTTAGCAGTTGACCGTTGTTGCTGAGTTTTGCCGTGGTTTCGCGTCGCATTAGCGCTGGTACTGCCGAATCATATTGTTGATCGCCGTTGGCTCGTAGATCTTCCGCCCCCGGTCGTAAGATGGGGCCGCGGCAGCATTCTGCGTGAGGCAAGTTGGCAACCTTGTTCGACCTCCCCCAACTACCCGCGGCTTTCGCAGATAAGATGGCCGGAGGCAAGGTGACTGTGGTGGCCAACAAGGAGGAGTGGGCGGCGAAGTTCGCCGAGGCCAAGGCTGGCGGGAAGAACGTCGTGGTTGACTTCTGGGCGGAGTGGTGCGGCCCCTGCCGGATGATCGCCCCGAAGTACGCCGAGCTGTCCGAGGAGATGGACAACTGGGTGTTCCTGAAGATCGACGTTGACAGCGAGGACACTGCCGCGATCACCGCTGAGTGCGGCATCCGTGCTATGCCCACCTTCCAGTTCTTCAACGGCGACGGCGGCAAGATCGACGAGCTCGTGGGTGCCAGCGTCGACAACCTCATCGCCAAGCTCAAGGCCCACTGATCCCCACCTTCGCGCGCGCTTGAAAGCAGACCGCGTCAATCGCCTCCCTGTCCAACCTCCTCGCCGCCAGCCTCGTCCATTCCAGCCTGGCTCAGTAGCTCAGCACGCAGTGACTTGCTAATGCTCGTCGTCGGCGCCACCTGCCCACGCTTGGCGTCGAACTCGTCCAGTTCCCGCAAAAAGGTTTCCTGCCGCGCCGCCATATCTATCTGGTCGCCCGCCACAGCGGGCACGCCATCATCGTCGTCGACAGTGCTCTTGATCATCGTTGTCGACCATTCATGCCCAAGCCCCTTGTCGACGGGGATCTCACACATGGAGAGGTCGCCCCCCACCCCATCCGCGCGGCCGCAGATGACCTGCTGCTCGAGGGGGCGGAGCGTCTTGTTCAGGAGCAGGTGCACAAACGCGTCGATCGGGTGCACAATCAGAGGGATGGCCAGCAGCCCCACCACTGTCGGGCCGGTCTTCAGGGCGAGATCCCGGGCCACAGGATCACCCAGGAGCCCCTGAACCGCCGGCAGGCTCGCCCCCAGGGCCCCGGCTAAGATCGCGGGGCTAGACTGCAACGGCTCGAGGTTGGCGTCCAAGGCGTCGAACCCGAACGCCATCGCCACGTGAGAGAAATGGACGACCTGGTGGATGGTGAAGCCCGGGATGGCCACCGACGCCAGGAGCTGCCAGATCAGGGTGTCGGCCAGCACCCCGCTGGCGACGAGCTTCTGGAGGGTCTTGGTATCCTCTCCCGGGGCCGACCTCTCCAGCTGCCGCCCGGCCTTGCCGTACGCGAGGCCAGTTTTGTCTACCGTGTCGGCGAGCACGTACGTGATGGCGAGGACGTACGAGAGGGGAACGCCCCATGCAGGCACCCACGCGGCGAACGCCTCCCCGAGTTCGTTCGCGTACCCGCAGTACCGCACTGGTGTGTCGCGGTAGATGTCGACCCTTGCCGCCTTGCCCGGGGCGCCTTGCAACCCACCATCTGCCGTCGCCCTCGTGGCCCACGAGTCCAGAGTCCCGCCCTCCGGGTTGTCCTCCCCAGGATCCCGTCTGGGCAAGAGGAACCTCTGCAGCGGGGGAAACTGGAACGTCAATCGTCGTGAGTGCGCGAGGGCACCTGCGGCGGCGCCCAAGGCCCGGATTTGGGGGTGATGGCCTGGCACGCATGCCGGTGGGACTCGAGATGAACGCTTCGAGGGTGCGGCGCGCCAACGATCCATTGGTTTCGACCGGACGATACCCACAGAGTGTCGATGGGCAGCACGAACACCGCCTTGAAACCGGGATCGACAGTGCAGCGAGTGGGCGGTTCCGCAAACACAAGGGAGGGGGGACGGTCGCATTCGGGGCGCCCACGTTACTCGGTCGGGAAACAATACCCGCAGATGGAACGCAAGTCACCTTTCCACCGGAATTGCCATCCGAGACAGCGGTCACTGTCGAAGACGAACGCGGCAAGGGACCCCGGTGAAGCAACTTGGACCCGTTGCCGGCAAAAGCATCCTTGCGCGCTCCGCGGGCGCCCGGAAGTGTCGGTGCAAGGCAGCCCCGGACGATCGCGTTTCTTGACATGTCTGTATCTACCAGTTACAGCCCCCTGTGAGGACTTGATGTACTGGAGAGAGAGGACTCGAAGGGGGGGAAGAAGCAGGGGGGACCCCGGACGAAGCCGGCGGCTAAGGAGCCACACAGCGCAAAACTAGTGATCCGATGGGTAATTTACCCGTAACTTGATTGCAAGGTGTCGGGGCCCTCTCGAATATCGCCATAGCGGGGTCGGCATCGCGAATGACCCTGACTACCCTGTCGGGACCGCGTTCCACGGTCAACGCCACCACATCTTGGCCGGGCGTGCTGGCGCCGAGTTCCTGTGGGCCGACGTGGATCCCCATACCGCCCCGCTCCTATAGCGTCTGTCAGGGGTTGCCGAGTACACGTACCTCAGTGCTGGCAGCCTTCCGATCGAGAGCGTGCTACGCCACCTCGGGCACCGACCTCCTCGTGAGCTGGCCATTGCCGTCGCTGCGGTTTGTGCACGAGCTCCCGAGACACAAGAAGACGCAGGGCAGCCGGTCCCTCCCGTCGTTCAGGGGGGGTATGTGATCCACAGAGACCCCCTCGGCCATGCATTCTGGGGTCACGGAGGGCCTGCCACACCAACTGGAATGGCGAGGACCGCGGCATGTGATGCAGTCCCTGAACGAGATGGAGGGCTGCTCAGGCGGAACCTCGGGTTCACAGAAAGCTCAATAAGGGCGTCCTAACCCGCCTACGGTTACATAGGACACCTCGAGGAACCCCCGAGCCACGAGGCGCGCATGCCCGTCCCGTTACAGTGCCGGCAGCGCTCCTGGCCGGTGCCCCGGCACACAGGGCAGTCGCAGGCGCCACCCGTTGAAGGGTTCCGGATCAAGTGGTCTCCGACCGTCGCGAAGCCAGTCGTCGCGCAATAGTTGCAGTCCCGGTGACCCGTTCCCTCGCAGCAGGGGCACTTGGCCGGGGAGTCCTGCTTCCCGTTCTTCACCTGCCACCATATCTCCAGGGACGACCGGCGGCTCTCCTCCGAGCCCTTGGACCCCGCGATATCGCTGAACTCGCGAGTCAGCTCCTCGTCCATGCTCCCCAGACTCATCTCGTGTGGCCCATTCGGATTCGACGCCCGGCGCGCCGTCGGCAATGGCCGCGGGGAGACCGCGCGCCGGCGCAGGGCTCCCCAAATGGGCGCCTGCCGACGGGGAAGGCGCGACCCTGCGTCACCGAGGTCAGAACGCGGGGGGTCATACAGCGTGAAGAGTTCCAACATCCACCTTCATCCGTAACGTGCGATTAAAAAACCTGTACAGGCGGACCTGACGAGCCGCGCGCTTCCGAGGTCTCCCTCACTCACCTTGCGGTCCCGCGGGACTCGCGTTGAGTGAAGGGTGCATATTTGGCCTCCCAGTGCGCCCCTCGCGCGGTAATCGATACAAGAGAGCCCGACCGATCGGCGTGCAAGGAGTGCGGAAGATCGATACGTCTCCCTGTTCAAAGACTGTGCAGTCCCAGGGGGGGGGCTCGGCCGAGGGGGGATAGACGACGTGTCGCCGGGGAAAGAAGAAGAGAAGTGTGCCGGTCCCCTCGGAACGCCGCAGGCGTTCAAGCAACCAGACCCTGGTTACCAGGGCTAGGCCCGCGCATGCGACGATCGGGGCGGCAGTCCGGCCAGCCCGACTGGCGCAGGGGGGGTGCACGGCCCGCCAGGCCAGCCAGCACTAACAGCCGGCACTAGGAGGTGCGCACCAAGGGGGAGGACACGCTGCAGATCCGGGTTGGCCTCCACAGTGGTCCCCTGTCCGCCAGTGTCCTG